>SDBV01008647.1_pt1 | contig 13685 bp, 12 predicted proteins | sample 2277081 | NCBI WGS metagenome assembly SDBV01 (sample SAMN10402039, study PRJNA504765) | marine sediment metagenome | isolation source: marine sediment core GS10_PC15, 223 cmbsf | place: Arctic Ocean: Southern Knipovich Ridge | collected 2010 | reverse complement strand
CGTTTTCTCATCCCTCGATTCTTCTTCTTCATAATTATCAACTGGAGTAGACTCTACTTCTTTAATTGTTGTTTCAAGGGTTCTTGTTTTAGGAAGATCTTTTCTAACTGTTTCTTTTGGTCCTTTAATCTCTTCAATTTTAGGATCGTTGCTTCCAGAGCCATCGGATGAATGATACCTTCCTTCAGGACCATATCTATGTTCAACCCCCCATATATAACCCTTATCATAAGGAGAACCTGTATCAACAAGGTTTTGGGCAAAATCACCTAAACTACTACCTTTTTGACCTTCAATAACTCCTCTTTCAAAATCTTCTTCGTCTTTTGTTTTTCCCATTTGATACTTTTTAGTATAATAAGAGTAGTTTAATATTTAACCTTTTTTACATAAAACACTCAAGAGATTGAATCTAACATCAGGCCACGTTAAGTGACGCTAATTTTCCAGCTAATGAATAAACATTTATTAACAACCTATCTATCTTTTGTTCTATGAATAATAATAAACTGCTAAAATATCTCTACAGCCTTGAATCAAAGAAATTCAAGCAAGGCCTGAAAAATATGAAGATTTTGCTGAAGAAGATTCACAATCCTGAAAAAAAGCTAAAAATTATCCATGTTGCCGGAACCAATGGAAAAGGCTCTGTATGTGCGATGCTTTTTTCTATATTAGGAGAAAATGGAAAAAAAGTTGGCCTTTACACCAGCCCGCATCTAAAAAAATTCAATGAGCGCATAAGAATTAATGATAAACTGATAACAGATAAAGAGATTATAAAATATTATCTAAAATTAAAGCCTTACATAACCAACCAGACTTTTTTTGAAATCACAACTGCAATGGCTTTTCTTTATTTTTATGAAAAAAATACTGATTATGTTGTTTTAGAAGTCGGTTTAGGAGGGCGTTTAGATACAACAAACGTTGTAAAACCTTTAGTAAGCGTAATAACAAATATCGGCATTGAGCATACAGACTATTTAGGCGATAAAATTGAAAAAATTGCTTATGAAAAAGCAGGAATTATCAAGAAAAACACTACAATAGTTACAGGAGCAAAAGGAAAGGCATTAGGAGTGATAAAAACTATAGCAAAAAAAAGAAATTCTCCATTAATTCAAAATAAAAAATACAAAATAAGTAAAAATGATATTTCTTTAAAAGGAAGCTTTCAATTAGAAAATGCTTCAACTGTTGTAACAACCATCAATGCTTTAAACAAATATTATAATCTGAAAATTAATAAAAATAATGTTAAAAATGGGTTAAAAAAGGCAAAATGGCCAGGCAGGTTTCAATTTATTAAAAAAAATATCCTAGTTGATTGCGCGCATAATCCTGATGGAATTGGATTTTTAATAAAAGAATCAAAAAAAATAAAATATAAAAAATTAATTGTTGTTATTGGATTAAATAATGATAAAGACATCAAAAAAATAATCAATATGCTTAATCCTATAGCCAATTACTTCATTCTAACAAAAGCAAAATACCACAGGGCAGCTGATCCAAAATTCATCTCAAAATATGTAAAAAAAGAATTCAAAATGATTAAAGACAGTAAAAAAGCACTTGATTTCGCTAAAAAAACAGCAAAAAAGAAGGATTTAATCCTAATTACCGGCTCTATTTTTTTAGTTGGTGAAATTATATAATAAATCAAAAGCTTTTTAAAGTAGGATTTCATATTAAAAATTGTGGTTAAGTTGGGGAATGTTGATGAGAGCTTTATCGAGATTTCTGGAATGAATGATAAAGAACTGCAAAATTTCATGCAAAATAACACTATTTCTTTGAAAACAGATGAAGCAAGAAAAATAACAAAATTAATTGGAAGAGAGCCAACTTTGACAGAGCTGCACATATTCAACATTCAATGGAGCGAGCATTCTAGCTATAAAAGCAGCAGAAATGTCCTAAAACAGCTGCCAACAAAAGCTCCTAATGTCATTCTAGGACCAGTAGAGGATTCCGGCATTGTAGAATTAGGAAAAATAAATAATGAAAAATACGGAATTGTTGTAAGCCATGAATCCCATAACCATCCAAGCCAGGTTGTGCCATATGAAGGAGCTGCAACTGGAATTGGAGGCATTTTAAGGGATGTTTTATGCATGGGAGCAAAAATCCTGGCAACAGCAGACCCTCTAAGATTTGGAGATCCTTCTGGAAAGAACAAAAATAAGGTAAAATATATTGCAAATGAAGTTATTAATGGCATTGCCGGCTATGGAAATGCTGTTGGAATTCCAAATCTGGCAGGAGATATTTATTTTAATGAAAGTTTTGATGATAATTGCTTAGTTAATGTAGTATCATTAGGCATAGTAAAGGAAAAAAACATAATTCATAGCTATGCTCCAAAAAATTCTGAAAATTATGATATAATTGTTGTTGGAAAACCAACAGATAATTCTGGTTTTGGTGGAGCTGCTTTTGCATCCTTAATTTTAGATGAAGAAGCCAAGGAAAGCAATAAAGGCGCTGTCCAGGTTCCAGATCCATTCCTAAAAAATGTTCTAATAAGGGCAACTTACAAGGTTTTTGAAGAAGCAAGAAAAAACAATATTGAATTAGGCTTTAAAGACATGGGAGCAGGCGGCATAATGTGCTCTACTTCTGAATTATGCTCAGATGCAAATTATGGGGCTTTTATTGATTTGGATAAAGTGCATACTTCAATGGACATTCCAGCTTTCGTAATAATCAATTCTGAAACCCAGGAAAGATTTGTCTGGATTTCACCAAAAGAATTCACTGATAGAATATTGGAGATTTATAATGAAGAATTTGAACTGCCTAATATTGCAGAAGGTGCAAAGGCAAGTGTTGTAGGAAAAGTTACAAAAGAGCAAAATTATGTTGTAAAGCATAAAGGCAAGATTGTTTGCAACGCTCCAATTAAAGCCATAACCTCTGGAATAAGATATGACAGAAAAGCAACAAAACCCAAAAGAAATTTTAAAGAGCCTGTTTTGAAAGAATTAAAGAATTACAATCAAATTGCTTTAAAGGTTTTATCAAATCCCAACGTTGCTTCTAAAGCAAAATGCTTTAACCATTATGATAAGAATGTCATGGGTAATGGAATTATAGAAGCAGGCCAAGCAGACGCCGGCTTAATTAAAGCAGTAGAAAACAGTAAATATGGGATTGCTTTGTCTGTTGACAATAATCCAAGATATGGTAAAATTGACCCATACCTGGGAGCAGTAAATGCAGTTGCTGAGAGCATGCGCAATATTGCTGCAATTGGCGCAATCCCCTCTGCATTAACAGATTGTTTGAATTTCGGAAATCCTGAAAATCCAGAGGCTTTCTATGATTTTAAGCAGGCTGTAAAGGGTGTTGCGGATGCTGCTAAAAATATTCATTATTATAAGACAAAAAAGCCAGTGCCAATCATCTCCGGTAATGTCAGCTTCTACAATGAAAGCAAAGCAGGAAGAGCAATAGATCCTAGCCCAATAATTGCATGTGTCGGAGTTATGAAAGATTATTCTAAAGCAATAACAATGAAACTAAAAAAGAAAAATACTAATCTATTCCTCGTTGGAGAAAGAAAAGACGAACTGGGAGGCAGCATTTATTATGAAATCTTCAATCATCTTGGAAAAGATGTCCCTAAAATTGATTTTAAGAATGAAGCAAATACGATTTATGCAATAATAGATTCAGTAAATAATAATTTATTATTAAGCTGCCATGATATAAGTGATGGTGGCTTAATAACAACAGTTTCTGAAATGATCCTCGGAAGAGATGCAGATGGCATCATAGGCGCTGAAATTAGCTTAGATTTTAGCAATTTAAGAAAAGATAAAATTCTATTTTCAGAAAGTTCTGGTTTTGTTTTTGAAGCTGAAAACAAAAATGTTGAGAAAGTTAAGAGAATTTTCAAAAAATATAATTTATTGGCCCATAAATTAGGCAAAACAACGAATAAAAAATCATTGATTGTAAGAGATACCAATAAAAAAATCATTGATTTGAAAATTGAAAAGTTGAAAAAATCTTGGACAAATGGATTTGTCGAGGCTTTGGAATAAAATGTCTAATATAAAATATGATGTTATTGTAGAACAAAGGGTAATTAAACCATTGCAGAATATCATAGAGGATTTTATATTAAGAAGGAGGGAAAATTTTCCAGAATCACAACTCCAAGATATTTTAAATCTGGAGCATGACCTGGAAAAAAGAGTACTTGATGTAATTCATCAAACTCCAATTAAGGGTCCTACTTTTGAAATCGAAAAACGAATTGAAGATGCTGCAGTAAAGATAATTCCTGGTTATATCAAATTGGCTAGTGATTCATTTGATGATTCTAAAAAAAACAGTGAAAAATTAGGTGGTGGGCATATTCATAAATTTATAGGTAAAGTATTATTGGCTGCTTATTTAGCGTTGGAAACTTATAATTATTTTAAGAGTGGTACTACATTTTTCAAGGAAATAAGCAATGAAAACTGGGAATTTTTTAAACAGAATGTATCGTCTTTGAGGAATACACTGATTGGATCAATTTCCATTGCATTAATTTATTATGTACATTCTAGCGGATATTTTACACAAAGTCACATTACAAAAGGAGCAAGTCCAAAAATGCGAAGGGAATTTTACAGGGAAAGAGAAAGATTGTTTGATATGATAAGAGAAGCTTATCAGGAGGCAAGAAGTTATGCCAAAACCTAACATAGCAGTTATGTACTTTCCAGGAAACAATTGTGAAGTTGAGACTTTGAGGGCTGTAAAAGCTACTGGAATGGATGGAAATATTCTTAGATGGAACACTAAAGAAGACCTAAGAAGCTTTGATGGATTTATTATCTCAGGAGGCTGGGCTCATGAAGACAGAATTAGGGCAGGGGTTGTAGCAGCAAAAGATCCTGTTATGAAAATAATCAAAATAGAAGCAGAAAAAGGAAAGCCCGTTCTTGGCATTTGCAACGGTGCCCAGGTTTTGGTTGAAACCGGAATGATACCCGGATTGAAAAATAAGGTTCAAATGGCTCTGGCTCCTAATAAAAATCCTTTTGTTTCCGGCTACTACAATGCCTGGATTTACATAAAGAATTTACAAAATAAATCGAGAACTGCCTACACAAAGCTTTCTGACAAAAATGAGATTTTACAAATGCCTGTTGCACACGGAGAAGGTTGCTTTGTAACTAAAGATAAATCTTTAATAAAAGAACTAAAGAAAAACAAACAGATTATATTCCAGTACACAACAAAAGAAGGCAGGATTATTGATAAATTTCCAGTAAATCCAAATGGTTCCATGCTTAATATTGCTGCAATCTGCAATAAAAAGGGAAATGTAATGGCAATTATGCCCCATCCTGAAAGGGCCGTATGGAAAAGGCAGCTTCCTGAACAAAAGAAAACTGATGAAAAAACAAATTCAATTAAAATTTTTGAATCAATGAAAAAATACATTGAATAAAATGCCAACAGCAGAATTATTTGTAAGCCTGAAAGTGCCTGACAATACAGCTAGAACTGCTTTCCACACTCTGGAAAGGATGGGCTACAATAAGCTAAAAAAAGTAGAAAGGCAGGATTACTATAAATTTCAATTTTCCGGCAATATAAGAAGCTTTCAGGAAAAAATAAGCAAAGTAGATATCTTAGTTAATGCAAATAAACACCAGTATAGTTTCAATTTAGAAAGAAGCAAGAATGTTAATGTTTTAGTCCAAAATTTAGATAGTGAAAAAGGCTTATTATCAACCCTAAAAACAAGATTAGGTTTTAAAAATATAAAAAAGGTTGAAAAAGGAGTTTTATGGATTTTAAGTATAAACGCAGATAAGGATGAAGCTAAAAATACTGCAGAGCAAATAGCTAAAGATTTGTTAATGAATGAAAATTATCAGAAGATGATGATACTTGGCTAATTACTTTTCTCTACCACAAACTATTTAAATAGATTTAACTTTTCTATAGTAGTAATACTTAATCTAAAATGAGTCAAAGTAATTTAAGTGTAGATCAGATGTATGGCCAAAATTATAAGCATTTTACTGATCGTGAAGATTGGAGTTTGATGATAAATAGCTTATTCTATAAAGTGATTAATCCATGGCCAACTAACGGATTGGCTGTTGCAACTAATGTATATAATGATATACCTTATCCAGATAAACCTTTTATGCGTATAAGAGATGGCCTTGAACCAGTATTAAGAAGATCATTAAGATATTTTGGGAGACATCATTTCGACGAAATTTTTGAATCTGCTCAACATATAGAGCCTGATATTTCTGATTGTTATAAAATCAGAAACTTAGGTTTGCTGAATAATAGCTATGCGCATTTAGTGGAACAAACAGATAAAGTTAGAAGAGCTATGCTTATCTTTAAAGGTCCTTGGTTTGAGGGTGATTTAGAGAAAAGAGTGGGAATGGTAGTCGACGAAATTTTAAAAATTGAGAGCAGCGAAGTGTTTGAACTGGGATTGCCTCAAGATTATGATCCCTTATTGGCTTCAAAATCAATCCCAAATCTAAGATTAGCTAGTAGAGCAAGTATACCACATTTGGTGTCAAGAGAATATTTTTTAGAAAGTATGGGGGAAAAAAATCTATCAGGTCCTGAAACATGGGAATTAGGATCAATAAGAAAAGAATTATTTAGTAGGGTATCAAAACCGCATTAGTATTCTTGATTATAAAAACAAAAAACTATTTAAATTAAACTGATTCTGTTTTTGTAGGGGATACTTAATGCCAAAAATACTTGTTTTATTTGGTTCAAAATCTGATAGCAAGACCTATGACCCTATTCTAAAAATACTGGAAAAGAATGGAATAGTCTTTGATTTCAAGATTTATTCTGCGCATAAAACTCCTGAAGAAGTTGATAAAGTAATTAGGGGAGATTATTCTGTTATTTTGTCAGGAGCTGGACTAGCAGCAGCTTTGCCGGGAGTTATAGCTTCTAAATTTTTAAAGCCAGTCATAGGAGTTCCTTGTGAAGGAAATTATCAAGGCCTGGATGCTTTGCTTTCTATTGCGCAGATGCCTCCTGGAATCCCTGTTTTGGCTGTTGGAGTCAATCAAGGAGAAACTGCAGCCTTAAGCGCAATTAAAATGCTAAAAAACTTTGATGTCATAACAATTATTGGCGACCAGAAAAATAAGGCCGTAAGCCAAGCTGTAAACATCTTTAAAAAATTTGAGATAATGCATAAATTCTCTACTTCACCAAATTCCGACACAATTAACATAGAATTTGTTTATTTTGATAAACCGATTGAAAATAAAGATGAATTAGTTATTTATTGCCCGCTATTGTTTGATAAAGATGACAGGGCTGATGCAGCACTAAACTTACTAGAGCATTCTAATCATGGATTGTGGGTTGGCTTGAATAATGGCATAAACGCAGCCTTGGCAGCAGTAGAGATAATGAACATCAACAATGCCTATGAGCAAAAATTACTTGATTACAGGGCAGACATGGCTGAAAAAGTCAAAGGTTACAATAAATAAATTAGTCAAAAAGAATCCTTAACATGAAATCAAGCATTTATCCCATATTTTAAATTAAGGATAAATATAAAAGCAATGTTTAAATAGAAGTTTAACGTTTAAACATAAATTTTAGGATTAACTTAAGTTTTTGGGGTGGTTTTCACGTTAAGTGAAAAAAGAGGTCAATCAGTTTTAATTTCTATACTTACTTTATTAGTTGGTTCTATATTGTTTGTCGGTGCTGTTGTAACTAATTCTACTAATGAAACAATAAATGAAACCCCCCTAACAAATTTAACATTATTGTTAAATGAAACTGTAAACCTAACAGGGCCTGTAGAGAATATAATAAATGAAAGTATTAATTTGAGTCTTGATGCTTCTAATAAGATAAGTGTTTTAGCGAAAGTATTTAATGAAGATAATTTAGATTTTGATAGAGAATACAAAAGAAAATATTTAGATTTGCGTAACAATTTCTCTGAGATTACCTTTTCCAATATAACTTCAGATGTAAGTTATACTCTAAAAGTCGGAGCAAAGAATGACAAATTAAGAGCCATTAAAATAAATGACAATAATTTTGTTATTGATTTATTATACTGCAAGCTTCAGGGAAGATATTGCGCTTTTAGGGTAAATGGAGTTCCTGCTGCCAGGCTTCACAGCTTTGAGGAGTTTGGTTCTGATAGAATAAATTCTTTTGATATAGATGGGAATTATGTTTTGAAAGTCAATTCTGTTAAGTTTAATCAATGTGACAATCATAGATTTTGCCATTTGGGATATGAGGGGTATCATTTGGTTGACGTTTCAATTGAGGGGAAAGAATGAGGAAATTAATTTCTTCTGATTTTAAAAATATCAGGGTGAACAACTATGAATTTTAAAAAATGGTGGAAAAAATTGGATTATTATAAGAAAATTATTATTGCAACTCTAATAATCAGTCTCGGTTTCTTCTATATCTGGTATTTTATTAGTACATTAGGGAACATAATTCAAAAAGGTTATCTTACCTGTTTTGGATTTGGTGGAACTCCTCGTTGTAGTTTATTACAATTTGTTATGCTTTTTTTTATTCATACATTAGTATTTTTACTTGCAGTCACAGTTCCACTCATATTAATCGTTTTAATTGGATATGCTATACTAAAATTTATTTTTATAAGATGGAAAAAGTAAACAAATTAATCACAATTTTGTTGTTAGTAATCATAGTAGTGCCTCTAGTCTCGTCTTATAAAATAGAACCTGGCGAATCCGCAACACATCAAAAAATTACGAAAGAAGCTATTGATGTTTGGGAATGGATACCATATGAAATAAAAAATCATACAGGAAATTCAATAGATGGAAATTTGGACCTTATAGGAAATTTCGATAGTGGGGATGACATAATAACTGGATCTGGAGAAGAAGATCGAGCAGTAGGAACTTATGTTCATGCTTGGGGCAATCACTTTTGGAATCCTGATGATCCAAACACTCCTTCGATGTTAGGTAATGATGACTATAATGATGGTTTAAGAGGGTTTGGTAGTAGCTATAGGAGAGCATTGAAATTATGGAGAACCGAAGTTATACCAAGTTACCTCAAAGGAAATATAAATAGATCTTATTATTATCTTGGTAGAGTTGCTCATCTTTTGGAAGATGCTACTCAGCCCTCTCATGCCCTACTAGATGCTCATGGAGGTTTTCTACTTGGGGGAGATTCTGTTTTAGAAGATTATGTCGGCGATCCAGATGTTTATAACACTTTTAATGGTTCAATTTATTCAGGCCAACAATACAACTACGACAACCTCATTGAAGGCTTTGATTGGAGTGAAGTCCAACCAACAAGGACTCCAGATAATCTATATCCTGAGTTCTTCCGCCTCTTCTGGTACACTGCCCAGAAAACTCAATACTGGGCATCCGATGATAGTGACGGAAACAGGCATTATGTTGCTCTGAATGGAAGCACAATCTTTTGGGATTGTGGAGATAGTGGAGGGGAATTTGACCTTTGGGAAGATGAAGCTTTAGGATGTGGAGATATGGTTATTTATGAAAGTGATTTGGATGAAACCACTGTAGAACAAGAAGCCAACGCAACAATACCACATGCCATGAAATCCGTAGCAGGCCTCTACAAACTATTCTGGGATGCTGTTCATATAGATTGGCCAACAGAAAACCACGATTACAGAAGAACTGGCTTCACATTACTAAAAGGTGACTTAGCTAAAGAAGAAGACATAGAAAACCAAATGGATTTTTTCTTGGGTGCAGCAGAAGGCGATATAGAACAAGTCGTAAAACCTTCTATTGCAGATTTAGATGGAAATGGTGATATGGATATAGTTGTATTAGTGCATAAGACTTCATTCAATACTTTTACCAATATGTATGGTATAGAAAAGCAAGAGAAATGGTATGGAGACAAAGTAGTGAATAAATGGGGCACTTATCAAATAGAAGGCGGAGAAGACGGAGCAATTTATTTCCCACCAACTTTAGCTGATATTGATAATGACGGTAAAAAAGAAATCATAACCGGCACAAGAAATGGAACAGTTTATGCTTATGAACTGTCAGGGAATCAATTAAGCGAGAAGTGGGTATATTATTTAGAAACACGCTCTGATGGTGTAAATCAAGTTCTCCAGTTTAATGGCGGAAGTGCTGTTGCTGATATTGATTTGGATGGAGATATGGAAGTAAAAACAGGTGATGCACTATGATTAATCATTTTTTACGTTGTTTGAATTTATCAATAAAGAAACCGATTAGTGCACCGATTAAGCCGTATATTACTGGAAATATTATCCAACCAAAAAAGAATGCCCCATAATAACACTCATCAGAATTTCCAAAAAAACTACAAAATGGAGTGTATCCAAAAAACCATGCAATTGAGTTACTATCTGTAAAAAAGAAATTGAAATATATTGCTAAACCAAAAATGAAACCAACGATTAAACCCTTCAATAAAAAGGAGTGCTTTATAGATTTGAGTTTCATATGATCATAATATCATTGTTAGAACATATAAAGGTTTCGATTATAAAATGATTAATGAAAAAATTTGGACATTGACATTCTTCTTGTTAGTAATTATTTCATCTATTGAGGCTTATCGCCAAGGTCCAGATGTGAGCACTACAGAAACAGATGATCCTAACACCTATGTACATCAGCAAATAACCAATGAATCCCAAAAAGTATGGACATTAATACCTTATGAAATAAAAAATCATTTAACTAATAGTGTTAAAGCAGATCCTAATGGAGAAATCAGTTTTAAAAATATATCTACATGCTTAAAAGAGAATGCAAACTTTGATAGTGGGAATGATGTTATAACTGGTTCTGGAGAAGAAGACAATACAGAGTCTACTTGTGAGTGGATATTTGGCAATCATTTCTGGAATCCTGATACTCCTAATTCTGTTGGGGCTGGAACAGAAGATTATGATGACGGGCTTTTATTCGTTGGTAGTTCTTATCGTAAAGCTCTTAGGTATTGGGAAGAAGATATTATTCCAAATTATTTACAAGGTAATGTTGATAAATCTTATTACTATCTGGGAAGAGTTGCTCATCTCCTAGAGGATGCAGCCCAGCCTTCCCATGTACACAACGACCCTCATGCAGGGCATTGGTATAGTGGTGGTACTTCCATTTTAGAAGAACACACTGGTGATAATGTAGATTCTTATTCTGGAGATGGTCTAACACAATACGATTATGATAACTTAATTGACAGTTTTGATTGGTCTACTGTTGAGCCAACTGAAAGACCATCTGATTTGAGAAACAAGGAATTATTTAGACTATTCTGGTACACAGCACAAAAAACACAATATTGGGCTTCTGATGACAAAGATGGGAATATAGTCTATACTGAAATAGATGGAGACACTCAAAACTGGCAGTGTAGCGGAACTGGAGATTTAAACTTATGGGCAGATGATGGTTATACCTCTTGTGGAGATTTTATTAGCAGTGGTTTAGACAGTTCGAATGTTGAACAAGAAGCAAATGCAACAATCCCTCACGCAATGAAATCAGTAGCAGGCCTATACAAACTATTCTGGGATGCTGTTCATATCGACTGGCCAACCGAAAACCACGATTACAGAAGAACCGGCTTCACATTATTGAAAGGCGACCTAGCTAAAGAAGAAGACATTGAAAATCAAATGGATTTCTTCTTGGATGCTGCAGAAGGAGATATAGAGCAAGTAGTAAAACCATCTATAGCAGATTTGGATGGTAATGGGAAAATGGATATGGTTGTATTAGTGCATAAGACTACATTCAATACTTTTACCAATATATATGGTATAGAAAAGCAGGAGAAATGGTATGGAGACAAAGTAGTGAATAAATGGGGCACTTATCAAATAGAAGGCGGAGAAGACGGAGCAATTTATTTCCCACCAACTTTGGCTGATATAGATGGAGACGGTAAAAAAGAAATCATAACAGGAACAAGAAACGGAACTGTTTATGCTTATGATTTTGATAATGGAGTTTTAACAGAGAAATGGAAATACCATCTAGAAACGCGCTCTGACGGTGTAAACCAAGTTCTTCAGTTTAATGGCGGCTCTGCTGTTGTTGATATAGACCTTGATGGAGATATGGAAATAATAATCGCTGATTTGGAAGATAATGATCCTGATTGGCCTGGTGTAGTATATGTTCTTAATGGTGATACTGGAACTAATGAAACAAGTTATATCGTAGGTAATGGAGGGGCTTATGCTTCTGTTTCTGTTGCAAATTTAGATTCTGATGATTATCCTGAAATAGTTGTTCCGACTCAATTTGGCATTATTGTTTTGGATTATAATCCAAGCACTGGTAAACTTACTGAGAAATGCAGCACTACTGACGCTTATTTATGGGGTTCTGCTGTTATATATGATGTTGACAGGGATAATGATTACGAGATTATTTATGTGACTTCAAGTACACCATGCGCAGCTGGAAAAACTTGTGAGAACAAGCTGCATGTTATCGATCCATTAAATAATTGTAATGAATATAATGGAAACTTTCCTATAAGCTTTACAGATATTCCTAGACCTACACCTTCTGTTGCTAATCTTGATTCAGATTCTAATATGGAGATAATTATTGCGTTGGAAGAGTCAATTCCTGATGGTTTAGGCTCTATAAAAGCAATTGATGCAGTAAGTGGTGTAGTTCAATGGACGTATAATGCCAGCAATACTTTGCATCCAGGCTTTGTTAGCCCAAATATTGCAGATATTGATAATGATGGTAATTACAATATTATTCTTGGAGAGAATGACGGCTCTACAGTTTATGTATTAGATAATGATGGCTCTTTGCTTTTTGATTATGAAGTTGTCGGCTTTATGGATAATGGCTTAGCAATTGCCGATTTAGATGGTGATGGGATGGCAGAGATTGCTTTCAAAAGAGCAGCTTCACCAGAAACTGTTTTTGTTAGTGTATCAGCAAAAAATACACAACCAGATATAAGTGTAGATGATAATGTAACTGCTATTGCTGGCAATTTAATTGATATAACATCTTTAGTTTCAGCTACAGATTCAGAGGGAAACAACATAGAATTCTTTTACAGTTCTCCTTTTAACTCTTCAGGCTTATGGCAAACTAATGTAAACGATACTGGAAACTATTCAATCTTAGTTGAAGCATCAGACGGAAACTTAAGCACTCACCAATTTGTTGATGTTATTGTTTTCAATGAAACTACTAAAGTAGAAAATACTTTTTCGGATAGCTCTACAAGTAAATTATTGAATTACACTCAAGCAGGAAACTTAACTGTCACTTTAAGACTGCCTAAAAATGCTACTGTAATTTATTCAAAATTAAAGATGGAAGGAATGGCTCCATGAGAAAAATCAACTTAATTTGGATTAGTGCATTATTTTTATTATTTGCAGCTATAAATGTTTCTGCTTACACAGATTGCACGCCTTCTTCTTGCGAGCCAGTATATAATGACTATAATGTGACTTGTGAAGGACCTACATGCGTGAGAAGCTGTAAAATGGAAATATGCAAGCAGGATTGGACTCAAGTGCATTCTGATACCTTTGGCTTTGATGATGACCGCAACGAGGACAATGATCAGGCAAGTGGCTACTCTCCAACCACAAGTAGATGTTACAACTTTACTTATCAAGGACCCCCTGATTC
>SDBV01008646.1_pt1 | contig 13686 bp, 11 predicted proteins | sample 2277081 | NCBI WGS metagenome assembly SDBV01 (sample SAMN10402039, study PRJNA504765) | marine sediment metagenome | isolation source: marine sediment core GS10_PC15, 223 cmbsf | place: Arctic Ocean: Southern Knipovich Ridge | collected 2010 | reverse complement strand
AATATATTATCAGATATATATTTTTTCGATTTAATAATTAATGATAATTCACAAAACAAACAATTCAATATGGTCTTAAAACTTGGTCTAGGGACTGATGAAAGCACTGCGTCGGTTTGGGCAAGTGAAAAACAAGTAATGAGTAAATTGTATGAATGTGGATATTCTGTCCCTCGAGTTTTTGGTTTCGGAGAAAACTTAATTCCCGATCGTGGTGCCTTTATTGTTATGGAATATATAAAAGGTAAGAATCTTAGTGAGCTGATTGATGAGAACATGAATAATACCGAGGATTTAAATGGTCATTTAAATAGTTATGCTGAGCTGATGGTTGAATTACACAATTTTAAATGCAATGAAGAGATGATAAATATTGGTAGGAAAAATGAAATGTTTACGTCGGGACATGCAAATCCGATTGGTGTTTATTTGGAAGATTACCTCAAGTTCACTAACCATATTAAATACGATAATTTGAGTAATATAATAAATTGGCTTTTATTAGAATCAAAAAACCTGGAGGTACCCCTAGAACTTGGAATCACGCACGGGGATTTCCAGACAGATAACGTGCTAGTGCAAGAAGGCGGGAGTTTTTGCACTATTGATTGGGGTTTTGCAAGAACTGCAGATATTAGACTGGATATCCATTGGTCAAATTTGTTGAATAGGTTTAGGCACAATCAGATGATCAGTGAAAATATCTACGCTATTTATTTAAAACATCAAGAAAGAAAATTAACGGACAATCCATTTTTCGAGGTCCTTTCAATGACAAGATTGTTGATAGGGCTTGCCCAACTTTCGTATCGTTCAAAAAATTATCACGAAAATGTTAATAAGCTTATTAAGACCATGGATATGGATTATATGAAAAGAAAGATTTCAGAAATAACTGAACTAACTTTACCAGATTTAGAATCTGATTTTAGACAAGCTACAGGCGTTAAATCATAGTAAATTAAAATTGTATAAAAAATGCTTATAAAAAATCTTTGTTTGATATCGATTAAGCTTAATTATTATCATTTATCATAGAGAAAAATTATGATAGAAAAAATAGAAATAAAAAAAATAAGGAAAAAAGCATACAAGCGTAAAGAAGATCACAGCTATCGAAAAGGGAGAAGGTACTTAGATGACTACTTTGTCTGAAGACAGCCTGGTGCTCGAAAAGAATATGAAAGCCGCCGGTATGTGGAGCTCAACTGGACGCGCTTATGATGAGATCAGCCGTGGCATATCAGAGGGAATTCGGCATTGCGTGATGCGCCTTGATCCAAAGCCTGGCCAACGAATTGTAGACATTGCGACAGGAACAGGCATGACCGCTCGCTGCATCAGTCGCTCAGGTGCCGAAGTGACAGGCGTCGATATTGCTGACGGTCTTTTAGAAGCGGCGCGGCAACTATCAGAAAAAGAAGGCTTGTCCATCGACTGGCAATTAGGTGACGCTGAAAAATTGCCGTTCGATGAGGCTTCGTTTGATGCCGCTGCTTCGACGTTCGGTATAATGTTTGCGACTGATCAAGACGCCGCTATTTCCGAATTGGCACGGGTTGTTCGGCCCGGCGGTCTCGTCGCTATTGCCGCATGGTTGCCAGGTAGTCCGGTAGCTGATTTACGCGCGGTTATCGCATCGTTCATGCTTGCACCGCTTTCGCCCCCGCCTTCGCCGTTTAACTGGGGTGATCCCGATTGGCTTAAGGATGCCCTTGGAGTGCACTTCGAGCTCGGTTATGAGACAGGGGCTTTGACCCATCGGCTTTTGGATGCGGAAGAGGCATGGCGGGTATACGAAGAGGGATATGGTCCACTTCAAGTAACCTCTATGGCTCTGGACGACGAGAAACGAGCTGAGTTGAAAGCGGCCTTCATTGATTGGGTGAGTCAGTACACTACCGAACTTGGGATTGCGGTGCCCTATCAATATCTCATAACTATGGGCATCAGAAGATAGCTATTAAACTGGCTGACTTATGTCAGTTAAGTTGTGCTTTAGAGAAAAAACTCAGCTAAGCGAAGAATATAATAATAAAATGTAAAAAGTATAAAGAAACAGAATAAGAAGTATGAATTCGTCCAGGAGTTTTTAGGGGTATTGTAGGGTAGTAGCTATGGCTAGATGATAGTGGCACTTAACAGGAGCAATGAGACGATTAGAGCAGTCTAAAATTTCTTATTACGTTTAGTCGTTTTGTTAAATGAATATTAGATTTATTTTTTGAGACTCGAAGACTGTTGAGCCTGACTGTCTATCCCGTAGTCGCATCACAAGAACGACATTATTATCCCGGGAAATTTCCCAAATACCTTAACGGATAACCATAGGTTATAATTTAGAAATGCTATATTTGGATATTTTTAAGAAGCTAAATGAAGATGGTGTCGATTATTTAGAAGCAATAAACAATAAAGAGACCATTGAAGCAGGAGGCGTAAATATTCCGGTCATCTCCATTGTGGACTTGAAAAAGCTTAAAAAAGCAGCCGGCCGGCCTCAAGATCTTGCCGACATCGAAAGTTTAGATAACCTTTTAATGAGCAATAAGGACAAGGATGAAAAATAAAGCATTTACACATATATTATCAGTAGAAAAAATTGAAGCCGTCGCAAATTCAAGCGCCGAAGCCAGGTTAAAGTGGCTAGAAGATGCTCAAGAGTTTGTAAGAAAATGTGTTGATCCAAAAAAACTAAAACATTGGCAAGAAATGACAAAAGACGATCAACGATAGGGCACCTTAAAGGTCTTTCTAAATGTCCGGTCACCCAGATTTGCCGATATTAACTTACAGCTTTTAAATGTTTTTTTCTCAAAGCTTCGAGCTGGCGCTTAACTTCATCTAAAGCGGCATCAAAATCAGTATGTAAAAGATTAAGTTCAAGGCGTATAGAATTTCTTCGTGGCTCGAAACGCAGGCGGGAGCCAGCCTTAGTGGTGACTACTTTAGGGCTGAAGAATGTGTAATCACTCTGCTTCTTTTCATCTTTTTGCAGATAACCGGCGACCAGCGTCTCTAGGTCACGGTATGCCAGATCGTCTTTCAGCGCTTTTTCAAATACGTTGCTTAAAGCTTTCGGATTATTCGAAAGCTTGGTAAGTTGATGGGCGTGGGCAACTGTAATCTCACCGGCTCTTAAAGCTTTCAACATGTGAGGCGGTAACATAAAAACTTTTAGAAGGCGCCGTACATATTGCTGACTTTTTCCAATTGACTCGGCAACCTCCACTGCACTATTTTTATATCTGTTGACGAGCAGATTCACGGCTTCACCTAGACTAACCGAGTCAAGGTTCTCCCTGACGGCGTTAACTATCAGTGCCGTCTCTACTACTTGGCTCTCAGTTGCCTTTATTTCAAGAACGGGGATTTTTTCATCACGGCTAAGTTCACCTGCTGCTTTTAAACGGAGATAGCCGTCCACGAGTCTGTACTCTTTTCCGATTTTACTTACGACTATTGGAAATAAGATGCCAACTTTGGCGATGGACGTTTTTAGCTCCAAGTATGAACTTTGATCGTAATTACCGCGGATCATGGTGTCCGCTGGTATACTGCCGATATCAACCAACTTAAGCTCCATAATTTCTCTCCTTCATAATAAGCAATCAAGCTTAATGTCGGCAACTTTGTGTAGTTTCTAAATAACTGAGTTAAAATTAGTAATTTTTTTTATGACGGTCAGGTTCTCTAGCTGCAGAAAGGCTTAAAACGAAACTCGAGTTTCGTTATGGAATTATGCAAATCTCCAATTACCAGAGTAAAGAAAAACCCTTTTACAAAGACTTTTTCTTTACTCATGACTCCACGGGTATGAATTCGCCTAGGGAGCTTTTCAGGGTATTACAGGGTAGTAGTTATTGGTAGCTAATGATGGCTCTGAACAGGAGCAATGAGGATATTAGAGTAGTCTAATATTTCTTGTTGTTCCTGTTTGTTTTATGGTGTTTCTGCTAACAAAGTTAGCAGTTTGTTAGCAGAATCGTAGAATCATTGATTTAGAGCTTCGCTCTATTCTAAGTTTTCGTTTTTCATCTTTCGAACAAATTTTTTACGGTCTACTAAGATGCATAATCACTCGGTAGTTAATCGTCGCTTAGCAGGTAAAGGCCTCTTAAAATCGATTGTAGAACAACTCCGACCTACTTAGATAATAAGCCAACCTAAAAGTTGTACCCATACAGAGACTACATACTATAAGGGATGATCTTGTGGGTGTTAGGGTAATGGTCTCTAGCTGGTGTAATGGTAATGTCATGGACGTATGGATGATTGTTAGATTGTCAGGGTATAGGTGTCTCTAATAGGTGTTTTATAGTTACGGGGCGGGCAAGCAAAAAATAGATTTAACCGTTGACCTTGTGACTACAAAGATGCTAAGCGAAGAGTATAGCTCAAAGCTACAGAGATAATAGAACCAGTGTTCTACAGTATATGCAGGTCAGATTGGGTGTCTGACGGGTGTTATATGTGGTTCACTTTTAACCCTAAAAAAGAGTCTTTATGTTGAGAGAAAAAAACTCAAATACATACTAGAAATGGAATTACTTCTGGGGCTAGTGGACGATGTTCGAACTTTTCTTGCTTCAATGAGAATAACAGAATTAAGCTTTAATCTGGAGTAATAGACTACTGGATTATCTTTGAACCTTAAGTCAAACCGAATAGACACCAACCAATCTTTCTTTTATTCTTGATCTATGGAAGAGAAATTTATTGAAGTAATAAAAGAATATATTGATCTAATTGATAACTGTGAGGATAGAAAAGTTCCCGAATTCTTTTTTCAATGTTCAATTCTTCTGCCTCAAATACTTTATCTGGGTCAATTACTGCCTTTTCCAGATTGGTGGGATGATGAAGACGATGAGGATTACGAAGATGAAGGCAAAGAAGTAGGCGATACGAGTAGAAAACAAAAAATGAAGAAATGGAATGAACTTGAAATTAAGTTAGAAAAATTTCTGGGCGATAAATATCAATACAGGTTTATCTTAGAACCTTTCAATAAAGACGATGATATAAGCACATTTAGGATACCGTATGATTTAGCAGAAATATACTTAGATGTAAATGAGCCGCTAGAGCATTACTCGGACGATAGAAACAAGTCTCTTTTTGAATGGAAGCTTGGTGTCCATGCTCATACCGGGTGGCATATTAACGGAGTCCTCGCACCAATTTATTGGTATTTAATGGAGAATGACGAAGAAATAGGCTGGTAGATACCGCTAGTGACAATGGGGCTAGTGGACAAAGTTCGAACTTTTCTAAGTAATGAGAAAGTCAGCGGTTCGACTCCGCTCGTTGGCTCTGAACTGGGTAATAAGCTAGGTAACACAGTAAGACTGTTCCGCTCACTCCCATAATTTCAATAATTATAACACGTAATCTATTTTTCAAATCAAGCGAGTATTTTACTCAGAAACAATTCTAAATATACAAAGTTACATTCGCTTTTTGTTATTTCTATGCAAATTCTATTTCTAAATTAGTTGCCCCAGCGTCACCAATTAAATAATTTATTATCGCATTATTTTCTAGTCGCAACTTCTTTTTATCAAATTTTATCGCAATGGTTACTTCTTCCTTATAATCTGTATCGTAAATCATGTGAAGAACATCATGTCTCGCCTTTAAATCTTTAATAAATTTAGTTATATTTTTTCTCTCTCCAGCCAAGTTCATAATTATATAATCTTCACCTTCAATAACTTCAGTCTCTTCCTTATTAAAAGATTTTGAATACATATTGTCACTTAATTTTGTAATTACTTGCTCAATCTTATCTAATCGGTTCAACATATAAATGTCAGTTTCTGGTGGAGATGTTTCTCTTATCAATTTTGTCTGAACAGCTCGATATACAGGGTTGTCAGACACTTCTCCTCCTAAAGCAACTTTAACAGCTTCTACTAGTTTTGTTTTTAACTCAATTATTCCTGCCATATCTCTAACAAAAAATATTATCCGCTCGTCAGATATATCAAAAGGTGGTTTTGTTCCTACTTCAGCTAAGCTGATGACTGGTAAAGCCGCAGCATGCCGAACCGCTAACTCATACATAACATTCGGGTTTAAATTGGTTAAATCAGCAATTACCAAATCCACACTTATAATATGTTCAATAACTTGCTTAGTAATTGAGCCAGGGTTAGGTATCTCATGGGGAGCAATAACGTCTAAGCTAAATTCTTTGATAGAAGGCCTGATAACAGTGTCTAACAAGCCAGTCAAATCTCTTCTTATATCAGAATTTGACTCACCAATAGGAGCTATAACAAAACATTTATTTTTTTTTGCTTCCATTTTTAACAACCTAGCGTTATAGAAAGTCTAATTCAGTAATCTCCTGAACGCAACCTAGTTTTTACGTCGATAGTTATTTAGTGTAAGCTTGGTTTAGAAGATAGTTCCCATTATTGAAGTTCCTACATGAAAGTGATGGTTCAAAAAGTGACAGGAGAACAATTAGAAAACATATTAATAACATTAGGTATTTACCTCATTTACTTAATTGGTGTTATTTCAATAGTCTACATTCTCAGAGAATCAATAAATTACGTATTAAAGAAAAGAAATTTTCATTTTAAAACTGCAAACACAGAAGTCCTCATTTCAGAGTCAAACGAACAAATCAATATAGATAACACGCTTAGTGAGCCAGTTACTGATAAGCAAACTGAAGAAGCAAATATTGCTAGTAGCGAACTTTCTACTGAGAGTGACTATTGGGTAGCTCTGTTCTCTGCTTTCAGCACTGAACATTTTGATAAAGCAGAACAAATTTATAATGAATTTCGCAAATCAGAACAAAGTGGTGTACGAAATGTTGAAATTAAAATCGTTTACCTCTATCTCAAATGCAGGCACTTAAATAGCGGTTCGGCTTTAAAAGAACTTATTGGCCTTGCTAATAATCCACAAAATGCATACGAGGCAAACAAATGGCTTGGTACGTATTATGAACATATCAGCGATAATAAGAACGCAGCAGGGGCTTACTTAGATTCAAAAATAAATGCACCTGACAGCAATAGTATGGCAAGAAGCACATTATCTTATGTTGACAATATAATTAAAGCAGGGAGTATTGAAGACCCTCTTCCAATTGTTAAAGCTTCACTTTCGGATACTACAGATGAGGACGCTAAGTCCATGCTTTATGAGGCTTTAGCAAAAATATACACTGCGTTAGGTGACCATGATATAAGTGCCATAGCACTAGAGATGGCTGTACAGTTTAGACCAAATAACACGGCTTTGCGTTTTAATCTTGCTTACGCATATTCTAATAATAATTTTACTTCGTTATCATTCAAGCATTATAAAACATTGTCTAAAATTTCCCCTACCGATGAAGCAACGTTAAATAATTATGGTCTTGTTTTTCAAAAGCTTGATATGAATAATAAAGCTGTTTTAACTTTGCGGAAAGCTGCTAGCCTGGGGGAAACTCTTGCAATGTCAAATTTAGCAAATCGTTATGTTAGTGTCGGCTTTTTTAAAGAAGCTACCGAGTTATTAAATGACGCCTTAGAACTAGATGACGTTCATCGCAACGTAAGTAACTCTTTGGCAAAAATCGGTGAATTAGAGGAAGCTGAAAAAGAAAAAGAAGAACAAGTTGAAAAAGCAGCTAATGAGCAAAGTCAATTTCTACAATCTTTTGCGAATGCTTACTTTAAAGAAATGCAAGAGAACATCAACTTTAACGGTATATGGTCAACCGAAAATTTTGAATTAAATATATCTCAAAACTGGAACACCATAGAAGCAACCGGAGAACTTGAAAAAAATAAATATAAGTTTCGAGGAGTAATAAGCAATGCTGGTGGTAAAATTACTGAATCTAAACCCTCTATGTTATCGTCAATTTTTAATAAACCAGGTGACAACATAAAATTTGAGGAAAGCGGCAAAGGTTTTATTTTTTTAAACGAAAACAATACTGTTCTAAATTTAATGTCCTATGATAAAAATGGTTATAAAATTTACAAATTAATAAAGAGCCAAAAGATTCTAACTTCACCAGTTGAGTGACTTTCTTAAATCAACTATTTCACAATAGGTAGATGAAATATAACTACGGTTCAATTGTTCGTGCAGATCATAGAATTTTCTCAAGGAGTTTTCGGGGTGTTATAGGGTAGTAGCTATTGTTAGATGATAGTAGTGCTGAGCAGGAGTAATGAGAAGATTAGAATAGTCTAATATTTCTTTTTGGTCCTGTTTGTTTTGTGGTGTTTCTGCTAACAGAGTTAGCAGAATGTTAGCAAAAGAAATTGTTACTGAAAACGTTCGAAGCATATTTGGACTAATTCAAAGTTAAGAAATCCTGTTCCAACTTTTAATATTTTTTACGGCTTCCTCTATGCTTGTCGAAAGTTCTGGATTAGTGGACAAATTGACTTTTGTGAAATATTTGGAAAACCTTTCAGCAAATAGCACTTTATTTTTTAAAAAGCGCTTACCTTCCGACGAATCAATACTAATTAAGTAAGTAGAAATATTATTATATTTTCCCAAAGATCTAGTTCTCTTGTATTTTGTTCCATAGTAAAGTTTAAAACAGTCTTCAGGTATATAGTTTTCAATTTCTTTTCCGTGAGTAACCCATTCCATTCCGCCCATTCCATCAATTTCTTTTCTGATTCTTTGTTTGGTCTTATTAATGCGTTGTCCTTTCGTTTTTCGATCACTGTCAATTAAGACAATGGCATTCCTGTTTACTCGAAAGATCTTAATTGCTTCACTTTCGAGAGTTGGGTCGTCGGCAGATAAATGAGCTAATAAGCGACCTCCATAAAAAACGCATTGATAATGAGTGCCTTCTTTTAAAAGACCATCTGTCCACACTTCAATCCATTTATTGAAGTAAAGTCTATCACTTGGTCCCTCCACCCATACAATTCCATTTGATTGCAATAAATCACTAGATCTAACATCGAGATCATCTAAAATACCGTGATTATCTATATAGGTTTTTACTGTACTAACCGTAGCTTCACTACCCGTGTGAGTAACATGCAAAATTTGTGCATCTTTATCATTAGCAAATGTATCAATGGTGACATTTGAATGAGTTGTTAGGAAAAAAAAGCAATCATGCTCAAGTGCCATTTTTCTCAGGTATAAAAGTAATCTACGCAACAAGGCAGGATGCATATTGTTTTCAAGTTCTTCAAAGCCAAAGATATAATTATTTAATTTTTTCTTTTCAATTTGTGGTATTAAGTACAGATTAAGCAGAACTAATATTATGGTTTTCAATCCACTACCTGTATGGGCAAGAGCAACGCGCCCTTTTTTTGACTCCTCTAAATATAGTTCCCACTGGTCGAAGTCATTTCTTTGAATTACGATACGTGTAAATTGACCATCAGGTTCAAAAATAATATTTAGTTGGTCTAATATTTTTTTTTCAACTAATTCGCTAGGCAAGGCATCACTATTAATAAATAAATTAATAGCATTAGTTGAGCCAGTACCATTTGGTGAAACTGCGGGCTCATCTCCTTGAATTTCAGGGACAATATCTCTTTCGGCGAGTAATCGTTTAAAATCGTATTGGATGAAGGGATTTGTTACGCATCTGAGAAACATATTCCTGCATTTCGTTACAACATCATCAGGGAAATCTAACGGTGGTTCGATACTATGAAACGCTGTCGCATTACCCTCTTTTAATTGCCATTCGATTCTTCCGTCAATCCATTTTCTAGCAAAAACAAAATGACTTCTTCCCCCTGGAAGACCACCCCCGTGGGCAGTTTCAGAAAAACCTTTTTTTATATCGTCTTCAGTCAATAAAGATGATAAAAATATCTCTGGCTCAAAGCCACCGTGACCATGTTGTCTTACATTTCTTGGACTCGTTGCATATTCAACTACGTCAAGAAGAGCGGATTTACCAGAATTATTTCTACCCACAACAACGTTAATCGGTAATATTTCATCAAAACCTTGTTCTTCATTACCGAAGCACTTGTAATTTTTCGCTTTAAGTGATTTTTCACTAAGATTTGTCATATGTGATCTCGTAATTATATATTAAAATTAAGCAGGCATTAAATTATTAATAAAATTATAGCATTCTTGATAAAACAAAAAAAGTTTTAACTAAAGGGAAAAAAGTTTAATTAAAGTTATAAATAAAATTGATGTAATTGAAGTAATTATCAATATCACTCGTGAGTATAGGAGAAAATTAGATAATTTATTTCTTTTATCTAGGTCAATATCTAAACGTTTATTGAAGTATGATTTCTTTTTTAGCCATATAGGTTGCGCCCCAGATCCAAGTTTAACCAATATCTTTCGGTAGTTAGATAGTTGACTGCCTAATATCGAATACCATTTTGGAGTTTTGCGGGGTAGTACATGGTAGTAGCAATAGTTAGATAATAGTGGCTCTGAGCAGGAGCAATGATAAGGTATTGATACGATAATCTTTCTTGTTACTCCTGCTTGTTTTATGGTGTTTCTGCTAACAATATTAGCTGAATTCTTGAATTATTTTGTAAAGGTTCGAAGATCAATTACATCGTCTTCTACATCTGACTCAAATAATCTTGCCATAATAAATTTATATTAAGTCTCTTCCAGTCCGAGACTGACCGCCTGGCGCCCTCTATCTTGCAAATCTTTATATGTCAGCACCATAACACCGTGCAAACAATGATTGAGTTTTCTTAAAGCATCCTTTTTTTCGGTCGACCAATCAGAACTGTCACCGATAAGAATATGAGCCCTTGGTTTTAAAAAACTTATCTCGATGTCATATTTTGTTTTGACTTCTTTCTCGAGCTCAAGTCGTAATCTATCTATTTCATTAAGATAGTTAACAACTTGCCCAATAGCTGAGTTTGTTTCTGGTGTCCATTTCCAGGAACCGGGGTGACTTTTGTCCGCTAGAATGACATCGTCGTTAGGAAGTTTAATTTCAAGAATGTCGACAAAACCATCTAGGGTAGGGAAGAGAAAGTCAGGCATAGCTCCAGTAATATTTATTTTTGTTTTTTCTATTGGATTTTTATAATTTACTCCGAACAGCCAGTTGTTTTCGTAAATCCATTTTTGCCAGGAATCTTTACCTTTTGTTTCATGGTGGGTTTTCGATTTGAGTCTTTTCTTTAGAGTCTTAATAACTTTTTGTTTTTCCTCTTGTATCCTTGCATGAGATAATTTTGTCGTTAAAGAGGGGCTGGTTTCGGCTAAAGTTTTCCACACTTCCTCAGTATAGCCAGCATCTATAATTTTATTTATATAAACTGCTTTATTTTCTTCTGTAATAACTACTGCTTCCGGATCTACTACTATATATTCGGTTTCTCCGTATTCTACGCCGCTTGATTCTAATATTTTTTTAAGTTTAAGTATTGCTGCATACAGTTTTTCTAGTGCTTCCGTATTAATATCTAAATTTATTGATTCTTTTTTCCCTAGCGTTCTAATATCTATAGCTTCATCTGGAACCCAAGAATCTTCTTTTGAATCTCTTCGTTGTCTAATTATTTTTCCTCTTATGCCTTTGTCATGAATTTGAGCGCGAAATACCAAACGAGACATCGGTTCTTCGCAAAGAATGAAATCTTCTTCAATTTCGGCTATTCCTTTACCAATGCTCTGGGTTGTTATGATCTCCTTCATAATTTAGTCACGAAAACCTTTCAATCGGATTTTGATACTCATTATTTCTGGTGAAGTATATTACGTAAATTCGAGAGCGTTTGGATTTTTGAAGCAATGGATAGATTCCTAATATTTAAGCTTAAATTTTTTTATTCTTATTATATACTAGCAAGCGGACAATTTACTAAATCAGGTTGTTTTCAGCTCCTTGTTTTACCTTTCCAAAAAAATCTTTTCATATTCTACCACGTCATCGACAGTGTAAGCGTTTACAGGTATGGACAGCATATCTTCAGTACGGGTTACCATATAAGAAAAAATAGGTTAATAAAATGAGAAGACTATAAATATTAGTCTCTTTATTTACTTCTCCAAAAAAATCATATCTTATTTGTCCATGTCATCGACCCTGTGTACGTATACAGGTATCAATAACCCAGAACCCGATACAGAAGCTGATAAGATCAAAGCAGGTTAAAAGAGGAAGAATTTAGATATTTCTCACCTTTTAAAAAAATAATCCGTTTTTTTCACCCAGGTCATCGACCCTGTCAACGTTGACAGGTATTGATAAACTTTTTTTTCAAGCTAGCGTAATGAATGTATAAAGTTTTACAAAAGGGAGGACAGATGAACCTAATAACCGTTGACGAATTGGCAAGCATGCTTCAAGTGCCTAAATCCTGGATCTACGACCGAACGCGAGATGGCCGTATTCCTTGTATAAAAGTAGGCAAGTATATCAGGTTCGATTTAGAAGAAGTAAAAAGTTGGTTGGAAAAACAGCAACCAAGTTACGTCGATATTGTAGAATAATGATTACATCAATAAGAAAGGAGGGTTGAAAAATGGCTAGAGGAACAATAGTTAAAAGAAAGTCCGGTAGTTATGCGATTGTCTACCGTGTGTACGGTAAGCAAAAGTGGAAGACTATCGGACCAAGTAAGAAGATGGCCGAGAGAGCGCTAACAGATACGATGTCAAAAATTGATAGAGGTGAATATCGAGAACTAAAAGAGATCACTTTTGGGCAGTTTGCCGACAAGTGGCTAGAGGATTACGTAGAAATAAAATGTAGACCGACCACTTATTCGGATTACAGAACCGGTATTAACAAACATCTAAAACCATATTTTGGTAAAAACATTCCACTGACGGCAATATCTCCTGATCTAGTGCAAGGATTTGTCTCCATGAAGGTCAAAGAGGGAAGGCTGAGTGCAAAGACCATCATCGGCATCTTGGTGCCTTTTAAGGAGATGTTAAAGCACGCTGTCAGATGGGGCTATCTCAGAAGCAATCCAGCGATGTATGTGGAGCGGCCAAGAGTCGAACACAAAGAGATGGACTTCTTTACGCCAAGAGAAATAGGAAGGTTTTTAGATAATGTAAAAGCCGAGCACTATACGTTTTTCTTACTTGCTGTTACCACCGGTATGAGGATCGGCGAAATATGTGGACTGAAATGGACAGATATTAATTGGCTAACCAACCAGATACATGTTCAACGTACATTTCACTCCAATAAAACATTTGGTGCGCCTAAGACTAGAGCATCTGTTAGACGGATCAATATGACACCGTCACTAATAAGTACTCTAAAGAGACATCAACTTAAAAGCATGCCAAATGAATTCGAGTTAGTGTTTTGCAACAAAAGCGGTAATCCCGTAAACCGCCAAAATCTGGTTGCTAGAGAATTTAAGCCAGCTCTTAAACGTGCTGGACTTAAAGATATCAGGTTCCATGATCTAAGACATACCTATGCCAGTCTTTTAATACACCAAGGTGAAAATATTAAGTATATCCAGAGTCAAATAGGGCATGCCAGTGCCCAGATAACTTGGGATACATATGGACACCTTATGCCGGAAGTTAACAATGGTGCCGGCGAGCGTCTGGATAAATCTATCTTTGGTGAAAAACCTTTTGTTAGCAAAGTGTTAGCAGAAGTGGATTTTAACCGAATACAAGACGCCGACAATACATCGAACGCCCTGCTAGATGGTGGTAGCGGTGGCAGGATTTGAACCTGCGACTCCACGGGTA
>SDBV01008645.1_pt1 | contig 13686 bp, 15 predicted proteins | sample 2277081 | NCBI WGS metagenome assembly SDBV01 (sample SAMN10402039, study PRJNA504765) | marine sediment metagenome | isolation source: marine sediment core GS10_PC15, 223 cmbsf | place: Arctic Ocean: Southern Knipovich Ridge | collected 2010 | reverse complement strand
TAGTTTATAAATATCAAGAAAAAGGAACAAAGTTAGACATGTTGATTAAAAGAAGCAAGTGTAATTTGCTATGTGATTAATTTCATGACACCTATACAATCTGTATTGTATAGGTGTCTTTTTAAAATTATAGTCTCTAATCTTAAAATAGTAAAAGAGATCGCTTTCAAGCTTAGACTTAGAAGCCTAATAAATTTACGATTTTGTACTATATTTTATTCTTTGGTCTTACTTAAAAGCGCTTTATGAGAGAGCCTAATCTGTCCTCTATCATTAATTTCAATTACCTTAACCTCTAGTGGATCGCCTTCTTTAAATAGGTCATATAGGTTCTCAATTCTCTCATGAGAAAGCTCAGATATATGACAAAGACCCTCTTTATTAAAGATCTTAACAAAGAGTCCAAAAGGTTTTATTGAAACAATTTTTCCATGATAGGTTTTTCCGATTTCAACATCTTCTGTTAGAGCTTTAACTATCGCTTTTGCTCTATCCATTGATTCTTGATCGACAGAAACAATACTTACCACACCATCGTTCGATATATCTATTTCGACACCAGTCTCTTCTATGATAGCTCTAATCTGTTTTCCGCCAGGACCAATTACTTCTCCAATTTTGCTAGGTTTGATGATAATATTTGCAATTCGAGGAGCGTGTGCAGAAAGTTCTTCTTTTGGTTTTGGACAAACCTCTAGCATTTTTTCAAGGATATGGACTCTACCTTTTTTAGCTTGTATTAGAGCTTTCTCCATTATCTCTTTGGTAATACCTTCAACTTTGATATCCATTTGAAAAGCGGTAATACCGGTCTCATCACCAGTTATTTTAAAATCCATATCGCCGAGGGCATCTTCAGCGCCCATGATATCAGATAAAATTACAAACTTTTCTTCTTCTAAAATAAGACCCATAGCGATACCAGCAACAGGGCGTTTTATTGGAACTCCAGCATCCATTAATGCCAGACAGCCACCACAAACAGAGGCCATTGAAGAAGAGCCATTGCAAGTTGTTATATTAGACTCTAATCTGATTATATATGGAAAATCTGCTTGATCTGGAAGCGTGCTCATAAGGGCTCTTTCAGCTAGTTTTCCATGACCGATTTCGCGTCTGCCTGGAAAATTTGATCTTCCAACTTCACCAACAGAGAATGGTGGGAAAAAATAATGTAGATAAAATCTATGAGCGCCATCACCATGTAGATCTTCATATCTTTCAGCCATATTCTCACCACCGAGGGTACAAACAGCTAAAGCCTGAGTCTCTCCTCTATTAAAAAGAGCGCTACCATGAGTTCTGCCGAGGAAACCTGTTTCAACACTAATTGGTCTTATCTCATCGAACTTTCTTTCATCAATTCTTATATTATCTTCTAAGATCATTTTTCGCATAAGAGCAGATGATGTCTTTTTAAATGCTGCCGCTACATCTCTTTTAGAGTATATAGGTTCTAAAGTGTTGAGTTTGTATTCTTCTGCTACTTTTTCATTGATCTCATCAAAGGCTTTTTCTCTTAGTTTTTTATCTTTTATAGTTAAAGCTTCTGCAATTTGAGTAGATGTTTTTGAACCGATTTCATCGATAATTTTTTGATCTAAGATATGTAAACCTTCTTTATTTTTCTTTTTACCTATTTTGCCGGCCCACTCGGTGATAGCTTGACAAATTGTTTTAATAGATTTGTGCCCAAGTTCAATAGCTTCTAATATCTTTTCTTCTGTTAAAAAGTTGCAGTATCCCTCAATCATTAAAATAGCATCTTCTGTACCAGAGAGAACTAAATCAAGTTCGCTATTCTTTATCTCTTCAGCGGTTGGATTGATAATAAATTCATCTTTTATGTAAGCGACTCTTACAGCTCCAACAGGTTTAATAAGTGGGATGTCAGAGATAGCAAGAGCGGCGCTTGAAGCGCAAATAGCTAGTACATCTGGCATATGAAGGCCATCATAAGAATAGACATAAACTAAAACCTGAGTATCTTTGTAATAACCATTTTCAAAAAGAGGTCTAAGCGATCTATCTATTAACCGAGATATTAAAATATCCTTGGTAGACGGTCTGCCTTGTCTTTTTATAAATCCACCGGGCGTTTTTCCTATAGATGAGAATTTTTCTTGATAATCAATTTTCAGGGGTAAAAAATCTATATCCTCTATTGGTTTTTTTGAAGCGCAAGCTGTTGCTAAAATCGTAGTTTCACCCGCATGTATTAAAACACTTCCGTTGGCTAGATTGGCTATTTTGCCTGTTTCTAAAATAATTTCTTTACCTTCAATTGTGAAGGCTATCTTGTTTTGATCCATTGTATAAGTCTCCTTAAAGTAAATAAGAGAAAAGGTAAAAAAAAAGATTAAAAATCAGAAAGAAAATTTCAAATATATTTTTGAAATCATTTTTCTAATCTCTACTCTTTTCAAATCTTTTCTCATTTTTGTAATTAAAAAATATACACCAATAAAAAATTTATTGGTGTGAAAATAAAATTTATTTTCTTAACTTCAATCTTGTAATTAAAGTTTGATAACGTTTTGTATCTGTTGAATTTAAATAATCCAATAATTTTCTTCTCTGTCCAACTAGCTTAAGTAGGGCAAGTCTTGAGCTATGGTCTTTAGGGGCTAATTTTAAGTGATCTGAGAGCTCAGCGATTCTTTCTGTCAAAATGGCTATTTGAACGTCTGCAGAGCCGGTATCTTTCTCGTGAAGCTGAAATTTTTTGGTAATTTCTTCTTTGGTTCCTTTATCTAAAGACATGTAAGTCTCCTAAATTTTTGATTTAATTTATATACATTATAGCTCCCTATGATTAACTTATCAACCCTTTTAGTTTAAGCCCAAAAAACTTAAAAAGTTTCAAAAAAGAATTTATTCCTATATATTATTAGTGAATAAGACATCATTAAACTTTAAAAGAAAACTTAAAATTTTAAGTAAAACGTATGGATAAAGATAAATTTTTTATGTTAGAAGCTTTAAAACAAGCTAAAAAAGCCTTTGATGAAGATGAAGTGCCAGTTGGCTCTGTTTTGGTTCATGATAATAAAGTTGTTGCAAGAGGTTATAATCAAGTAGAAAAATTAAAAGATGCAACAGCGCATGCAGAAATGCTTTGTTTAACAGCGGGATCTATGCATTTTAATAATTGGAGATTAAAAGATACTACTTTATATACTACTCTAGAGCCTTGTATTATGTGCGCTGGCGCACTAATTTTAGCGAGAGTAAAAAGGCTTGTCTGGTCAAGTAAAGATCTAAGAGTTGGTGCTAATGGTAGCTTTATTGATGTATTTGAAAAAGACCATCCTATTCATTCATTAGATATTACTACAGGTGTTTTAAAAGATATCTCCTCAGATTTAATGACAAAGTTTTTTCAAAAGATAAGAAAGAAAAAACTCTTAGATAATGTTTAAGGTTTTTTTCTAAATTTTTGAGAGATCCTACTTGAAGTATAGATAAGGCGCCTTTCCATTTTATTTAAATGGATAAATGGAGAAAATCTTTGCCAAACTATTACAGCGTAAAAATAAGCGAATAGACTAACTGATAGGTAAGCGAAAAAAGGAATTAGTTGCATAGTTGACAAACTAGAGAGTAGATTATAACCGATCAGTCCTAAAACTAGCCAATAATGTTTTATTGGAATGGCGAAAAATAAAAAGATTCTAGTATCAGATGGCACTATCATCATCCAAGCTATTAGAGTTGCATATAAAGTTATTGTAGAATTTGCAAAAACGTAGTTTTGAGATCCAAAAAGCATAGTTAAAAGCACAACTAAACCTGTAAAGATTGAGCTTAAGAGATAAAATATAAGGTAGCCCTTTTGAGAGGTGTTTTCAACAATAGTGGTCGCTGTTACCCAAATGATATATAAGTTAAATATGATTACAATAATGAAACTGATATCTAGTCCATAACCCGGTTGCAAAAGAGAAAAGGTAAAAAATTGCCAAAAGAAAAAATTCTTTATTCCTTCTAGTGAGATCCCAAAAAGATATATAAGGTAATTGCTTTTTAAAAAGGGTGTTACTATGGCAGTAATAACACTTATAAATAAAATGAGAGCTAAGATGATTTTTACAACAGAGGGGGTTTTTGGAGGGCCAATTCTATGAGGTCTTTGATATTGCATCTTTTATACTTCTTTTAATATTATCTTAGAGTTTTTGATTTTTTTTAAAAAGTTTTTCTTGGTTTCTTTTAGTAAATATTGAAATATTTTTTCCTTAGTTTTGAAGCATTCTATTGATTAAAAACAAGCTTATTGTTTTTAATACTTTTTATTTTTTTTTTTAAATTAGGAGATAAGTATGCCTTTAACTCTTGATCAAGCTATAAAAAATTATCAAACCTTTATAGAAAAAAATCCTAATGAGATCTTTGATCAAACAAAAATAGATTTCAATGCTCTTACAGAGTTGATAGATGAGCTAGCTACAAAAAGTATAATGGTAGATTCAACTAAGCCGAAAGAGAATAAAGCTGAAGCTTCATTATATGCATCTACAGACTGGGCACATCAGTTAAAGATAAGAGAAAAAGGCACACCTTTTCATGCATCTCTTAAATATTGTACAATTTATGAAGACTCAGATAAGAGCCCAACTATAGAAGATGCCATTAAAGTGGCGAGAGAGTTTTTTAATGCGCTGGCTATAGAGGCCAAAACTGAATTAGTTCAAGTTTTAGATGAGCAAAAAGAGAATATGTTATTCAACTCTGTTCAGAGCTCTAAAGGTTCTAAACCGATACAAGACTCTAAAGAATATACATCGCTTATAGCAGACATATTGGATGCTATTGCACCTGACAAAAGAAAATCATTTATTTTATCTAAACCAAACGATTCTATTGGGGTATTTCTAAAAGCTGGTAAAAATGCTTTAGATGTATTTACCAATTTTTTATCTACCGCAGATGTTTCATTTTTAAAAGCTGATAAAAATATTTTGCATGTATTTGCTAATCCTTTCTCTAAAAAAGCTTATTTACTTGAAAACATTTTAAAAATACTTCCAAAAGAACACTTGATCGAATGTATAGAGGCTACAGATGATGAGGGCAATACTTTATTTCATCATCTTCTATCAGATGAGGCTGATTATGAAAATGCTATTAAAATTTTTTCAAATATTATGAAATTGACACATTCTTCTGATGAGAAAACGAAGTTGTTAAAAGCTCAAAACAATAAAAAACAAACTCTCTTGCATCAGCTATTTTTAAATGGCTTTTTTACAAAGCAAAAATTTGCCATTGCTCAAGAAATATTGAAATCTATTTCCATAGAACAAAGATATCCTTTTCTAAAGATAAAAGATAATGATGAAAAAACAGCTATTGAGTTGATGTATTCTTTAGAAATAGAGGGTAAAAAAATGCATAAGAGAATATTAATGAAAATTTCGTTTGATGCTTTGATGGAGCTTTGCAAAGAGAAAAAAGATTTCTGATTTATATGATGCTTAAAAAAATACTCACTTTAAATAAATAGAAAAAATTCCAATCTTCAAATTTTTTAAAAGTAGACATTTTTTTCAATAACATTATTATTGATGTTCTTATGATAAAACAAGAGATTTTATGTCGGCATTCAGGCCAACAAATCTTAAAGAAACAACAGCAATTACTTATTTTGGCTATAACTTTGAAAAATTGAAGATAAGCATTGAAGAAGATCAACAACTTGTAATTGAAGTGTTATTCGAGATTATAAAAGATAGATATGCTGATAAATGGCAGGAATACTTAATTCAAAATCATGATGAATGCTTAGAGCAAAACAGCCTTAAAAAGCGAGGTATTAAAAAGGTTGATTCAAATGATTTTGAATGGATGAAATTAGTCGTTGATATGTATTTTAAACAAAATCCTCAAGTTATAGTCCAAATAAAAATTAATCTGAATTTATTAAAAGATGCTGAAAAATTAGCTGATAGGATATCTAATGATGACATTAGGGAGCAGGCTTTAAAAAATATAGCCTTTGCTTATTTAAAGCTGAATAAAGAGGAGTGTGCTCTGAAAGAAACTCTAAGGCTAGCTGATAAAGTTTCTGAGAATAAAGTCGCTTTGGAAATGCTATGCAAGACTCAAGAGAGACATGTGAAATTATATCATAGGGATAGCCTAGTAATTGATAATAAAATTCGTTTAATATTAATTAAATCTAACTCTAAACTCAAAAAGCTGGAAGGAACCTTTGCTCCTCGAGCTTATCGTTGGAGGGTAAACTCTTGCTAGCCAGTCTTTTAAGCTAAAAATCTGCTCTTTTTAATATCGTAATTTTTCTAATAAAACCTTTTATTAATTTTATATATATAAATTGAAAATTAATATTAATTATATTAAAATAATGTCTAAATAACAACAAAACAGCCTGTATGACGTATATAAGTAATATTAAAAATAATTTTAATACTATTCAAAATAGTTTTTTATTAAAGAGATCTTCTGATGTAAAGGAAATATTTGAAAAGGCATTTAATGCAATAGCTTGCGTTGGCTCATATTTCGTCTCAAAAACGAGTTTTCAAAAAAGCAATTTAGAGGATCATGGATTTGAGCTGGGCAAAAAAAATATAATCGAGATAAATAAAGCCACTTCTAAAAAAAGAAAGTATTTAGAATATCCAAGAACACTTGAGCATGAAAAAGCTTTAAAAACAGTTATGGAAGGTATGTCGTCTGGTGGTTATTTTCAGATAGCTAGAAGAGCCAAAAGCTTATATGCAGCCAAAGATAGAATTCATTTCGAAGAAAAAAATGGTGAAATACATGGGGTTCATCCGCTTCGCCAGTTAGGATATATTTGTTCTAAAAGATCTCTAAAAGAAATGCTTAAAATTATTATGAACTACTCAGGAAAAATAGCAGCTGTTAAAAATAGATATATAGCTACTATGGCAATAGTCTTAGACGAGGCTCAAAAAAACAATCAAATAGTTCCCATGTTGAAGGATTTTGTCGATGAGATTTCTAAAGTAGAGAAAAAGACAAATTCTGAGAAAAATAAGCTTTTAAATGCGCTAAGTAAAATCGTAAAAGAAAATGATAAAAATAAATGGGAAGCTTTTATCTTGGCTCTTTTTAAATAATTTTTTTATTTTTGATCTTAAGTACAAGTCTATATTAAATTTTTCACTATATAATCATTTTTTTTAAACTCTTGTGTTTTAAGAGATATTTGGTTTAAATTTATATATAAAAGTTTAGCGGAGAATATAAATGAAAGAAAAAAAGCATCCACCATATCAAGATATTTTATTTGAAGATTCATCGAATGGATATAAGTTTGTCTGTGGCAGTACTTTACAACCTAAAGAGACAGCGGATTTCGAAGGAAAAACATACCCTGTGTATAGAGTTCCAATTTCATCAGCTTCACATCCATTTTTTACAGGCTCAAAACAATTTATTGATACAGAGGGAAGAGTTGATAGATTTTCTAAAAAGTATGCTATGAAAAAAGAGCAAGCTTTAAAAGAGAAGGAAAAACAAGTTCAAAGGGCTCAAGAGAAGAAAAAGCCGAAAAAAGCTAAGAAGAAATAATGGAAGAAAAAATCAAAAAACTTCTAGAAAAGCTATCTGAGATTGAGGAGAAACTTGGAGAGCCGGAAGTTTTTGTTGATCAAAAGCTTTATAAAGAGCTATCTCAAGAACATTCAAGATTATCTGAGCTGAGAGACTCTTGGAATTACTATCTAAAAACCTTTAAAGAGCTAGCTGAAAATAAAGAGCTACTACTCTCTGAAAAAGATCCCGAGCTTATTCAAGTTATAAAAGATGAGCTTGAGAATTTACAAAAAGAGCTAGATATTACCAAAGCTCGATTAGAAATAATTTTAGTGCCCCCAGATCCTCGAGATAACCGAAATATTTTAGTTGAGATTAGAGCCGGAACTGGTGGAGATGAGGCGGCAATCTTTGCTGGAGATTTAGTCCGTATGTATCAATACTATGCTAATAACAAAGGCTGGATTGTTGAAACTCTTTCAACGGGCGAAGCGGAAAGAGGTGGATATAAAGAGTATATCATGTCTCTTAGTGGTCAAAACGTTTTTAGGTTGATGCAATATGAAGGGGGAACTCATCGAGTTCAAAGAGTACCAGTAACGGAATCATCGGGAAGATTACATACCTCAGCTGCTACTGTGGCGGTTTTATTAGAACCGACTGAAGAAGAGGCTATAGATATCGATGAAAAAGAATTAAAAATCGATACATATAGAGCTTCTGGAGCAGGCGGACAACACGTTAATGTCACAGATTCAGCAGTGAGAATTACTCATCTTCCAACAGGTGTTGTTGTAGCTTGTCAAGATGAGAGAAGCCAACATAAAAATAAAGATAAAGCAATGAGGCTTCTTAAAGCAAAAGTCACTGAGCAGAAAAGAATCGAAGAAGAAAAGAAAGTATCGAAAGAGAGATTAACTCAAGTTGGAACTGGCGATAGATCTGAAAGAATTAGAACCTATAACTACCCCCAAAACAGGATTTCAGATCATAGAATAAATTTAACTGTTCATAATTTAGATCAAGTTATGGAAGGGGAGTTAGATGAAATCACAAATGCTCTTGTCTCTTTTTATTATCAAAAAAAGTTAAAATCCTAAAATGGATACCATTTTAAATCTTTTAAAATCAGCTACATCTTTTTTAGAAAAAAAAGGTATTAAAAATGCTAAAGTGTCAGCAAATTTTCTTCTAGGACATGTATTGAAAATCAAAGCAAATGATTTAGCCTTATATTCTGAGACAAAAGTTTCAAAAAAAGAGATAGAGCAATTTAAAGGTTTAATTGAAAGAAGAGCAAAAAATGAACCACTTGAATATATTTTAGAAAAAATTGATTTTTATGGATGTAAACTTTTTATAAATTCAGATGTTTTAATACCTAGACAAGAAACTGAAATTTTAGTCGAAATGATTGCTAAAAAACTTGAAAAAGAAAGTTTAGAAGGTAAAACACTTTTTGATATCTGTACAGGTTCAGGCTGTATAGGAATTGCACTTAAAAAAAGATTTCCTAAATTAAAAGTATATTTATCGGATATTTCAAAAAAAGCTTTAGATATAGCGAAAAAAAATGCAAAAAAAAATGGGGTAAATGTTTTTTTTAAAGAGGGTGATTTGTTTTTGCCTTTTACAAATTTAAAGGCTGATTTTATAATTTGCAACCCTCCCTATGTCTCTGAAGAAGAATATAGGTCTTTAGACAAAGATGTTTATGGTTTTGAGCCTGAGATAGCAATATCGGCAAAAGATAAAGGCTTAGAGTTTTATAAGCGCATTTATAACCAAATTTTTGACTATGCTAATAAGGGCGCCAAGGCGTTTTTTGAAATAGGTCAAAATCAAGGAGATGATATACTAAATATTTTTACATCTAATAAATGTAAAAATAAAAAAGTCTATCAAGATTATTCTTCAAAAGAGCGCTTCTTTTTTGTTGAAATAGAATAATTTATAGGTTATTCTATTTAATCATTTATAAAGTAAAAGCTATGTTTGATACATTAAGTAAAAAATTTCAAGATCTCTTTTCGGGGTTTACTCGATCTAAAACCATCTCTGAGGATAATATCTCTGAGGCGGTCAAAGAGGTAAGACTGGCTCTTTTAGAGGCAGATGTTAATTATTCAGTAGCATCCTCTTTTGTAACCAAAATAAAAGAAAAAGCCATTGGAGCTGACGTTATAAAGTCAGTCTCTCCAAAAGAGCAGTTTATCAAAATCGTTCACGACGAGCTAATGGATTTGATGGGCAAAGATGAAGCTTATCTAAATTTAGAAAACAAACCGGCCACGATTATGCTCTGCGGCCTTCAAGGATCTGGAAAGACAACAACTTCAGCGAAACTTGCCTTTTATTTAAAAAAGAAACACAAAAGGGTACTTCTTGCCGCTTGTGATCTTCAAAGACCGGCTGCAATAGAACAGTTAAAGAAATTAGCAAACGATGCTCAAATAGATGTTTTTTCGATCTCTGATGAGAAAAAGGCAACTAAAGTTGCCAAAAAAGCATATACAAAAGCGAAAGATGAGAAATACGATGTTTTAATAATCGATACTGCTGGAAGATTGCATATCGATGAAGTATTGATGCAAGAGCTTAAAGATATAAAAAACATTGTTGAGCCAAATGAAGTTTTATACGTTGCGAATGCAACCTTTGGGCAAGATGCTGTAAAAACAGCTTATGAGTTTGATAAAAAAGTTAGTATTACCGGCTCTATTTTAACGATGTTAGACTCTGATGCTAGAGCGGGGGCTGCAATTTCAATTAGAGAGGTAACTCAAAAACCTTTAAAATTTGAAGCGACAGGGGAGAGATTAGAAGATTTCCAAATTTTTAACCCTGAGTCTATGGCTGATAGAATTTTGGGTATGGGAGATGTTATAAATCTCGTTCGAAAAGCTAAAGATGTTGTTGATGAAGAAGAAGCGATAAAATTAGAGAAAAAAATTAAATCTAAAAGCTTTAACTATGATGATTATTTAAAGCAGATGTCGATGATGAAAAAGATGGGTTCAATGAAAAGCTTACTTAAAATGGTACCTGGGATGAGCGCATTATCGGATTTTGATCTGCCTGAAAATGAAATGAAAAAAATTGAAAATATCATCAAGTCTATGACAAAAAAAGAGAGACTTGAAAGAGATGATCTTTGTCATAGCCGAAGAAAACGTTTAGCGTCTGGTAGTGGAACTAGTGTAGATGATGTTAACCGGCTTGTTAAAGGTTTTAAAAGAATCAAACAATTTATGAAAAAAATGCCAACAAAAGGCTTAGCAAAAGGTTTATTTAATATGAACAAATTCGGAGGAAATTCATGGCGTTAGTTATCCGACTTCGACAAATGGGAAAGACCAATCGTCAAACATTTCGGTTAGTGGTAATAGACAAAAGATCACCACGTGATGGTAAATATATTGAAATGGTAGGATGGTACAATCCCTTAGAAGCAAAAGATGAAAAAAATCTACTTGTAAAATCTGAAAGAGTTGATTTTTGGCTACAGAAAGGAGCTGTTTTATCACCTAGAGTAAAATCTTTGGTTAAAAGAGCTGCCCCAGATATTATAAAAGGTTTAAATGCTAAAATGTTAGCTAAAAAACTAAAAACTAAAAAAGCAAAAACGGCTTTAAAACCAAAAGCTGTGGCATCGCCAAAAGCTGCTGTAAAGCCAAAAGCTGTACCTAAAAAAACAGCAAAACCGAAAAAGTAATTTTTATTATGAAGATAGATATATTGTCTTTATTTCCTAAGTTTTTTGACTCGCCTTTTGATGTTAGTATAATTAAAAGAGCGATTGATAAAAATATTTTGGATATCAACTTGGTTGATATTCGCTCTTTTTCTAAAGATAAACATCAAAAAGTAGATGACAGACCCTTTGGCGGAGGACCTGGTATGCTAATGCAATGCCAACCTCTTTTTGATGCAATTAGATCTGTTAAAAAGGACAATACCCATGTTGTATATCTATCTCCTCAAGGCAAACCTCTTACATCAACTAGAGCTAAAAGATTAGCTACGAAAGAACATTTGGTGCTAGTCTCTGGTCATTATGAAGGGATCGATCAAAGAGTGATTGATACTCTTATTGATGAGGAGATTTCGGTAGGTGATTATGTTTTAACCAATGGGTGTATTGCTTCTTTAGTAGTTTTGGACAGTGTTTCGAGATTTATACCAAAGGTATTAGGTAACGAGGATGCTACAAAACATGAGACTTTTGAAAACAATATGTTCGAAGGACCTCAATATACAAAACCTACTAATTTTGAAGATAAGCAAGTACCAGAGGTATTACTCTCTGGTAATCACTTGGAGATAAAAAAATATAAAGAAAAAGAAGCTCTAATAAAAATGAAGAAAGTAAGGCCAGATTTATATTTTAAATATAGATTAGAGCAAAAACAAACAAAAGTTAAAAAAGTTGTAAAAACAAGCTAAGGAGAGATACCCGTGACCATTCCATTAATCAAAGAATTTGAAGAAAAATTCAAAAGCAAAAATACAATCAACTTTAAAGTTGGAGATACTGTTCGCGTTTATTCCAAAATTATCGAAGGCGAAAAAGAAAGAGTTCAGATGTTTACAGGTATTGTAGTTGCTATCAAAGGCAAAGGTTTATCTCAGACTTTTACAGTCTATAGAAGCGCTTATGGATGTAATATGGAAAGAGTTTTTCTAATAAACTCTCCAAGATTAACCAAAGTTCAAATTGAAAGACATGGAAAGGTAAAAAGATCTAAACTCTATTATCTAAGAGGCGAGTCTGGCAAAAAAGTTAAAGTTAAAGAAAGGCTTTTCAAAAAAGAGAAAAAGGCAGCTGTTACTACTCAAGAAGAAGTAAAAGAGCCTCAAGTAAAAGAAGAGTCTAAAGCAGAAGAAAAACCTCCTGTCGAAGAGAAAAAAGCTAAAAAAGAAAATAAAAAAGAAGCTAAAAAGACTGAGAAAGAAGAAAAAAAACCTAAAGCTAAAAAAGAAGAAAAAGCTCCCAAAAAAGAGAAAAAAGAAAAACCTGATGAAGAAAAATAAATAGGTAAAAAGCTTTTTCAAGTGAATTTTATGAAATTTTTAAAAATTATCTTCAAAGTTTTATGTATGGTTAGTCCATTAGCTTCTCCATTGGCATCTCCAATTAAAGATGTAAACGAACAAGTGTATTCACAAATTCATGAAATATCACCCTTTAAAGAAATTGAAAAAGATGCTCAAGTAAAAGATCCTGATATGATCATCTTTGATACGCTTTTAACAGAGTCTCAAAATCTAGAAGATATTAAAAAAGGCTTTGAAGATACGGATATAGATTTGATCCTTCTACATTACATACCAAAAGAAAAGTTCGTAATTGATGATAAAATAGTTGATATCCAAAATAAAATACTTATCAAAGAACAAAGGTGGGTAAGTGATACTGAAGCTCTAGAGTATTTAAAAGATAACAGAGCTTTTTAAAGATCTACTTGTCAGATATATATCTACTATATTAACATGCATCCAGAAGAAGGATGCATCTATGGCAAAAATCAAACCTAAAATATCTACAAAAGAAAGATACCGAATTAACAAACTCCGTAAGATAGAAAAAGATTTAAAAGATCAAGGCTATAAATGTATTGCAGGTGTTGATGAAGTTGGCATTGGACCGCTAGCAGGGCCCGTTGTAGCCGCTGCTTGCATTTTACCTGATAGATTTCTAATTAAAGGTGTGAACGACTCTAAAAAGGTATCTCCAGACGTTAGAGAGAGAATTTATAATGAACTTACAAGTAACAAAGATGTTATTTTCTCCATCGGAATTGTCGAAGTTAAAATTATCGATCAAATAAACATCCATCAAGCCTCTCTTCTCGCGATGAAGCAAGCCATACAAAATCTTAAAACAAAACCAGACTATTTACTATTCGATGGTAGGAAACATCCCATTTTACCAATACCTTCTCAAGCAATTGTTAAAGGGGATGCTCTTTGCGTTTCAATCTCTTGTGCATCGATTATTGCCAAAGTTACCAGAGATAGAATAATGCAAGATTATCATCAGAAATACCCACTCTATGGTTTTGATCTACATAAAGGATATGCAACGCATAAACACAGAAAATCTTTAATAGAGCATGGCCCAAGTCCCATCCACAGAAAATCATACGATCCTGTAAA
>SDBV01008644.1_pt1 | contig 13687 bp, 15 predicted proteins | sample 2277081 | NCBI WGS metagenome assembly SDBV01 (sample SAMN10402039, study PRJNA504765) | marine sediment metagenome | isolation source: marine sediment core GS10_PC15, 223 cmbsf | place: Arctic Ocean: Southern Knipovich Ridge | collected 2010 | reverse complement strand
CTAGCTCCCGCGCTTTCTTGATAGCTTCCTTTCCTTCAGACGCTTCTCCCACTATCTCAATATCATCATGGAGACCAAGCAAAGCACCAATGCCATCGCGCATCAAAGCGTGGTCATCTACCACCAGTATCTTTATCTTTTCCACTGGAACCTCCGTAGTTCATCGGAATTTCAATATCGATTTCAGTACCACCACCAAGGTGTGAACAGAAATATGCCACCAATATTCCCTTTCATAAAAATCTCCGATGGATACCCCTCAGCTTGCTGTGGGGCACTTTACTACTTCGAGTGTCTTGTCCAGGGCACTGCTGAGTACGGTATCTAGATTAAGAGATTGGCTTACCACACTGGCGATAGTGTTCAGAGCCAAGAGATTGCGATGAGCCTCAGCGATTTCTAACTTGAGCTCCTTCGCCTTGGTCACAGCCCGCATCAATTCTAAAACAGCGGTGACATTGCCCTGGCTATCGGTAATCGGCGAAGCGACAATATCAAGGTATCTTTCTCACCGTTTCATTATCGATAACCATCAGTTCATCCTCAAGGCGATTGGTAATTGCTTGCAAGTAGTCACTGGAGCTTTTCCAGACTTTCGTGGTTGTATCTGACGCATCATTTTTCGGGAAGGCTTCTCAAAGGCTAAAGATATATTGACAGCCTTCTTAAAAGCATTGTATACTATGTTGATTTGATTAGTCAACATACAGTTGGAATCGATGAAGCTTTCTACTAGAGGGCAATATGGAACCAGGATACTCCTGGATCTAGCTCTACGTGGAGAAGGCCCAGTATTACTGAAAGATATCGCCCAAAGGCAGCAGATTTCACTAGCCTATGTAGAACGTTTGATTACCCCTCTCATAGCTGGGGGTATAGTACGGAGTGCTCGTGGTGCCAGGGGTGGGGTTTGGTTAGCCAAGTCCCCTGAGGAGATTAGGCTGAGCGAAGTGATTCAACTTCTTGAGGGTTCTATGGCTCTGGTAGAGTGCGTTAATAATCCAAGGATATGTAGCCGCTCCGCTTTTTGTGTTACTCGTGATGTCTGGGGTGAACTGAAAAAGGCAATGGATGGGGTTCTAGAGTCTACAACCTTGCAGGATTTGGTAGAGCGGCAAAAAAGGAAAGAACAGCCTGAAGAGGTGATGTACCACATATAGGTTTGCCAGGTTGATAGCTTGGTTCTGGGAAGGGAATGGTTTTTATATGTTTTTATATGCTAGAATAGCAAAGTTTTACAGGAGGTTAAAACAAATTTAAAGGGGGTAAAAGCATGAGTGTCATTAAAGAGGTGCTCAAGCATAACGAAAGCTATGCCCAGGGATTTACTCTGGGGGAGCTTCCTATGCCGCCGGGTCGCAAACTGGCAGTCGTGGCCTGTATGGATGCCAGACTGACGGTGGAGGAAATGCTTGGTCTTAAAACCGGCGATGCCCACATCATCCGCAATGCCGGGGGTATTATCACTGAAGATGCCCTGCGTTCACTCATTATTTCTCATCACCTGCTGGGCACGCAAGAGTTCATGATAATTAATCACACTAATTGTGGGATGTTGACTTTCAAAGATGAGGAACTGCGTGTGAAGCTGCAGCAGCAGACGGGGACTGCAACCGTGGTACCGGTTCACTTCCATGCCTTCACTAATGTGGAAGAGAATGTCCGTCAGCAGATTCAGAAAGCGAAATCGCATCCCTGGATTCCCAAACACATTCCGGTTAGGGGGTTCGTTTACGATGTGAAGACCGGCAGGTTGACCGAGGTTTCTGCTTAAGGGTCACTCCTGCTTCTTAGCCGAGCAGATCAAGCCGTTGGAGAGGTAGGTATATATTAGGATATTTCTCTGTGCAGAGTAGGGCAGGCAAAAAAGGAAAGAACAGCCTGAAGAGGTGATGTACCACATATAGGTTTACTAGAAAGGAAGAATCCAACGTGGCAGAGGTAAATCTAAAAGGAGAGAAGCTTCGGTATAAGACCATAGAGATACCGAAACTTACCAGGGGTATAGCCAAGGACTCTACCGAGCTAATCGGGAATACGCCCCTTGTCAAATTGAACCGAATAACCGAGGGGGTGAAGGCAGAGGTAGTAGCTAAGCTTGAGTCGTTTAATCCTCTGGGGAGTGTCAAGGACAGGATAGGAATGTCAATGATTGTTGATGCTGAAGAGAAAGGGCTCATTAAAAAGGATACGGTAATCGTTGAGCCTACCAGCGGCAATACCGGCATTTCCCTGGCCTTCGTCTGTGCTGCCAGGGGTTATAAGCTTATCCTCACCATGCCCGACACTATGTCCCTGGAGCGGAGGCAGCTTCTATCTATTTTCGGAGCAGAGCAGGTACTAACCCCTGGGGCAGAGGGAATGCCAGGAGCGGTGAGGAAAGCCGAACAGCTAGTGGCAGAAAACCCCAACTACTTTATGCCTCAGCAGTTTAACAACCCGTCAAATCCGGAAATACATCGGCTGACCACTGCCGAGGAAATCTGGCGGGATACCGATGGAAAGGTAGATATTCTGGTCTCCGGAATAGGAACCGGTGGAACAATTACCGGGGTAGCTGAGATTATCAAACCCAGAAAACCTGAGTTTAAGGCTATTGCTGTTGAGCCGGTTGATTCCCCAGTTCTTTCTGGAGGAAAGCCGGGAGCACACAAGATTCAGGGTATTGGAGCTGGCTTTGTCCCCAATGTTCTGAGAATGGACTTAATTGATGAAATTATTAAGGTCACCAATGAAGATGCCGGAATAATGGCTAGAAGGCTAGCCAGAGAGGAAGGGATATTGGTTGGTATGTCCTCGGGGGCAGTGACCTGGGCAGCATTAGAAGTAGCCAAGAGACCAACCAATGAAGGTAAGCTTATAGTGGTAGTTTTACCGGATACTGGCGAGCGCTACCTTTCTACCTGGCTTTTTCAGGGACTTTATCAGACTGTGCAAGATATATAAAGGATAGGAATACTACCGTGTTCAAGACTTTCAAAGAAGATATTCGAACGGTTTTTGCTAAAGACCCGGCAGTGAGGAGTGTGCTGGAGGTAGTCTCCTGCTATCCAGGGCTGCATGCCCTGTGGTCTCACCGCCTGGCTCAGTTTCTGGCACGGTGCCTTTCCCATTCGGTGGTGGTAAGGCCTGTGCTTCCAGGAGCTGTTGTGGTGGGGGTCCCCGGGCATGTGAAGGAGGACAGACAAAAGCCGCTTGGGGATTTAGAACATGGGGAATTGCCCGGTCCTATCAGTGAGAAGCTTAAGCTTATCATAGACGAACGGGATAAATTAAGACAGCGCATAAGACAATTAGAAAACTCAAGAAGGGCTGTGCTCACTGTAAGTGGATTAGAGGGACAGGAAAGAGGATCGGGCAGAAGGAGGTGGTGGTGATGCTATGGATTATGCGTTGCCCGAAAGGGCTAAGAGGACCAAAATATTTCAAAATTTAGGAAGGTGAAGATATGGCGAAAACAATCGCTGAAATTAACGAGAAAATTTGCAAAAAGCAGGCGGTGATAGTAACCGCTGAGGAAATAATAGACTTAGTTAAACAGAAAGGCACCCAAAAAGCCGCCCAGGAAGTGGATGTAGTTACGACCGGGACCTTTGGCCCAATGTGTTCGTCCAGTGCTTACCTTAATGTCGGACACGCTAAACCAAGAATAAAGCTTGGTGGCGGCCGTGTTTCCCTCAATGATGTCCCGGTTTATACTGGTTTTGCTGCTGTAGATGTCCTCATCGGGTGTACCGCTCTTCCTGATGATGACCCCAGGAATAGAGTCCACCCCGGCGAGTTTAGCTATGGTGGTGGGCATGTCATTGAAGAGCTTGTCGCCGGTAAGGACATCAGGCTGGTAGCCACTGCTTACGGTACGGATTGCTACCCGAGGAAGAAGCTGGAAACCTGGATTAACCTAAAAGACCTTAATGAGGCAGTGCTATTCAACCCTAGAAACGTTTACCAGAATTACAATGTGGCGGTGAACCTGTCAGATAAAACAATCTATACCTATATGGGAACATTAAAACCCGGCCTGGGTAATGCCAACTATTGTAGTGCCGGGCAGCTCTCACCGTTGCTGAACGATCCGTTTTACAAGACTATAGGCATTGGCACCAAGATATTCCTCGGTGGCGGAATAGGCTATGTTGCCTGGCAGGGGACCCAGCATGCCCCGAATGCACCTCGCTCCGAGAACGGGGTGCCAAAGAAACCCGCCGGTACTCTGGCAGTAATTGGCGACCTAAAACAGATGAAACCAGAGTGGCTACGCGGGGCAAGCTTTCTTGGCTACGGCTCTACCCTCATTGTTGGGATTGGAATTCCCATACCTATACTCTCAGAGGAAATCCTTTGCCATACAGCAGTGACAGATGCTGACATTGTTGCCTCTGTTGTGGATTATTCTGACGCTTACCCCCAGAGGAGGCCAGATATCCTGGGAGAAGTTAACTATGCCCAACTCAAGAGTGGTAGGATAGAAGTTCAGGGGAAAGAAGTGCCTACCGCCTCTCTATCCAGCTATATCAAGGCAGTGGAAATTGCCCAAAGCCTAAAGAAGTGGATACAGAGGGGAGAGTTTCTCCTTAGTGAGCCTGTGGCGTCTTTGCCTGGGGTAGGATCGGACACAACCTTCAAGAACCTTGAGGAACGCCCGATAGAAGAGTCCTAAACCATAAGGAAAGTGAAAACTGCCCGGAACAGGGCTGAATGTTCAGCCCTGTTCCGGGCAATGAAGACAGGGTTTTTATAGTCAGGGAATGCTAAAGGTAAAGATTCTATGGGTCAGTCTGGCAGCAGACAAATCCAGAGATTTCCTGGAGTAGATTGTCCGCACTCAGTTAGTTAGTCACCCCACATGGAGACTAAGGAGGCATTACGAGGACAAGGGAAGATGACAGAGGGCGAGCAATGAAAAGGGTATATCTCGATTACGCTGCTACCACGCCGACACACCCTGAGGTAGCGAAGGCACTGCTGCCATACTTTACTGACGTCTTCGGTAACCCTTCGGGTATCTATTCGTACGGGCAGGAAGCAAAAGGGGCTATTGAGGAGGCAAGGGTTAAGGTTGCCGACCTTATTGGTGCCCAGAACCAGGAGATTGTCTTTACTAGCGGCGGAACTGAGGCAGATAACTTCGCCTTAAAGGGCGTAGCTTTCGCCAACGGGAACAAGGGGAATCACATTATTACTAGCTCTATCGAGCACCACGCCGTGATAGAGACGTGCAAGTTTTTAGAGAGAAGTGGATTTAAGGTAACCTATCTCCCAGTGGATGCCTGTGGATTGGTTGACCCTGATGATGTCAGAAGAGCCATTACTGATGAAACTGTTCTCATTTCAGTGATGCACGCCAATAACGAAATGGGCACCATAGAGCCGATTGCCGAAATAGGCACGATTGCCAAAGATGCAGGAGTCTATTTTCACACAGATGCTGTGCAAACGGTAGGGCATATCCCGGTAGATGTGAATGAACTCGGGGTAGCTCTACTCTCTATGTCAGCACACAAGCTTTACGGTCCAAAGGGGGTTGGAGCATTATATATCAGAAAAGGGACAAAATTAGGCTCCTTTATGCATGGAGGTGAGCAGGAGAGAAAACGGCGAGCGAGTACGGAGAATGTTCCCGGGATTGTGGGTTTTGGCAAGGCAGTAGAAATTGCCCGACAGGAAATGAACGAGGAGGCAAAGCGACTAACCTATCTTCGTGACCAGTTCATCAAGGGCATCTTGGAGCGGATTGGCCACACCCGCTTAAACGGTCATCCACTAAAGAGACTGCCCAACAATGTCAATATAAGCGTTGATTTTGTAGAAGGAGAGTCAATGCTTCTAAATCTTGACCTGGAGGGCATTTGCGTCTCTACTGGCTCAGCCTGCAGTTCATCAAGCCTTGAACCTTCCCATGTTCTTCTGGCAATGAGGCTTTCCCCTGAGCAGGCGCGTGGCTCGTTAAGGCTTACCCTGGGAAAATGGACTACTGAGGAAGAGATAGAGCGAGTTTTGGGGGTACTGCCCCGAATCGTAGTTAGGCTCAGAGCTATGTCACCGCTTTTGAAAAGCCATGGTTCTGGCTGAGGAACCACTTGAATCGGCTATCAAGGACTACTTAAATAAATCTAAAGGGGGTTAAAAGTGGAAAAGTTCAGTCCAATAGGGGAAAAGGATGTAACTCGCGCCATAGTCGCTGAGTTCGCCAAGGAGTTTATTGAATATGTGGAAAGTGATTGTATCATTATCGGTAGTGGTCCCAGCGGGCTAATGGCCGGTCGCAACTTGGCCAGAGCAGGGAAGAAGGTGCTTATTGTCGAACGGAACAACTACCTCGGCGGTGGATTCTGGATCGGAGGTTACCTGATGAATAAGGTAACGGTGAGACATCCCGGGGAGAGAGTTCTAGATGAGCTTGGTGTCCCGTACAAAGTGGCTACCGAAGGTTTACTCATTGCTGATGGACCTCATGCCTGCTCAAAGCTTATTGCTTCAGCCTGTGATAGTGGCGTTAAATTTGCCAATATGACCATCTTCGAGGATTTAGTCTTGCGAGAAGATGGACGGATATGTGGAGCAGTAATTAACTGGACACCTATCTCGGCATTGCCCAGAGAGATAACCTGCGTTGACCCTGTAGCCATCGAATCGAAGATAATGATCGATGCTACTGGGCATGATGCCACAGTAGTGAAAAAACTGGAAGAAAGAGGACTGATTAAGACCAAAGGCTTTGGTGCCATGTGGGTAGAGAGGTCGGAAGACCTCATCATTGAGCACACTGGCGAGGTTCACCCGGGCTTAATTGTTACCGGCATGGCGGTATCAACCACCTATGGATTACCCCGGATGGGGCCAACATTTGGCGGGATGCTTTTGTCCGGGGAAGTGGCTGCTGAAATCGCCCTGGAGAAACTAACATAGAGTTTGAATATGGGGATTATTCTCTATGACGAGGGCGTTGCCGAAGAACTAGATATTGAGAAGATTGCTCAATATCTAGCCCGGAAAATGAATAAGGCTAAAGTTGAGCTAAGGGGAAATCCCTTTGTTTCCAATCTCCCCCAGGATAAGGTTTCAGATTACGCCAGAAGAATTGCTAACATTAAAATTCAAGAGGTAAACAAAAAGATCAAACCAGAACAAGAGCCTCTCCATGGTGAAATAGAGTACGAAAAAAGGAGAATCCTAGGCAAAACAAAGTCTTTTGGAATCCTGTACGATGGGTTTCACCTCCAAAGGGTCTTCTCGGAACTCATACCAGGAGGGGAGCACCGCTTGGAGTTTGCTCACATCTTCTTCACCAATCGTCTATTTGCTACTTGGGATGACAGCAACAAAAGGTATCACCTAAGGACGAGTGTATACGGTATCCCTTCCATTATCTCAACGACAGGACTCATAGAGGCACCAGCAAGACCGAGGGAGTTTTATCTCCTCAAGCAACAATACGAGAGATTGGGAAAGAACCTAACAGAACTTAAAGATAGATTCAAGGGGAGTTTTATTGATTATGAAGATAAGCGGCTGACTGCGGTTGCGAAGGGATATGCAATGCAGGCGGTCTTCTATTCTTTGACCGGTGAACCCTTCTGTGAAGATAAGGGTTGCAGCTTGTATAACGCTCACTGGCAGGCGGAACTCATCTTTGCTCAGCTTGAAAGCGGATATGAGCTTTGCCAGCGACATAGCGAACTTCTGCAAAAGACGCTATCCTAGTGGAAAAGGGGAGAACGAGCTCAAGAGCACCCCATAGTTGACCCTTTTTGGAGGACTTTCTACAGAGCCCTTGAGAAATATAAAGCTTAGTGGATGTAAAGGTGAGCACAATGGCAGAAATCCTGAATTTGATGACTTCCCTCGGTTGCTTTGGTCAGGATAAAGCCTTTGACGAGACTGTGAAGTGAGGCTGGATGTAGTTTTCTTGTCCTGTATTGTCATCTTGGAATCTGCCCTAGTTATGGGCATTGAAGCATATCTGCTTAGCTTTGCCAGCTTTTAAAAGTTATGTGCCCTAAGTTCTACATTTTATATCTTAAAAGTGGGGAAGGGGGGATTTGAACCCCCACGCCTTGCGGCACATGATCCTAAGTCATGCTCGTCTGCCAATTCCGACACTCCCCCGCAAGGCTCTACAGACATCAAAAGTTAACCAATGATATCCTAAACTACATAGTTCCTTAGCGTGCCTATCGGCGCTATCTTTATCTCTACCCTGTCTCCCCGCTTTACCGGGCCATCACAACCGGGGGTTCCCGAAGTAATAATATCCCCTGGCAGCAGTGTCATTATATGGGAGATAAAGCTTATCTCCTCGGGGATGGAAAAGATAAGCTCATTGGTGTTACCTCTCTCTGCAGGTTCACCATTCAGATAAGCTTCTATCTCAACATTCAGTGGGTCAAGTTCAGTCTCAACACATGGGCCAAAGGGAGAAAAAGTGTCATAACCCTTACATATGGCTATCTGATTCTTTGGGTATAGCCAGTCCATGGCGCTAGTATCATTAAAACAGGTATAACCCAGGACATAGTTAAGGGCATCTTCTTTGGATACCCGGTATGCCTTGGTCTTTATAATTACCCCCAGTTCTCCCTCATAGTCAACCCAATTTGAGGAATCAGGATAAATAATATTATCCTCGGGACCGATTACTGTTGTCAGTGGTTTAAAAAAAACCACTGGTTCAGGGGGTATGGGTTTATTCATCTTCTCAAGAACTCTACGGGAGTTACTCATCACACCGACAACTTTTGATGGTGTGCATGGAGATAGGAGTTTGAGCTCGCTTAACTTGTATTTGTTGCCGGAGTCCTTAAGGCGAGCGTAGGGCAAGCCCTCAATGCCCCGAACAATTTCGCCCTCCTGTATCCCATATTCAATTTTGTTGTCTGGAGTAGTAAAACGCACTATCTTCATCCGACCTTCTTCAAACCTCCTTTTTTGCCTCAAGAATAATTCTAAGTCTTACAATACTACCCTCTAAATATCACTGAAGTCAAGAAATGGGCCATAAAAGCTCATAGTAGAACCCTCTTAACGGTATGCAGTTGGGGACTAGTCCTCCAGCTGTGTTAGCCTGCTTCCGGCTCTCATTACGAAGATATGAGAAAACTCTGAGTCCTCGGTGGCGCCATGCCAGTGTTTCTCGCCGGCAGGGATAAAGATGACATCACCCACCGTCACGAGCCTCTCTTCTTCTGTGGCTACGATACCCGTTCCGGCAGTCACTATCAAGACCTGTTCACTGTCATGGGCATGAAATTTGTTCCTTACTCCCTTGCCGAAGTTCACGATGTTCACGGTATAGTCTTTACTATCAGGAGTGAGGACCTGCCTTGTCACATTTGGTCCGGTGAACAACGGAGTAACGTGAGGTTCTTTGGGAACTTCACTTATCTTTACTACCTTCACCGCTACCTCCCTGAAGCTTGGGTTGATCCTGCTTACTGAGCATTCTATATTGGCATTAGCTCTTTGTCAATGCTTCGGCTCTTTCCCCCCAGATATGGAACTGCACTTCTTTCACGCCACCTTGGAACTGGCTAAAAGCAGCAGAATGAACACGATTACAGAAGTTGGCAAGGGTAAAAATGTGCTCCATCATTCAAACGCGGACTTGACACCCTGAGAATACCGTTCTGGTATAATAGAGGTATGATAGAGGGTAAATGCTCAAAGTGTGGTACCTACCGTGTTGGTTGGTCATTACTCAATCCGCGACATCAGACATGCCCCAAATGTGGCGCCGGACTTGAGATTACAGAGGATGGCCGTAGGGTTTCTAGGGGTTACTCACCCTTCACTGCGGAAAGATACCTTATCAATCCACCCACTAATGTCCCTTCTCCCGATAAGGAGAAGGAAAGTCGTTAACAAAACGAGTGACACCGCTCTTAAGGTTTCAAGCCGATGTCCGAATTCATCTGGTCTTGTGCAGCATTGTCAGGAAGCCGGACTTTGGACTGTTAAGCTCATCCAACCACAATTGTAGGACACCCCTATTATTCCCAGGCCACCACTTTCCCTAGAGTCGTAACTATGTTCCACACGCCGCACGGATTCACCTGCTAAAGGGCATCAGGACTCCTTGTGGCCGGTATTGACAGGTTACCGTGCTCATGTATACTATAGGATAAGAGGTGTTCAGTGCAAAAGTGCCCTAATTGTGGTCAGACAGCAGCAAGAACTGAGGATTGGGCCTGTCAGTGGTGTGGTTATCCCCTGTTGTCGGAGTCTTATGAAAAGATACCGAAGACTTATAGACAACTGAAAGAAGAGAGGCTACGTGGGCAGAAACCGACTGTGAGAGAGGAAACTGGAGTATCCCCCCTGCCTGACCATGACATTCCACTGCCAACACATACGCTGGAGCCAGAACCTAAACCAACGGTAGAGGCTGGAACTGAAACAAGGATTGAACCTCAACTGACATCGGAGCCTGAGATTGAGCCAGTACCACAGCCTGAAACTGAGGTAACGCCGGAGCCTGAAGCCGAACTAACGCTGGAGGCTGAACCTGAGCCAATGGCAGAGCCCGAAATTCGGCCGACTCTAGAGACTCAACCGGAAGCAGTATCAACTGTGGTAGAAGTGACTGCTGAAGCATTGTATTCAGCTTATAGAGACAAGGTGATGGCGGATGCAAAATTCACGAATAAGATTCTTAAGATAACGGGAATAGTGGACAAAATAGTAGTTCGCGATGTTCATGATGTTTACTACATTATTCTAACTAGTGCTGATAAGAAGGAAGAATGGAACGTCCGGTGCACGTTTGGCAGGAAACGTGGACCTGAACTGAACCGATTGAAAGCCGGACAAACGGTGACGGTGCAGGGCAAATACGATGGTTACAGAACAAACATTCTTATGAGAGACTGTGTTTTGTTTCCTTGAAAGTAGTATGGAAGGGGTAAAGAACAAACAAAGGGGGGAGTCATGAAGGTCATTAACCTGCGCAGCGATACAGTAACCCTCCCCACAGAGGAGATGCGCCAAGCCATGTATGAAGCCGATGTAGGGGATGATGTCTATGGAGAGGACCCCACTGTCAACCGTCTGGAAGAACTGTCTGCCCAAGTGATGGGAAAGGAGGCTGCCCTCTTTACAACCAGCGGCACGATGAGCAACCTTATCGCCGTCCTGACCCATACCCGTCCCGGTGATGAAATTCTTCTGGGCAGTGAGGCACATATGTTCTGGTACGAGGTGGGTGGTGCCTCCGCCCTGGGAGGGGTCGTTATGCGCACCGTTCTGAATGATGAGGACGGACGGATGGAGCCTGGTACAGTCGAGGGAGCCATCCGGGCGAAGAACATCCATTATCCTCAGACTACTCTTCTTTGTGTGGAGAACACCCATACCCGTTGCAGTGGTGCTGTTCTGACCGCGGACTACACGGCCGCTATTGCCGGGCTTGCTCACCAACATGGCCTTCGGGTTCATCTTGACGGGGCGCGCATCTTCAATGCTGCCGTTGCCTTGGATGTGCCCGCCAGCGAGCTGGCTAGGCCCGTGGATTCGGTATGCTTCTGCTTGTCCAAGGGCCTCAGTGCTCCCGTGGGCTCTCTCCTCTGCGGCAGCCGAGAATTTGTCGACAAGGCTCGCAAGTGGCGCAAGATGTTGGGAGGTGGCATGCGCCAAGCGGGAGTCATCGCTGCCGCCGGTATTGTGGCCGTCGTGAAAATGGTCAGTCGTCTGGCAGAGGACCACGCTACCGCTCGGCATCTGGCGTTTGGTCTGAGCCAAATCCCCGGCGTCACTGTCTACCCAGAGAAGGTTCAGACCAACATTGTGATGTTTGAGTTCCTGGCTACCATCTCGGCTCCGGAGTTCGTGCAGCGAATGGATGCCCGGGGAGTCAAGTTTATTTATCGCGGTGGGCGGAGGGTACGAGCTGTCACACACCGGATGGTCAGTGCGGAGGACATAGACGAAGCCCTCAGGCGTATCGGACTTCTGGTGACAGAGCTGGGCTAGAGGGCCCGCTAGAAGAAGCTTATTTGCCTAGGTCTTGCGGGCATTCGGCACGAGTCTGGTTCATCTTTTGGTTTGAGATATTGACAAAGTCTTGGAAGAGGACTAAAGTAAAATCCCAACATGTGAAATAACCTAGAACACAAGATAGGGCTGAAGTAGGGAGACATCATGAGGATGAAGCAAGGGTACCGGAACCGTTTTTAATATAGCGGTGGCTGGTGCCCTTTTTGGTTTGAGGCCGGGATGTGTAGCTTGTTAAGATAGTAAAGAAGGAGGTGAACTCAATGGCAGCCAAGGCTTTTGTTCTGATTGAAACCGCAGTGGGTAAAACCAAGGGAGTGGTGGCTAAAATCAGGCAATTAGAGGGGGTGAAATCAGTTGATGCGGTGACCGGTCCCTATGATGTTATTGCTATTATAGAATCAGAAAGCCTGAATGACATCGGCGACCTGGTTACCGGGAAAATCCACCCTATTGCTGGTATTTCCCGAACAGTGACCTGCTTGTCAATATGGACTGACTGACCCGTTTCCTACGCAATTATCTGATCTGACAAACAGCATAATAGTGCTGCGGATCTTAAAACAGTCAAGTGAGTGGTATTCGGACCCCTTTCTTCACTTCCAGGCAAACGAACGTTTCGCTATCCCTAACTCCTTTCAGCTTAGCCAGCTCGTCTGTCACGAATTGAGAAAGGCAGTCAGTAGAATGAAACAGTGCTATAGCTATCATATCATACCGCCCGGTGATAGTTGAGACAAATTTAACCTCCGGCCGTTTTGTTAACTCCTCCATGGCTAATTTTAACTTGTCATGAGCTACATCGAGGGTAATCACAACAAGCAGTGGAAAACCGAAGTTGGCAGGGTCAACGACTCCAACAATATTTAACAAATCGTTTTGGATGAGCTTTCTTAATCTACGCCTGACTGTGGCCGCACTTAGATTAAGCTGCTTTGCCAATGCCTCGCTACTTTGCCGGGCGTCTTTCCCCAGTAGCCTAACTATCTGTTCATCTACCGAATCTATTATGTACATCTTCGGTTAAATTGTAGCATATCGCACTTGATATGGCAACTATTACATCTATTGATGTTTAACTAGTTTGAAAAAGCCAATACCATAGCTTGCCTACCCCGACCAGAATGCCGCCGGCTTGCTCTGATTATGGCACGGTGTCGTTAATTTGAGGCGATCCATTCCATGTTTATCTTGGCGGAGAGCGTAGCCTCGTGAACGGAATCAAAATCTCTGTAGTGCGGTGAACCGGGGCCAGAGTATAGCAAAGGCATATATGGGGCACCTAAGCAATACTCCTGAATAAGGACATACGAGCCATTGCAGTTAGAATGCCTCGCAACTATTAATCTAGTAGGCGAGGGTGGGATGTGTGACCTGCCCCCCGAAAACGAGTCCAGTTTCATGTTAGACTGGAAATTAAGAAAGGGGGGCATTAGATGGTCAGAAAGTCTTACATGCCGGAGCAAATTATCAACAAGCTCCGTGAGGCAGAGATTCTGCTCAGCCAGGGAGCTACCCTCGCCGTAATCTGGAAGAAGATTGGGGTTAGCGACTGCACCTACTACCGCTGGCGTAAGGAGTACGGCGGGATGAGAGTAGACCAAGCCAAACGTCTTAAAGAGCTAGAGCAGGAGAACTCCCGTCTGAAGCGGCTGGTAGCAGACCTATCTCTTGATATCTCTATACTGATGCAGTGTTA
>SDBV01008643.1_pt1 | contig 13687 bp, 8 predicted proteins | sample 2277081 | NCBI WGS metagenome assembly SDBV01 (sample SAMN10402039, study PRJNA504765) | marine sediment metagenome | isolation source: marine sediment core GS10_PC15, 223 cmbsf | place: Arctic Ocean: Southern Knipovich Ridge | collected 2010 | reverse complement strand
CACGCTGTTGCCGCTGTGGGTACCGGCATTTTTCGGCGCTCCGTTCTTCGTCTTTCTTGTACGGCAGTTCTTCAAAAACGTACCAAAAGATCTCGAGGACGCCGCCCGCATAGACGGATGCGGATTCCTCAGAATCTACTGGCACGTTATGTTGCCATTGGTAAAACCGACCATAGCGACAATAGGTATATTCACTTTCATGCACGCATGGAACAATTTCATGGGTCCATTGATCTACGTCAACGACGAACGCCTGTTTCCCTTGGCACTCGGCTTGTTTAAGTTCAACCTGCGGAGTGGAGGGGAGGTTTGCCTCATGATGGCGGCTGCGTCAATGATGACCATTCCCGTTATCGCGCTATTCTTCTTCGCGCAGCGCTACTTCATACAGGGAATCAGCCTGACGGGCACGAAAGGATAGAGACACTTTCCTGACCCCTTCACCCAAAACGCCGCCAGCAGTGCGAACTTTCAACTCTCAACTTTCAACTCTAAACCAAGTCCCTCTATACTATAGCTCCCTTTGTTCCGCTCTACAGAATCCGAGAATCCCACATAGCCCTGTGACATAGGCTCGATCTGCTGACGGAGCCCACGCCAATTCGGTCTGTTGGCGCAGCCCATGGCACATTCCCTCGTTCCCATGCTCTGCGTGGGAATGCATACACCGACGCTCCGCGTCGGAAGGGTACGCAGGCTGCCATGTGCAGAAGCACTCAAGTTTCTAATCTTGTGAGACTGGGCAGAAAATGGATTGAACGTAGTGTGCCGCGAAGGGTCTTGACGCAGAGCGTCAAAGTATGCATTCCCACGCAGAGCATGGGAACGAGAGACGAGGGAAAGTCAATTGACTTTGCGAAGAGCCGTTTTGCGAGACAAGGGGGAATTAGTTGACAGCGTGTTTTTGGTCTTTTGGGGTGTTTGGCGAAACGAATGGTGTTTGATTAACAATATGTGTCTTTTTATGCGAATTTCTATATATATCACTTGACACATTCTCACTATACGTATATGGATTAACAACCTGTTTTCTCATCCATGAGACGTAAGTGATAAAACTGCGCGAGGATTCTTTCAGAGAAGAGTCTTTTTTGACAAGATGATCGGTCTCCGTCGGAGCCCATAGATTCACAAGACAAACAATCCCAAAACCGGGAGGGCGTGTGTCCCCACGCGCCGGGGTATCTCGAAAAATACGGCCAGCGGGGAAGTTGGGGCTCCGACAGCAGACCGACAGGCCACCAGGAATCCAGAACCCTACTACCTAACTTCTAACTTCTGACTTCGCTCTTCGCACTTCTAACTTCGCTGTGGCTGGAATTGAATATAGAAAAAACCATTAGCAATCTCAATAATTTAGTATGGTGTCCCCGGAATTCCCGGAATTCCGTTCTCATCTCTTAGTTTTGTCAAATTGTTTCTGACCGTGATTGTGTTCGGATGAATCGGCCCTAAGCTGCTATCGAGGATCGCGACTGCTCGCTTGAGCAAAGGCTCGGCCTCAGCCAGCCGATCCGTCGCCTTATACAACATCGCAAGGTTGTTTAAATCTCTGGCTACGTCAGGATGATCTTTTCCAAAACTTGCCTCATCAATCGCCAGGGCACGCTCGAAGAGCGGCTCGGCCTCAGCCAACCGATTCGTCGCTTGATACAACGTCGCTAGGTTATTTAAATCTCTGGCCACTTTCGGATGTTCTTTGCCCAAACTTTCCTCATCAATGGACATCGCTTGCAACATGAGCGGCTCGGCCTCAGTCAGCCGATTCGTCGCTCTATACAACGCCGCAAGGTTGTTTAGGCTCACAGTATAATTGCGTAACGGCTCACCGCCAGGATTTCCCATTATTTTAATCGCTCGCATGAGCAAAGGCTCGGCCTCTGCCAGCCGGTCCGTCGCCTGATACAACTGCGCAAGGTTGTTTAGATCTCTGGCAACCTTTGGATGATCTTTGCCAAAACTTGCCTCATCAATCTTAAGCGCACGATCCATCAGCGGCTCGGCATCATCCAACCGATTCGTCGCCTGATACAAGGCCGCAAGGTTGATCAATCGACTCGCAACATTTGGATGATCTTTGCCAAAACTTGCCTCATCAATCTTAAGCGCACGTTCCATCAGCGGCTCGGCCTCAGCCAGCCGATTCGTCGCCTGATACAACTGCGCAAGATTGTTTAAATCTATGGCCACTTTCGGATGCTCTTTGCCAAAACTTGCCTCATCAATCTTAAGCGCACGCTCCATCAGCGGCTCGGCATCATCCAGCCGGTTCGTCGCCTGATACAACATCGCAAGGTTGATTAAATCTCTGGCCACGTTAGGATGCTCTTTGCCAAAACTTGCCTCATCAATCTTAAGCGCACGCTCCATCAGCGGCTCGGCATCAGCCAGCCGGTTCGTCGCCTCATACAACAGCGCCAAGTTGTTTAATCTGATGGCCACGTCAGGATGCTCTTTGCCAAAACTTGCCTCATCAATCTTAAGCGCACGCTCCATCAGTGGCTCGGCATCAGCCAGCCGATTCGTGTTCAGATATAGCCCCGCAAGGTTGTTTAAAGCTCTGGCCACGTTAGGATGATCTTTGCCCAGATTCTCCTCATCAATCTTAAGCGCACGTTCCATCAGCGGCTCGGCCTCAGTCTGCCGATTCGTCGCCTGATACACCTGTGCCAGATTGCTTAAATCTCTGCCCACGTTTGGATGAACTTTGCCGAAACGTTCCTCATCAATGGCCAACGCACGCGTCATCAGCGGCTCGGCTTTCTGATACGCCGCATTTTCATAATAGACTGAGCCCAGTTCGTTGAGGACTAGGGAATCTTCTCCTGCAAGAGGCTCCAGCCGCTTACACCACTGAAGGGCATCCTTGTATCTACCCGGATAGCGAACGTTGTTCATACGGGCCATATATATCTTGATTTGTGCCCGGTTCTTTTCCTTCTCGAACTCATCCAGAAACTTCTCAGACTCATCCTCCAGCAGCGCCTGAGACTCATCCAGCAGCCCATCGGCCTGTTCGTTATTGCCCTCAGCAATAGCTTTCAACGCCTGTGAATAGAGCCCATCATCCTCCGTAATAAGCTCAGCAAGTTCCCTAGCTTCCTGCGTAGGCTGCGGAACCTCCTGCCCACCCACATCCGCCGCCAACGGTCTACGAGACAGTTCCTTTTCCAGCTCTTCCACTCTCTTTTCAGTATTCCACAGCTCCCGAAGTTTTTCTTCGTGATGGTCAAGGGGAACAAGACCCGGCTCATTGACATGAATATCTCCGCCCGCAATATTCCCTTTGTTTTCAGCGGCGACGATAGCCTTAGGATTTGCTCCTTTCTGATGAATGCTCGTAGCGGGCGTTGAGGGGCTATCCTTTTTCCGCAAGATTGCTATGATTCCGCCAACCACCGCGACAACAACAGGAACCACAATTGCTGCAATAGCAACCATGTTGGCAGGACTTAGATCCTTAAACCATTGCATAACCACACAAACCCCTTCCTATCCGCAGAACACGCATTTGGATCACTTGTCAGTGCCGTGCTAAACCCATTGTTTTCCTTTGTCCCTTAATTCTCAATTCTCAACTTTCAATTCTCAACTCTGTTTTCCTCTTCCCTCACCACATATTAAGTATGGCGTCCCCGGAACCCATACCTCCGCACCTGCGGTTTTGCTAGCTACCCCTTCGGCATCTGTTCATTAGCCTTGACGAACCAGGTGGTAAAGGGGCCATTTGACGAGTGGCGAGACCTCAAAATGTGCTTGGTCCATGATGCCAAGTTGTTCCAATTCTATGGAAACTCTTCCATACAGCTTTTCGAGATTCGTCCAGGATTTCTTTTCATTGATGTAATGGCCGCGAAAAACGGCATGCAGCTCTTTGAGAACTTCCGGTAGACGAGCATTAAGGATTAGCGTCTCGTCCCACACCAGAAGAAGCTCTTTCAACTTGGCAGTTGGATTATCGAGCGGAGGTGAATTATGCACCGGTCCGAAGAAGAACGTATCCGTGTTTTCGGGAACCGACCAACGTTGATCCTGGTCCACAAAATCGCAGTAAAGCGGCATTTCTCTTCCAAAGCATGTATCATGGGGTAGGTCAGGCACCTCACTTTCCGGTTCTGACGGCCACCACTCATTCACCTCTGCTTCCCAAGCCCTCTTAACGTCGTCAAATTCATCTAGATACGTATAATTCAGAATCGCCAAGTATGCGTGTTTAGAGATATGACTGTAAAACGCACCACAAAGTTTGCCAAATGCATCTTTGTGCATCTTCACATCTAGTCTGCAAATGTCGACCAATATGTAGGCTTTAGCAAGTTCCTCTTTCGCTGAGGTAAACAAGAACCTAGCAGACGCAAAGAGTCCAGCATCGATTAGTTGTTGAGTCTCGTTCAGAAGCCTTCTCGAGTTATAATGACAGGCTCTGATGCCCTCCGCAGTGCGTTGAAAGGATACATTTGAGGATTCTCCATCCCCCAAGTTCTTGGCCAACAGCTCTTTAGGAGCCGGCTTTCGACTCATCTGTTTTTTTCCTCTGTTTCCCATTCTTCGCCATGTACGTTTGGTGCAGCTTTGTGATGAATGCTTCCCATTCTTTCAGGATCTTTTCCCGGAACTCTATTATGTTCCCATGTTGCCTGCATTCGTGGTCACTTCTCTCGGCGGTCGCTCTCTCGAAAGCCTCTTTGGCTTCTTCGTACATCTGCTTGCTTGGTCTCTGTCTGAGCATTTTGTGTGCCACAACATGCCTACTCTCAGGGGTCTCTTTATTGAGCATATTGAGAAGCTGTGAAAACGCCATTATGCCGATGCTGTAGCGCTCGTTCTTCGCGCTTTCCAGTGCATCCTCGACGGCGTAGTAGAGCTTAGGGTTTTTCTCCATGCCCTTCATAAGAAAGATCGACATCTTGACAAATAGGCAACATTTCTCTGAGCCAACATTTATGTAGAAGTCATTCATACAATGCTGAATTCACCTGCGGGTGCGAAGCGACCGTCAAGTGCCTTTCGATGTTAGATGCTTTCCAGATATACCCGCCAAGGGGAACTAAGAATTAAGAATTAAGAATAGTGAATAGGGAAATCCGAATATCAATTGCCGCGGCTCCCCGGGACACCTTCATTAATTCAGCCTTCTTTCCCCAGTCTGGTTTGATTTACTAATTGATTATTACTGAATTTCACATTTTTGTCAAGAGCGGGGAATAGAATCAACATTGATATGCAGGATGGACAAGATAAAGAGAATATTGGCGCGCATTAGCGTTTATTCGCGGTTAGTTTAAAAAGAAGAACGATCCGCTAATGTACGCTAATGAATAGGAATTGAGAAGGGCAAAGTGCGAAATTAGAAGTACGAAGATTGGGGCGAAGGGCGGGGAGGAAAAACTGGGTTCCCGTTTTCACGGGAAAGACGGGGCGTGTATAATAACTGACAAGGCTATTCGTAGGTGTCTGCAATGAGCAAGGAGGTTGGGATGAGGACTATCTTGTTTTGTGCGGGTTTGGCGTTTCTTTGCGTAGCGTGCTCAGTGTCGCAACCGGCGGGAATTGAACCGGAAGAGTGGGCCTTGGAAAACGGCATTCGGGTGGTGGTGGTGCCTATGCCGGAGAGTGAAAATGTGTCTGTGTTTACGTTCACGCCTATGGGTCTGGTTTGGGACGGGCCGGGGAAAACGCAGTGGGCGCATTTGGTTGAGCATCTCGTAATCAGGTCAACGCATCCAAACGAATTAAAGGAAGTAAACGCGGAAACTTTGCCGGACCATATGCGGTTGGATTTTTATGGCACTAAGGAGAATTGGCGGCAGGGTGTCGCTTTTCATGCGGAATGGCTTAGTGGGGCGTCTTTTTCTGAGGAAACCCTGGAACGTGAGAAGCGAAATGCTAATTCGGAGTGTGATTTTACCGCGAAGAATCTTGCTACCCACAAGTTCGCTATGGCGGCGTGGGCGCAGGGATATCGCCATGGCAGTGAACGTGCCGCGGTAAAGGGTGACGTGATGAAGGCCGAACTCGGCGATATCCAGAAATACTGCGATGAGGGTCTTGCTGTGCTGGATAGGATCGTGGTGTGCGTTGTGGGCGGCGTGGAGATCGAAGAGGTTAAGTCGGTTGCCGGTGAAAAGCTGGGAGCAATAGCGTCTTCGGCAAAAGTTCCCGCTGCCGTGGGGGCCGTCGAGGAGGACAGCGAAATGACGTGGGACCTTCCGACAAAACATCTCGTGCTTACTTGGCCAATCCCTGAACATAATGAGAAGGATTACGCCGCATTGTATGTGGCGGCGCAAATGCTGCAGATGCGAATGTTTAATGATTCTCAAATGAAGACTGTCACCGGAAACGTCTTCGCGGGCGCCGATCTGGCGACTCCGGAGGGAAACTTCCTTTTCATAAACGCGGTACTTCAGCCCGGGGCGTCGTTTCAGGATGCGCGTAAGGCCATTGACGGACACATTGAAGCATTGCGGCTTGAGGAATCGTTGCGCCAAGCGCCTATGTTCGGCAAGCAACTCGCCTATCAGTTGACACACGTGCAGGACCCGGCAATGCTCAAAAAGCAGGCGCCCACGAATATGTCGCTGGCCATGATTGAAGGCAATATCGGCCTGCAATGGGGTATGAGAGTGTTTCAATACGGAAGGCACAGGTCAATTCTGGCTGAGAACCTTTCGTCGCTGACGGCACAGGACATCAAAAAGGCAATAGGAGAGTACTTGTCCGCCGAAAAGGGGCATGCCCTGGCCGTTCGTCCTGCACAATAGCAGCCGAAACGCCGCAATTCAGGGCATGCGGATTGGCCGAACGCCATCAGCCGCTTCATTTCCAGGGCTCGCGCATAGTGCGTGAAAGATAGCGGTTAAGGTCCGGGTTGTTGGTGCAGACTTCGGCGTCTGGATCCCAGTCTATTTTGCAGCCTGTTATCAGCGCAATGTTGCCTAAATGACAGATGCTCGCGGTACGGTGGCCTACTTCCGCGGGGGCGACTGGTGGCCGCCTTGATATGACGGAGTCTATGAAGTTTTTGTGGTGTCCGGGACTGCGGCCAAGATGTATTTCATCCCGGCCGATTTTTTCCTGCAAGAGCGAAGCGGGTTCCGCACTCAGATCGCCGCCATGGATGGCGATGAAAATCCAGCCGTCGCTACCCTCGAATTTGACGCCGCGCGGGCCCTTGTTTTCAATTGTCATTCGCACTCCGTTTGCGTAAAGACATTCCAGCGAGTAGTCGAAGAAGGAGTTGAATGGTCCGCCGCCCAGCGCTTTACCGTTTCCAGATATTTGAATCGGTCCCGTGTGGTCGCTTCCATTTCCCAGTTGCGCCAGATCGATTACGTGCGCGCCGCGATCCGTCATCTCACCCCCGCCGAAATCCAGATTGAAGCGCCACCAGAAATGGCTATGCATGTCCGCGTAAGGACGCCAAGGCGCGGGGCCAACCCATGTGTCATAGTCAAAACCCGATGGCACGGGTTTGACCGGTTTGGGCTCGTTGTTTTCTAAGGTTACGAGATGATGTGGATTATCGTAGGGTATGCATACGCGAATCGTATGAAGTTTGCCTATCCGGCCATTGCGCACCAGTTCGCAGGCGTACCGTGCGTTGCTGCCCGAGCGTTCATGGCTGCCAGTCTGAAGAATCCGGCCATGGCCTTCGACTGCGTCGCATATCGCCCTTCCACCTGCAACAGTGTTGGCCAGCGCCTTCTCGCAGTAAATGTCCTTGCCCGCTTTTGCCGCGGCCACCGAAATTGCCGAGTGCCAATGGTCCGGCGTTGAAACCACCACGGCATCTATGTCGTCGCGCGCAAGCAGCTCTCGGAAATCGCTATAGGTATCGCAGCCCTTATAAGAGCCGCTTCTTTCCTGCTCGCCATAGAATTTCTCGGTAAGGGCTTTTGCAGGCATTAGGCCATGGCGGCCGCCACCCAAATAGGTGTCAGTCTCACGCTCAACATCGCACACAGCCACAACCTGCGTCTCAGGAATTCGCAGGAAAGCATTCAGGTTATTCGTGCCCTTGCCGCCAACCCCGATACATCCCAGCGTAATTCTATTGCCAGGCGAAACAGGAGCAGTTGCGCCAAAGGCGGAAGCCGACAAAAGGCCCCCAGCAGCAAACGAACTCTTCAAAAAACGACGGCGATCAAGAATATTCATCAGAAAACTCCTCATCACTTTCAATCATGCCATCCCTCTTGACGCCCAAACGTTAACAAGTCAATACATTATGGCAGTTGAACCGGTCTTTTCGCAACAACAGAAAGTCGGTCAGGCCGTCATGCCACTTTTTACATTTTCTTTACATTATTCTTTCAGGAAACTGACATCCTTGCGCGTAAATCCTCTTAGAATAGACGTGAAGGAATACGTATTGACGCTGTAGAGGAGACGCGAGATGACAAACAACGACCACACTCAGCAGAGCGAAGAAAACGGAGAAATCCAAAAGAAAGGTTCGGTTTCGGTACGCCAGTTGCCAATCGTCGTATTCTTGCTGCTTGTAGCGCTTTTTGTCATGGCATTCGTGTCAAAGATCACATCCGACCTTGACTTGAGCGAACGCAAACTAATGCTTGAGCAACTCGGCGCCGCGTTGAACGTATACGCCAATGAATCCCGAGGCGGCAAGTATCCACCAAAGGCAGCGGAGCGCGGCGTATTCACTCCGGACATGGCGGCGCTGGAGGAGTATCTCCCGGAAGGTGAGGATGGAGAGAAGCTTGCGGCTTATCTCAAAGGAGAAGGCAGCTTTCCCGTCATATATCTTGGCTACGCAGTGCAGGAGCAAAAGTTAACGATGTCGGTATTGGACGCATTGGAAGAGGACGACTCTGGACACGCCAGGCACCGCGACATAAAAACGCCCTACAGCACCCAAATCCCGCATAGTACCGCCTATCGCCTGCGCGAAGGAATCGAACGGTTTTTCATTACGGATATATGCAACCCGGCAAGCGACACCACGCCCCGGAGCTACCTTCCTGTCGCGTGGGAATTGCCACCGCTTGACTATGATGAGCCGGTTCTCGTGCTCTACATGGACGGTAGCGTCAGGCAAAGACAGCTCCCCGAGACTTTTCCATACGAGCAAAATCTCACCACTCGCTTTAGAAGAATCCTGCGAGGCGAGCGGGAAACGCTTTCTGACCATATTATGCCGGAGGCGCGGAGCATTCGTCAAATTGCATCGGATATCGTCTATATAGCGAAACCTGAAGCGCGCTCTAAAAACAAATACCGGGTGCTTTCATGCGATATGGAACCCTCGGTTAAGATTGACGGACACGCAGGTTATCGAATAATTGCGGGAAGGCCGGTTGTCAGCAATGTAGAGCTTGTCCTGTTTCCAGCAAGCCCTGATATTTCTGGAGACACTAAGAAACGCCTGCAATGGGAAAAACTCCGTCCAGGAAAAGACCTCGGCGAAACCTTCGATCTCGGCGAAGCGAAAGGTTTTCGCTGGTTTGGCAAGATCACCTGGGATCAGGAACGGCTCATAACCAATTATTATCGCCTTGAGGGCGGAGATGATCGATATCTTGAATACTCTAAATGGTTCAAGAAGAACGAGGTGCCTGAACGCAGTGCAATTAAAGAAAAGCTTGATAAACTGCCTGAATCAATGCATCTCTCCCATCTGGATCAGTTGTGCAATAACCCACGATCTGCGCGCGAATTCGCTGCCGCTTTCAGAATCAGACGGGAGCTCGAAAACAGGCCGTATTCAGATGAACTTCTTTGCGCCAGATCGGCGCTCATTTATGAAGCCCGCTCTCGCCGAAATATCAAAATTACTCATCGCCCACTGTCAGACGGTGCAAAACAGGTTTTTCGCGAGACCTCTGACCAAGAAGCTGCCGCTGTAATTGCACTCGGATTTGCTCCTGCTACGCGGGGAGGGTGTGGTAATTCCTCAAAACTCAGAGAAGTCGGCCGCCAAATCCTGCGCGACATTTGGCCTGAACTGAGAAACCCAATCATCGAACACCTCGCCAACAATTTGCAAGATGCTTATCAACGCGAGCAGTATCAAAGGCTGTTAGAAGAACTGGAAAGAGAAGACATTTCCAAAGACCAAACACCATGAGCGGGCCAGACAAAGATTTGGGAAATGATCAGTCTCACGTAGACAATCGCGAAGAGACGAGAAGCTCAGCGACTCGCAATGGGCTATGTCTGCTGGTACTGGCAGCGTTGGTACTGATGATTTTCGCAACTATACAGATTACGAGGTCACGTGGTGAACTGGAGGAACGCGAGCTAGGGTTGAAGGTGCGCGAGTTATGGCTTAAGCAACTCAGCGCCGCGTTAAGGATGTATTCCAACGAATCTCGAGGTGGCAGATATCCACCGAAAGCCGCAGGTGCAAGCGTTTTCCATCCAGATCTGGATATGCTAGACCGCTACTTGCCTGAGGGCGAGGAAAGAGAGGAGTTAATCTCATATATTACAGGAAACGGACCGGTGCCGCTTTGTTACCTGGGCTATATGCTCATGGATCAACCGACAGCCTTGCATGTATTGGACGAACTTGAACGGGATGAGCTCGGTGACAAGAGGCCTGAAGACATTAAAACCCCGGCGGGGACTGCTCGCATATTGAGGGATGGCATCGAACGTTTTATCATATGGACACTCAAAGATCCTGACGGAACTGCCAAGGCGCGGTCAATTTTGCCTGTTGCGTGGGAACTGCCCTCAGCGGATCACGAAGAAACGACATTGGTTCTTTACATGGACGGACACGTCGAGCGCAGACAGTGCCCCGATTTCTTTCCATATCGCAGCAAATTTATCGACCGCCTGAATTCAATGCTGGGAACAGGACAGAACACCACGTTCGCGTATAAGGAAAAACTCTCGCTTCCAGACAGCGAAGACCTAGCTCCACACGCGTTGGCCGTGCGACAAATCGCCTCGGACATTGTAGATTTTGCGGAACGTGAACCCTTGATGACTGCACGAAGGTGTCGCGTCAAGCGATGTGACACTGAACCATCAGTTAATGTCAACGGGCATTTGGGGTATAGAATAGTCTTGCAAGGGTTTTACGACGATCTGGAGATCGTACTGTTTCCAAGCCATCCTGACATTTCCAAAATCTCAAAGAATAAACTAATATGGTTAAGGACCAACGCCAGCGGGCCTCATCTTTGGACATTGGACCTTGGCGAGGCCCATGGATATCGCTGGTTTGGTGATCTCACGTGGCGTCAGGAACGGATCATAACAGAGTTCTTCAACTTTGAAGGCGGAGACGACCGCTATCTTGAGTACTCCAAGTGGGTCAAGAAGGACGATTGGGCCGGATATCATTCAATTCACTGGACCGAAGGTAGTTCAATTCAAAGGAAGCTTGACGAACTGCCAAAATCGAAGCATCTCACCTATCTGAATCAGGCGTGCGATAACCCAAAGTCACTAAGGGAATACTATGCCGCATTCAGAATCAGGCGCAGGCTTCAAAAGAAACCGTATTCCGACGAAGTTCTTTGTGCCAGGTCGGCAATCAATTACGAACTTGCCACTATTTTACGTATCAATGCTGATTATCGCCCGTTGTGGGAAGGCGCAAAACAAGCCTTTCGAGAAACACCCGACCAAGAGGCGGCGGTTGTAATCGCACTAGAGTTTGCACCATTGCCCGACGAAATGCGCGTCAATCGGACAGAAGCCAGCGAAGTCAGCCGCGAAATCCTGCGCGACATTTCGCCGGATATCAGAAACCCGATCATTGAACATCTAGCGGAAAACCTGCAGGACGCGCAACAGCGCGAATTCTGCCAAAAGCTCCTTGATGAGCTGTGAGCAAACTCGCGTCCGCAGATGTTGAGTGGCCCTGCCTCCGTGGTTAAAGAATCCCTGTCCCGACGGCCAACAGTTCTTCCCAGGGGCTCCGTTAGGAGACCGAACAGTCCCTCTTTCCGAAGAATTGTCATGGTGACCGCTAGGCCACCAGGAATCCAGAACCCTGCTCCTAACTTCTAACTTCGGCGTGGCTGGAATTGAATATAGAAAAAATCAGTAGCAAGCTCAATAATTTAGTATGGTGTCCCCGAAATTCGGGAGTGTGAGGCGGGAATGACATGAAATGTAGGTTTCCGCAACGGAGGCGATGGACATTTTCGGTCTCTTGGCGGAGTTCCCGGACCAAAGCGCTGGTATGGTGATGCTAGGTCACGAAACGTTTTCGCAGCATGGCGGCTAAGGCTCCCAGACTCAGCAAGGTCAATGTGCCGGGTTCGGGAACTGGATTGGATGGTTCGCCTGCAGTAACAAAAACAAATTCGACTACAAAGTCATTGTAGTCAACATCTCCAAGGTGTGGCGCGTCTTCCCACGCGAAGATATAGGTCCACTGAGTGAGTGAGGACCCGGCTGTTTGGTGTTTGTCGACCAGGAACGACAGCATGTGATCCTGCCTTTGGTCATTCCTGGATTCCTGGGAGTATTTGAAGAAGCCATCGTTAACAGGCGCTTCGGAATAGAAGCCGAACTTGAAGGGATCTGATTTTGTTGATGCACCAAGAAGAGAATTAAATGCGAGTGCGGATGCATCACTTCCAGTGTTGCTCCACACCATTGAGGGAGTTAGTTCGGAGTTGAGAATGACGTGGAAGCCAGGTTCGGAGTCTGACAAGTCAAACATCTTATAGAGGGTAGGTTCTGCGCCTTCGCTGGGGTCGTACCAGCCGAGTTCTTGAGCGGCCGCAGCATACCGTGCTCTTCCACCAGCAGCTATCAATTCGCCTGATCTAAGGTTCCAGATTTGGTCTTGGGTTGGTTCAAGACCCACAAGATCCGCCGTTGAAGTGGCAGTGCCTGAATATTCGTTCCAAACGGAGCCTTGCTCGACATAAACCTGATTGACAATGTCGTAAAGGTTGATTTCACCGGCCAGCGGGAAGGTCGTGAAGTCCCCGCCGTAGCCAGTATCCCCCGGATTGAGCCATTTGTCAACGACATCTGTGGCGGAATTGGCCAAGGCCTGTGAACTGGCTGCCAATACAACAAGCGCAACTAAAAAAGTGATTCGCCTCATTCTTCAAACCTCTCCCAGAAAATCAGCCTGACTCACCGATCTGATTCCTCGGCACTTTTCCATCCAACATACTATACACTTCCTACATACATATCCATAACAAGCAATATTCATGCCATGTAGAACAGGTCGTATATTCTGCACCATTAGTATTTTGCGCACCTTATTCTTAGCTTTTTTTCATTTTAGCATAACTTTCGATTTTCTGCTGAGTCACAGAAAAGGCATAGTACTGTCAGGTTTGACAAACATTTAAACAATAACGCTTGATATCGAAACGAAGCAGTCGCAAAATGTGCAGTACATCAACGAATCGCAACACCAGGAAGTACCCTATATCTCCACGCCTGACAAGGGGGGATCAAGCGGTGCGTGTTCCGCGCCAAGAGATTGCCACGATTCGGCGCGTTGTGGTGAGCGATGCAGGCTAGTGTCGTGTCATGTTTGAGATGTCGTATGGATGCGCCAGTGAGGACAAGGCTGGCAAGGAACAAAAAACCGCGGGTATAGCGGTGCTACGAATTCCGGGGACACCATAGAATGGCACTAACTTAAGCCCTAACATGTTCTATTTATTTGCGTTACGTCTTGTCACTCCTTTTGACGACGCCTCTAGTATTTCTCTGGATAGTTCGCTCATTA
>SDBV01008642.1_pt1 | contig 13688 bp, 20 predicted proteins | sample 2277081 | NCBI WGS metagenome assembly SDBV01 (sample SAMN10402039, study PRJNA504765) | marine sediment metagenome | isolation source: marine sediment core GS10_PC15, 223 cmbsf | place: Arctic Ocean: Southern Knipovich Ridge | collected 2010 | reverse complement strand
TCTGATGAGCCGGACACTGCCGACCCTGTCTAACGGCGACGTGGTGGAGTTCTTGATGATCGGCACGGTAACAAGCAACGCTGCCGTTCGGACGATCAGGATGCGGCTTGGTGGGTTGGAGCTTGCGGTCGTGCTTTTCACCGCATCCGCCAAGACCAGCTGGTCGTTCCGCGGCAAGCTGGTGAAGGACGGGACGACCACGTGGTGTAGTGTCCTTGCATACAACGATAATGGAACCACCGCCCCGACTACGGTATCGACATTGGCCGTCAACCTGAGCGGTGCAGTGTTGAAGAGTACGGCCGTATCATACGGTGGGACTGTTTACGCTGAGGCATTTTACACAACGGTGCTGATAAAGGCATAGGAGAAAACAATGGCTGATCGAAAAGGGAAGCTCTGCGATGACTGCCTGGTACGGGGCAAGGAAGAAATCATCGGCACCTGCTCGTGCCTAATGATGTACATGGTGATCGGGACATACGAACAGGGTCCGATCGACAACGAGGCGAAGCTGCCACGTTTCGGTTGGGAGATTTACGCCGAGTACGATGAACGGCAGGACGTGCTGGAGATGCGTCCCGTCCCGCGAGCGGAGTTGTGTGCGTGTTGCTGGGTCGCGCGGTTGACAAAGACAGGTGCTCTCGAACTATTGACTCACGACGCCTACACTCTTGAGGTCAAGGCGACGTGGGAGGCAGAGCATCCTGAGGTCATGGAGGCCCGGGCGGCTGAGAAGGCCGCAGCTGAGGCGGTTGAGCGCACGAGAGTCGAAGCAGAAAAGGCCCGGGCAGAAACGGCCGAAGGAGACTAATGAAAAACTTCATACCATGGATCGTGGTTGCTGTCGTGGTTCTTTTCGCCGCGGGCACGTGTTCGAGGTTGAGCAATGCGGGCCGCGAATTGAACATATCCAACGCAAATCATCGGGCGGCAATAGACACGACACGGCGACACCTCATCAGAGAGAACCAAGGACTGAGTCGTCTAGTCGAGCAGCGATCGGTGAGTATGAATCAGATCGCAGGTGTCCTCGACAAAGCACAAGATTCAGTCGTTGCGCTGCTCGCCGCTCTCAAGGATCGGGGTGTGGAGCATCTCGCCGTCGTCACAGGAATGAAGGTGGCCTTCGATTCCGTTACTAAAGAGAATGTCTCGCTGAACGCTGACCTCATTACACAGTCGCGTACAGGGGAGACGTTCAGGGTCATCGCCATCGACGTTGAAGGACCGCCAATCTCAGGTGACATTGATATCTCTGTCCCAGCCGATACAACCAAGCCGGCAGAGGTGGAGTTTGTGTCGCTAGTGATCGCACCATTTGATCTTGTGTATGGACTAGGGTGTTCAGAGCATGATGCGGTGGTTGTCGCACAAGCCCCTGAGCATATCACACTAGGACTGGTACCTGGGGTGGTGGATCCGTCCGTATGCAATCCACCACCGGCGAGGCAATGGTTCGGTGATATCTTCAAGTTCTCGCCGAGTAACGCTGCGTGGGGTATCCTTGGTGCGGCGGCGGTCTTCTTTCTTGGGGGGCAGTAGGGGCAAGATGGTGAAGAGTCTTGAGGGCCGGCCTACACCGGCGGCAGGTGTAACTCTTTGGAGAGTGCGCCATGTAGCCAGCAAGCTGCGGGTTCTCGCGCCGTGACGGGATACATCGTTGGAGGTTACCACCGTATGGCAGCGGCAGTGGTACTGAATGCGTTCCAGTGTGTAGGCCGCCTCAAGAAACCATTTCCGTCCTCGGAAGAGTTCTTTGAAGGAGCGGAGGCTCTCATCTGGCTACACAGCCCTCTCGCCATTAGTTACTTTGAAGAAATCAGGCGAGATCCTAGTTGCGTAGGTAATGTGATAGATGTCACAGGACTAGCCACACGGATTCTCTACTATGTAGATCAGAGCCCTAGGAACTTCCTGCGTATGTACCTGAAGTTTGAACGACCGCCGGTGGATCCTGGGCGCTATCTGGAGGAGACTGTCAAGGTACTACGTCATCTGAGTCGTCCTCAAACAAGTCTTCCACCACCTGAACAACCGCACCCACGCGGTACTTTCGAATCTTCAGGCTCAGTAGTATACCAGCAGATACTCCCCAAAGAGCGGAGAGTATCTGTATGAGGACGAACTGGCCTAAGGTGAGTGTTACGAACACTCTGTCTCCTCCCTAGTTGCGCCGAAGCTCATTGGCGAACCTGGAAGCCAATCGCCCGATGTCCTCCTCGGCGATCAGTTGCCGCTGCTCACTACGGGCCTGGACTCGGTGAGTGCCAAACCAGGTCAGAGCATTGAACGCCTCCCACGCCGATGCCTTCAGCTCCAGTCCGGCTGCTACTCTGTCCGGCTGTGCGACAAAGTACTCGATGACCATCGCCCGGGACTTCTTCGAGAGCATCTCCTTGTGGGACGGTTGCTCCAACCACCCAGCCAAGGACTCAGTGGTGAATTCGCGTGCATCCCACTCCACCCACTCCTTGCTGAAGGTCTCTACATTGGAGAGCATCTTCGCGATCTCCTCGACCAGCCGCGGGACCTGAAGGCTCGGCACATGGCGCTTGGCGGCGCGTGCCAGGTGGTGTGAGACGGTCATGCCATTGGTGCAGATGAGCCGCTCTCCGCCAAGCTCCAGCGAAACCAGACTGGAGTAGTTGTAGGAACTGCGGCCTTCGATGGTGAGCTTGATGATGTCGTTCTCCGCCACCGCCACCTTCTGCTCGGTGACCCAGGTGGCTCTGGCATACCCGCCACGCTGTGCCAGACGGCACTTGCGAGATGACACCACCACTCCAGCCTTGGCAATAGCCTCATCCATGGCGCCGAAGACGTCGTTGTGCGGAATGAGCGGGTAGCGGCCACTGACGATGTTCAGGACCTCATTGGTATCGGTCCGCACCACCGCCTTCACATTAGGGATGGCCTTCCCTGTTCCGGAATCTACCGGATGTGGGATGAGCATCAACTCCACGGGAAAATCAAGTTCCTTGAACATACAACCTCCTTTGCCCCTCGGCTCTGTTAAGAACGTGGTTGAAATCTTAGGTTGATGACGTTTGCGACTTCAGGTTCGATGTACATTCTTTCCAAGAATCCGTTCCAGCGGATAGTGATACCGCCCCCTTTCAAAAATTCGACGTGCCAGGAGACTTTTGGTGCTCCATCAGCGTACTCGTCAACCACAAAGGTGGCAGCCTTTGTGTTCTTAGGTCCTTGTGACAGTAGAATGTATGGTTGGCGGTCCATGGTGTTCCTTTCAGAGTGTGTGTCACTCAGGGCAGTTGTTGAGTGCTTCCTGGAGGACTTCGCGCTGTTCCTCAAACCACTCTTCTTTGCACGCATCCCGCTCTTCGGGGCTCTTGTCTTCCATCTCTGTTTCGCCGAAGTCTTCGAAATCGGCACCTTCGATCTCTTGCTGCCAGCCCTCATACCCTTCGCGGCGCTCCTCCAACTCCTCGTACACTGGCACTTCTGTGTGCCCCATCCCCTCCTCGATGGCGTCGAGTTTCTCCTGGATCAGCTCGACGATCTCCTCCACACCCTGTGCAGCCTCGTCGCGGAGGCTCTCTAGTTCGTCGAGCGTGCTGGCCTCGGCTACAGTAGTGGCTGTTTCTTGAATGGTGTAGGCGTTGCCTTTGATCTCAGACTGTGTGAGTTCGGACGGCCTGGGGTAGCAGGCGGTGGCAGTGCACCGGGTGTGCTTTCCACCGAAGCGGAACTCCCAGTAGATGTAGGCAGAGCCCGCCGGCAGCAGCTTTTCGCACTTTCCGCAAGGGGCCTGATCGACTCTGCACTTGGCGACTCTCTGGACTCTAGGCATCATGTCTCCTTGGAGCACTGGTGTGCTCGCCAGCGGCTCTTCGTCCGGCGCGGCGCGGCGGGCAGCCTTCTTGAAACGGCGGCGGGCAGCGCGACGGGTCTAGCTTCCCGCACCCCGCCGTGTAAAAGTCATCGTGTGGTTCTAGCGCAACGCATCCTCTCATCATCATGTTCCTGGCCGTTGTCTTGACCAATTAGCCGTTAGTGCGTCAATCCGCAGTTGCTGTTTACAGGAATCACAAAGTGGTCGGTGGTCTGCCGTTTGCCAACACGCTTTGGGATATCCGTCCGCTGCCATCTGGCCGCATCGGGGGCATGTCAGGCAACGGGCGGCATGCCGCTCAAGCCGAGCGGTCAATCCGGTTGCGGCTGAGTTGATCCTCTCGAGATCCATCGACGACGCTCCTGTTAGGGTTCCGTATTTATAATGTAATAAGAACTACTTGATTACGCAATCCCTTTCCCTGAACGAATTCGAAGTCATTTTGGCTCTTGCGAATTTGCATGAGAATACTATCTTGCATATTGAGAGCTACTACCACAGCCTACAACAGGGAGCCCCGCAATGGATGCCGCTGATGTTGCGTCCAAGTTTCTGCCTCTCGCAGATTGGTGGGCAGACAAGATCCAATGGACGGAAGAGGACCACAACGACCTAGTACAAGAAGGGATGCTGGAACTGATCAAGACCTTGCGCGGGTACCAACGCTCAGGTCGAGAGATCAGAAACCTCCAGTGGTTGGCCAGTACCTGTTTCTCCGGAGCGATGAAATGGTGGTACAAAGACATCGACCGAGAACAGATGAAGGTCGAGGGCGTAATGACGCCCCTGCGCCACACAACTCTCGATGGTATTTGCTTACCAGTAGAAGGGGAGGCTGAGTACCTTGGAGAGATTTGGTTACGTGAGTACATTGAGGAAGCCTACCGCGTGCTCGGCCATCAGGCTGGTGATGTTGTTGCCCAGTTGTTGTTGCCGTCGATGGAGGCCGCCCAGATTGCTGTCTTCAGCGAGATGGAGGCGGAGGTTAGGAAGGCCAAGGGTGAGCGTGTACTTGGCTGGAAACGAATTCACAAGCGCCACATACGACATGCCTGTGGCTTAACGGAGACACAATGGGATCAACTCCTGCGAAGGATCAAGGTCTTCACACTGGAGTTCTTAGAGAGGACAGACGCCGGCGTCCTGGCGGCCCTGCGGAGATCGCCCGCGTGTTACAAGTCCCCTACTCTCGCCTTTATGACACGATGCTGACCCTCGGCATCGAGGCGCTGGCAGATAACAAGGACTTGGTGCGTGTGGTTGTGGCTCTGCAAAGGAGAGCCGTTTCCTTTACACAGCTTGTTGAGGTGCTAGGAGGTGAAATCACCCTCAGAGAACTGGCGGCCCATGAATCCTGAGTATACCGTCACCTTTGTGTCGCCGGCGGAGTTTGTACTCACTGGGCCGAGTTTGAAGGCTTGGCGGGACGCCCAACGGGTTGCAGTAGAGGGCGCCCAGTTCTCTCGGCAGTTCAAACAAGGCCATTGGGATGGCTACGCCTATCCAGGAACATGGCTACAGGGCGGGCTTACGCTTGGGAGAGGTATGCTTGAGCAGGTACTCAAGGATCTGCCATGCAGGATTGAGGGCTTCGAAGCTGTAAGCCTCCTCCGATCTAGTCTCTGGCCAGGGATGCGTGATTATCAGGACGATACAATCTACCGTATCTGTATGCAGAAGTGGGGGCGTATTGCGCTACCGACGAACGCAGGGAAGGGTGCCATCATCGCCGTTGCGGCGAGTATAGCAACTGATGCTGACCTCAAGCCTTTGGTTCTGTGCGACGAGATCTCAGTGTTCAAAGCACTTCAGGAAGAGATTTGGAAGTGGACTGGGCAGGAGGTTTACACTATAGAGGCTGGGGCGAAAGAACCGCCTGCAACTGATCGGGTTGTTGTGGCGATGGTCCCAACTGTGTACCGGAGGGTAAAGGATCGGGACAAGGCCTGGCTGGCGTGGCTGGGCGGTATAGGTGCAGTGTTTCTGGATGAGGCTGACAAGGCCTCAGCGATGTCGTGGTTGGCTGTGTTGGGCAGATTGAAGAACACTCACGTACGCATTGGGTTCTCTGGTACCTTCTTTGAAGAGGACACACCAGAGGAACTGACACTACGGGAGTTTGTAGGCCCAGTACTCTTCCGTATGCGGAACGCCGACATGATTGCACGGAACATCAGTGCGAAGCCTACAGTGTATCTGTGCCCCTACGACCATCAGCTACCACGCCACCCACCAGAGTGGAGAACAATGACGGGGCCTGAGCGCAGGATGTGGGCCTTTGAGATTGGAGTGATACTGAACCCTGAGAGACACAGGGTTGTAGAGTCGCTGTTAGAGCCTGATTCTCCGAACGTGGTAGTGGTAAACCACATCAGACACGGCGAGGAGCTGGCCGCTGTGCTGCCTGATGCACGGTTCTTGAGTGGTGAGGATGAGAAAGATGTACGGACTGAGGTGTTGATTGCTTTCAGGGCTGGAGTCTTTCAGAACCTCGTCGTCACCAAGATCCTGGACAGGGGCACTAACGACCTTGGCCATGCGGTGGGGCTGGTCTTTGCGTCAGGCCAAGGCAGTAACCGCCAAACACTCCAACGGATCGGACGCGGACTGCGGAGGACGGACGGCAAGCGTTTTCTCTACCTGAAGGATATTATCGATCGTGGCGTCAAGTATTTCGATTCCGCGAGCCGCAAACGCGTGATCCTTTACAACGCCGAAGAGTTTGACGTAAGGATCGAGCCGCCGCCAAACACTCCTTTACAAAAGCAGTTGTTCCGGGCTTGAGTTTGTTGTATGTTTTCTGTTGTATGTTTTAATTTGGTGATTTGTTGTATGTTTTCACTAATAGTTGTATGTTTTCACTAATAAGTTGTATGTTTTCTGTTGTATGTTCTCAGTTGTTTAGGCTCTCAGTTGTAGGTTTTTTTATGCTTTTTTTGTTGTATGCTTTCCAGTTACTCTAGCTTCTTAGGTACATCTCATCAACATAGCATACATACATACAGTATATTAATAAAAACAGTAGTACAGTAGATGTAACTCTTACACAGTACGTTGTACATTGATTTTTTGAGTACGGGATCAAATCAAGCTGCCAGGAGAGACTGATGCGCGTCACACACTTTGAGTCCAATATGGTCCAACCGGACAGCGGTCGTCGACGAGCAAAAGAAGTGCAGAGCCCGGTAGCGGAATGGGTGGTCTACTTCCGGCGGGCCTTGAGAGCGAGGAGGCTTCAGCACTGGCCTCTGGATGATCCGTGTGCCAAAACCGCCGGGCTGCTGGCACTCGTAGGCAAGCCGGACGAACCTGCTGCCCAAACAGTCTTCGCGGCCCTCACATCGCTGTTCTTCAATGTCCACCGAGTGCGGTTCTGGGATGCAGCTATCTCGCGTGTGCCCGCCAATGTGGAGGCACTACAGCGGTTGTCAGCGGCGGTGTCAGCGGCGGGGAGAGTGGAGAAGGTATCTAGTGCGCGGTTCCAGATTCACTACTTCATCGATGTAGCCCTCCAACTTCCTGATCCTGTGAGTTACGTTGACGTCTGCCGCCGCGACGGGCTTGATCAGATCCGCGCCATCTTCCATCCCAACACATTGAAATTCACAGCCACCAAGTACCGCGGGGTAGTTGGGGACTTGGCGGATGTTGGGTACCGCGAGACTCTGACGAAGAAGGTAAAGACGGTCAAATGAACTGGCTTACTCAAGTTCTGAGTGCCTTCGGCAAACCTTTTCAGTGGTGGGTGATTGTTGCTCCGTGGGAGCAAGGACTCAGGGTCCGTGGTGGGAAGAAGAAACTACTGCTTCGACCAGGTGTCCACTTCCGGATTCCGTACTGGGATCGGATCTATGTACAAAACGTGCGCCGGCGGATCGTTGCTGATACCAACAAGCTACTGATGTCACAAGACAAGAAGACGTTCTGTGTCAGTATAGCCATAGAGTTTGCTGTTGTTGACATCGAGAAACTGTACCACTCAGCCACCAACATTGAGACTTTGTTAGCGGAGCGGGCGACAGAGGCGATGGTCACATGGACACACGACCGCGACGCCTGTGAAGTTGCGCCGATTGCATTAGGGGATGCTGCAACAGCGGCTCTTGCTGAAGTAGAAGCCTGGGGTTTGACTCCGCCTGTTGTCCGGATATCAGGGTTCGGGGAACTAAGAACATACCGGGTTGTTGTAAACGACTTTCGGCACGGTGCTGGGTTGTACGACATCGATGAAGTATCACAGGCACGATGAATTTTGACGTCAGCCTCTCTGTCTTTGACATTCCCCGCAGCCACCACCACTGTACACTCAACAACTTTGAGTTTCCAAGCCAGGCAGTGCGTGATGCAGTGTCGGAGTTCTTGGCGTGTCTGGACAGAGGTGAGGCGCCGCATCTACTGGCTACAGGACCGCCAGGTTTGGGTAAGACGCACTTGGCGGTCGCTCTGTACCGTTGGGGTGTACTGCACTGGGGAACTGTGCAGAGCGCCTTTGTACAAGTACCTGAGTTCTTCCACACGGTGAAAGAGTTTAGCGACGAGTACGATCCCTTTACTGATGTTGTGGGGGCAAAACGATTGCTGGTGTTGGACGACCTACTTGGCAGAGTTCCGAGTCCATGGGAGTTAGACAATGTTGTCTTTCGTCTCATCAACACCGCACACGTCAACTGTGCCGCGATGGTTGTCACAACCAACCAAACCATTGATCAGATTGCACAGGTACTCAAACCCCACGAAGTCTCACGCCTTCTGCAGGATGCCGTACACATTGAGTTTTCAGGAGAAGACCGCAGGCTGTGACCATCTCCATCATTCAAATCATCGGCGCCGCTCTCGCGAACCCACGTGTGCTAGTAGCACTCCGAAATGTGTTGGTCAGCGATCTCGTTGTAGCCAATCCACACCAGCGGCAGATAGTGGAGTTCACCTCTCAGTTCTACACAGACTACAAGAGTTTACCGACTACAGCAGATTATCAGCTGTGGATGGAAACGCTGTCGGAGCAACAGGCGGAAGGGGTGCGGCAGACACTAGGTGAGCTGACGGGTCAGTTAGGAATGGGTAGTGTGGAGTGGACACCTGAGTACCTGAACACCACAGTTTCAGCTATTCTGCGCGAGGTAGCAGCCCGGAACGCTGTTGCTAGGCTTGGGACGATGGTGCCTGATGTTCCAGTGGACGCACTCAGTATCTTGGCGGATCAAGTACGGGCCATTGAGCCTGTGTCTATCCATGGACTAACTCATCTGTCTGATGTGGAAGAATGGGTCTACCGTGCTGCGGATGATACGAAGGTGTTGCCGACAGGATCCAAAACCCTCGACCGGTATATCGGAGGGTGGCGCCAAGAGCTTATTTTTGTGATGGCGGATCTGGGGATAGGCAAGACAGCATTACTTGTGAACTTTGGGGCCGCTGCGGCCTTGTATGGTGCTAGGGTGTTACATCTGACGTTTGAGTTGTCGGCTGAGAACACCATCCGACGCTACTACCGGCGGATCGCTGAAGTTGATACTCCTACACTGCGGCGGAAGCCAGAGTTAGTAGTAGACCGTATGCATCACTGGCTCAGTTATGCGAAAGGGGAGGTCCATGTTCTCTACCAGCCGGCGTACTCTGTCGGGTCGCAGGAACTTGGGGCGTTGATTGAGCAGTTCATCCATCTGTATGGTGAGGTGGATATGATCATCTTAGATTATTTAGACCTGATGAAACCACCTACAGGGCCACAAAGGTCTACCTATGAGGCGCAAGGGATACTGAGCCACGAGGTGCGGAACTTCGCCCCGCAGTACGAAGCTTCGGTGTTGTCGGCAACACAGGCCGCCAAGACTGCACACGGACGCCGCCACTTGCGTGTGGACATGGTGTCCGACTCTTACCAGAAGCCCCGGGCCGCAGATATTGTCATTGCGCTCGCACAGACGGTTGAAGAGTTTGAGGTGAACCAAGGCCGCCTCGAGGTGTTGAAGGTGCGCGAGAATCCAGGGCGGGGGCTGGAGATTCCGATATATATCAACATGGATCTGATGCTCATTGCGGATCTCGACGATCCGAATACACAACGAATCGTAGCAGAGCTAGGACACCAGGCAGTACCTGTGGAGCACAAGGAGGGGGGTTGATGCCATACTACCCGAGGGGAACTGAAAAGTATACGTATTTCTGCCCGAATTGTTTGGTAAGATACAAGTGGGCTGCGTTGTTTTCGGCGTGTGGGGTTCTACATGTACCAGGGGTGTGTTGCCATAAAGGTGAGGTTAGAGTGGAGGAGGTATCTAGTGTAGGCGAGAAGGTGACGTGTGACAACTGAGGAACTCAGGGATCTGTTTCTGGTACGGGGCTACGGTGTTCGTATCCAGAACCACGAGGTGGTGTTCCAGGAGTGTGTTTTTTGTGGTAACCTGAGTTGGAACCTCGAGGTCAACCCGAGTAATGGTATGTATCACTGCTGGGCCTGCGACTCCGGCGGTAGGACTGATGCGTTTGTACGGCAGCACTTGGGCTTGGAGGTGCGAATTGATATCCAATCATCTGATGCGGCTGTAGCCCGTACCAAACGTCCTACTCTTCCTGTTGAGTTTTTGGGTGAGCTGGCCTATGATGTGCCTAAGGCGCGTGCGTATCTTAGCAAACGCGGACTCTATGTTGACGACATCTTAGTGTATGACGTGCGTGTTGGGGGCGGTGGTGTGTGGGGTGGCAGAGTTGTTTTCCCCTTACGTGACTACTGGTCTCAAGAGACAGTTGGGCACATCGGACGAACCTACTCTCCTCAGTTTCCGAAGTACTGGGCAGAGTGGCGTACCAAATGTGTTGTAGGCTACCGGTCGCGGAGTCCTGTGCATGTGGTGGTGGAGGGTGTGTTCGACGGGATCCGTGTCCATCAGGCAGGTTTCAATGGCGCGGTACTGAGTGGTGTGGACACACCCCGGTTAGATGAGTGGTGTGCGCGGCTAGATCCAACACACTATGTGGTTGTTATGCTGGACGGTGAAGCACGCGAACAGGCTTGGAAGTTGTATTGGAGCATCTTCCCTATCCACCCACAAGTTGTGGTGGTTGAGATGGCACAGGGTCTAGATCCTGCGGAACTGATGCCAAGCGTCGTTCGATCACTTGTGGAATCTGTACTCAAGGAGGCCTTGTGTTGATTGCAACGAAGGTGTTATCCGATCACCTCAACCGTATTCGTTGCGGTGGTTTGGTACGCGATGCAGTGCTGGAGAGGGCATTCCAGTGTCAGGCACAGACGGTAGACGGGTGTCTGTTTTTCACCACCAGTGGTGTGGAGAAAATCGACCCACTATCGGAGCTTGTCGGTGTTGTCGATCTCGAGAGGATCACCAAGTTCCTTGGACACGTGGAAGAGGAGAAGATCAGTCTTGACATCACCGAGTACCATGTCAAGGTGGCTGCCAAAGGATGGGCCGCCAAATTCGTTACCTCTGCTCCTGATGTTGTAGGCAGTAAGATCAGCCCTGACATCAGCGATCGGGTGTTTGCGCTGTTGGACGGCACGTGGATTCCACTCCGCCGGCAGCTGGTGGCGATGATCATCAACAACATCCAGGATCTTTCTGCCGAGGTTGTGATGTTCCGTCTTTCGCCGCAGGGGTCTACTGTGGTGGTGGGCGAGGAGTTGGTCGACTCCCTCACCATCGAGATGCCCGAACTTCAGGCGCCAGAAGGCGAACTCAAGTTCAGGGCGGACTTGGTGGGGCCTATTCTCAAACAACTCTCCGACTTTACCAAGGCGGAGATCCAAGCCAGTAGCCCCAACGCCGTGTTAGGGCTGCGGGAAGGATCGTATTTGTATGTCGTTAGCGCAGAAAGTGACGAAGCCTCTGCCGCTGGAGACAGAGGGCAGTCCGAGTCCGCCGCAGCCAACGACGGCTCTAGCAACCAGTAAGGTATCTCCGATGGGGATGTTGTGGGTGGAGAAGTATCGCCCACGGAACTTGGAGAGCATGGCGCTTGATCCAGAGCACCGGGTGTTGCTGGAGGAGTTCTTGGCTTGGCGGGAGATCCCACATCTGATAATGGCAGGGCCTCCGGGCTGTGGGAAAACGACTACGGCAAAGATCCTTACCAATGCACTCGACTGTCAGGTACTTGCGCTGAATGCCTCAAAGGACCGTGGGATTGATATTGTCCGCGAACGAGTAGGGATATTTGCCCGTGCGCGGATGGGTGCTCGGTGGAAGATAGTGTTTCTGGACGAAGCGGATGGTATGACACCGGACGCACAGAACTCGCTGAGGTCGTTGATGGAGGACTTCCACCACCAGACCCGTTTTATACTCACAGCCAACAACCTGATGAAGATCATCTCACCCATTCAATCGCGGTGTACGGTGTTGGCGTTCGGCGGTGTGCCGATGAAGGAGCGCCTCACGGTACTGGCTAATGTCCTTACGTGTGAGGGCGTGCAGTTTGACATGAAGGATGTGCTGTCCTACGGGGAGGCCTTCTCAGATCTACGCCGTATGATTAACGCGGCGCAGAAGTCGGTCATCGTCAACAAAGGGGTCCTGAAGCCTGCCAAGGAGAATCAGGTCTACGGCGAGGCGCTGGTGAAACTAGTGATCGCGAACGACTGGGGCAGGCTGGTCTCTATATCAGCCGACCCACTCTTCGACCACCGCCGCGCGTTGCAGGATATGTTCTGGGCGGTGGAGGACGCACATCCGCAGTCCTCTACCTGGCGCTTTAAGATTGCCAAGGCGGTTCATGAGTGTAGCTGGACCCCGGATCCTGTAGTTCACTTCTTAGGACTTTGTGCTGAACTGCTTGAGGGAGAGACTAAGTGATGACGATGGCGGACGCGAGACGGTCTGCTTTTAAGGCTGCGGTGGGCCGTTACGGGTGGGCCGACTATCACGGCGGTGAACTTTCTGAGATCACACCACCGCATATCCGGTTCTTCGATGTGTCGCGGCGAAAGCGCGAGGTAACGGTGTCGGTCATGATGTTCTACGGCATAGGCCAACACTATCATGTCACCCTCAGGCAGCAGGAGAATCCTGTCTGGAACCGCCGCTACCACCGTTGGCAAAGCCTACGGTACGACAAGGGCAGCGAAGGTCGGAGGGTAGACACCAAGTTCGACAGCTACGAAGAAGCAGAGACGTTCATTCGCCGTGTCATGCGATGGGTGTTCCCGAACCACAGAGCGATGCGTGATGATGCAACCGGACGGCGCTGGTTTTACAAACGCGATGGCGACTGAGTCACTCACTTATCTGCCTACGCATGTGGCAATCTGCCAGGATTGTGGCTGTATCGCGTACGGTTCGATTTTTGTGAAGGCGATCAAATGTCCGGTGTGCAAAGGTCGGAACAAGTTAGCGTGCCGTTTGCGGGAGGATCATGAGTGACTTGATGCGTTTTTCACGACAGCGGTACTGGGTGGCAAACTTCCTCATTCGTCATGTTATTGTGCGTTTGGCGGGTAGGGGTGTAGAGATCACACGCCAGGATCATGTTACAGATGGACTACATCATGCGCCTGCCTGTGGGGCAAACCACTGGCATCATCGCAGGCCAGTGACGTCGCGGTGTACCTGTGGTGCGGAGGACCAGTGGCGGGAAAAGAAGGGCGAACTAGAACTGTGGTACTTCAAGGATACTGGGAAGTTTTACAGTTCGGCTAGGCAATCGTTTACGGAACCTAACTACAAGTCAGGGGCTGTGGCGAGGCGGCTGTTATGTGAAGGGGATCTTCCTGGCCTGGTGAGGGGTGCACGTTTCCACCTAGTAGTGATCGCGCCGGACGGCGTGCCGCGACTGGTATTCAATGACCGTGATCTTCATAGATGTCACTCTGGAC
>SDBV01008641.1_pt1 | contig 13689 bp, 16 predicted proteins | sample 2277081 | NCBI WGS metagenome assembly SDBV01 (sample SAMN10402039, study PRJNA504765) | marine sediment metagenome | isolation source: marine sediment core GS10_PC15, 223 cmbsf | place: Arctic Ocean: Southern Knipovich Ridge | collected 2010 | reverse complement strand
GCCAAGGTGAAAGCCAAGGTGAAAGCCAAGGTGAAAGCGAAAGCTAAACCGAAGAAGGCTGCGCCCAAGGTCAAGAACCCGAAGCACAAGAAGAAGAACACGAGGCACAAGAAGAAAAAGCGTAACCCTGAAGATCCACCCAAGGTTCCGAAGCCTAAAAAGCCGAATCCAGGGGGGTCGACGTTAGGGAATCGTTCGTCGTTTGCACCGAAACCTGCAGCACCAGCTGCACGTGCGCCGACGCTCAATCCTGACGACGACAAGGCCATTCGCAAACTCAAGGCGAAACTTCTTCGCTGACGTACCACCCCGAACGGGCTCACCCCTTGGTAGAGCCCGTTACGGTTGTCTTTTCAACTGAGCGGGTCCGGTGAGGGGTCGGGCCCGCATATTTTACAGTCATGTCGACACGCATCTCAAACCCACTAGGTAACTTGCCGGCCAAGGCTGCCCGCATGTGGGAGAACGTCTACGAGTCGTCGCTCGAACGCGGGCTCGAAACGAGTGGTGCGGCTGCTTCGGCGTGGTGTGCTGTCAAGCGGCACTATCACAAGAAAGGTGACCGTTGGCTCAAGCGTAAACAATCACTTGGGCGTGACGAGTATCCACCTGGATGTGAACCGTTTCGAGAAGCCAATCCCAAAGACACCGTCGCGGGTCGACGCCGTCCAGGTAAAGCCGCTCAAGCAGCGTGCGTGATTGGCCGCCGTAGTCATGGGAAGAAAAAAGCTCAGGCTTCGTGCGGCAAGAAGCCCCCAACTAAGAAGCAAGCGGCGAAGTATTTGGGACGCAAGGGTGGGAAGGCCAGTGGTAAAGCGCGGCGTGCAAATCCCGAAGACGTGGATATTCGTCAACTCAAGGCGAGGTTGCTCAGATGACCAAGAAGAAAAATCCAAAGGGTAAAGCTGTCATGTGGACGGGTGACGTCGATCCGTTTACGTACGGGGGAGGCATCGTCTATGACGAAGAGACGGGCCCGATGTGGGTAGTTTTCCCGGGTGCTGAAGAAGAGCTAGATGAAGACGATCCAACGAGCAAAACACAGGTCTACGTCATTTCCGTTGAAGATGACGTTTTAGGTTGGCATGACTGGGTTGATGTCGAGAAGATCGCTAGTTTTACCGGAGCTGATGTCGAGAAACTGAAAGAAGATGCACGCTCGCCCGAGTTAGCGCGGCGCGTCTCTGTGCTGGAAGACATCGCGTCGTACTATGGTCATTACGAACTCGACCAGTACCCGCAGCAGATGACTGAAGCTGAATTGCGCAAGGCGTATGAGGCTGACCTCGATGCGCTTCACGAACGTGAGCGCAATCCTGCTAAGACACGCAAGCTCAAGGCGAAGCTTCTGCGCTGACGGCGAGAATGCGATGAATGCGCAATCCCTCAGACGCTCTGTGTGGTTCGTGAAGCGATACCGGTTCGGTGGCTCCCGAGCATCGAGTAAGTCGAGAAAACGCCTGAGGCGGGGTTTTGAACGAAGCGTTAGCGGTTTACAGCGGTATCGGTTTGAAGCGCTATCGGTTCGCGGTCGAGAAGGGGTCCGTGGTACGCTGATTGCGGCACTAGCGCACGCTGTGAAGCTTCTTCGCTGAAAGGGAAAAGACGACGATGCAGATGCTCAATCCAGTTTCCAATCCATGCGGCCAGTACAGCCAGTTGGGAACGATGCAAAATCCGTCTCCACTCAAGATACTGTTGACGAAAAAACGACCGACGCTGACGAAGAAGCGGCCGACCGTCACTAAAGCTGTCAAGCCGCCCTCCATGAAGTACGAGTGTCTTCCGTGGAACTCGCAGACAATTCGCGCGTCGTATCGCGGTGTTGACACGAACTCGTTCACGTTGTCGCCGTACCTTTCGAAGTTGACCGCTAACGAAATCCCGACCGACAAGCTAGCTTCGGCCACGCCGCAGTACAAGGAACGGGAGAGTCAGCTCTGGACGAACATCGCGGACACACTCAAGCGCGTCAAAACCGTCCGCGACTTTGGTGGCGCCGATGCATGGTGGGTAGCGGTCCCTGGAAGCAAGGCAAAGGTCCAGGGCTACATCGAGAAAGCTGAAGCTGCGCTTAACGAGATCGTCAACACGTACTCGGAGTGGCGTCAGGTTCCGTACCGCGTGCACCTTTGGGTGGAAAAAGGGTATGTGTCTCTTGTCGGGACGGAAAAAGATATTGAGTACGCAGGGGTATGGGATGTTTCCTGGCCGCTCAACGAGCGTTTCACGGATCGTGAGTGGATACAGCAACAGGCCCAAAGAGGGGATATAGCCGGCGCAAAGATCGAAGGGCATGGGGACTCCGACTTCGCCTGGGTATGGGATTTGTATAACTCGAAGTTGTCGAAAGACCCCGTGCTCAATCATCAGATTTGGTACGTGGAACAGGCGCGTCACCCGATTCAAGGGGGGAAGATTTACGATTTCGATGACCTATATGCGGTGATGGGACGCCCGAGTTGGACATCGCGTCGTAACGCAATCAAGTCCATCCGCGCCGAACTGAAGAAGGCCGCGGAGAATGCTCGATGCGCCGAAGTGTGGACGGGCTTCGTCGTGTCCTACGCTCAGAATCGCCAGCTTTGGGAAAAGCAACAGGCAGGAGCGGGTACGACTCTCAACCCTGGCGACTACGCAGATGCGACGATGCAGAACCCGTGGACGACAGGCGGTTATTATCCTAACCCTCCGCCGAGTTCGGGTGGCGGTAGTAACGTGTTACGCAAGTGCTTGCAGGGTGAGCAGACGGCGGGGATGTCGAAAACGCGTCGTCGGAAACTTCGTGCGAGATTGCGTAACCCAAGCCATCGAAGGAATCCGTATGGCAGCCATCCCCCGGAAGCTCCGTTTGGCCCGTATAGTTGGAGCTGGCCGTGGTACGGCTATTGGTCTGGTGGTCAACGTCAATAGTGGTCGTGGAAGACGTTGATGTTCGGTCGCGTCCCGAGATTGTCGAAGGTTCAGCGCAGAAAACTACGCCGACAGATCGTGCTCAACGGTATTCCGACTGGACGTGGATCGGTGACGATCATTTCTGATGGAGGTGGAGGTGGCGACGGGGTGCCGCACGGAAAGCCTCATCACGGAAAGCGTTTCTATGGTGGAAGTGGCTACTACGGTTGGCCCCCGTGGGGTTGGTTTCCGTGGTGGCTCTACTTCACACCACCGTGGGGTGTGCCTTGGGGTTACTATGGTTTCTGGCCGTACAGGTACGGTTACTGAGAAAAGGTTCTTCATGACGACGCCTGACGGTTACCAGATCTTCGTAACGATTAGGGTGCTGGAGAACCTTCGCTCCAGAGTGCTTCGACAGTCGTATCACTCGTTAGCGCGAGACCGCTGATGGAGACGGAGAGTAAATTATCTTTGGCGTATTCATTCTCGGCGAGTAACAGGTCGAAGTCGATCCCTACGTTTGGTGCGAGTGCCTGAGTTATCCCAACTCCTACAGCTACTCCACCGATGACTAGTTGAACTGTCGCAGCTGCAGATGCGAGAGAAGATCGTAGTCGGACGCGTTGAAGAAGTCCGGGACCGAGTGCTTGTCGTTGATTTTTTATCCCGATGGCAGCGAGTAAGACGTGAGTTTCATCGACAAAACTCGGGACCGTGGCTGCAACAGAAGCAGCGTTGATGATCGAGTGTTGCGTGTCGAACGAACCTGTAGGGATGCCCAAGCCTGAATGGTTCGTAACGATGGTGTCTAGAGCGGTTTCTTCAGCTCCCGTGAGTGCCGTCTCGAACCAAAAGTCGATTACGCTGACCTGAGAGACAATCGTTTCGAGTGTCGTCGTAATGGTTGAGTTTTCTTCTATTTGCATTTTAAGGCGATCGGAAGCAACGATGCCACTGCTCGTCGTAAATGCGCTGCGGTTACGCGGTACGTTAATCACGGTACTTTCAACTCCATGCTCAAAGAACAAGATTGAGTAGACATGAGAAGATTTCCGGTTCCTGCTATACGGGTGGCTGCGATTACGATGGTGTCACCTGCATCTAAATCCACGATGACGGTCGTGCTTGCTGTTCCTAAGCCATTCTTAGAATCACGATGGTACGTGATTGCGAGTGTTCCGGGGATGATTACCAGGTTTCGTAAGATGGCCCACCCTACAGTACTTCGTACGTTTGTTTCTCTCTGAAAAGCACCGACGTCGGCGGTTATCTCGTAGCGTCCCGTCTTGTTGACTGTTACTACGGCACTAGATAGTACGTGAGTGAACACGGTTGGGTCTGGTACGAACGTCTGAAAATCTAGTGGTACGAACACGAGCACTCCGCCAATGACAGGAGGGGGTGCTGAGTTGAAGTATGCGTCGAACTGCGATTCAGTTAATGGGTCGCATTCGCAAAGAACTTTTTGAGCGAGTAGTAGATCTTGGAGACTCAGGTACTGAATCGTGATGCGAACTTTGTGGGGAGTCGCGGCTACCGGAAAGCCCGAAATACGCAGCATCGATCCTTGTGGGACGAGAATGCCTTTGCGTCGATAGAAAGTCGTGAGACCAGCTAGGTTTGCAATGTCTTCTTGAATGACGACGGTATCATCGACGGCATCTACGACTTCGAGACGGGCTCCAGCAGCACCGACATCCGCAGCTTCGAGCCAGAACACGCTAATCCATCTGTTCCCTCTCGTACCTTGTTTGTCGGGACCCAATGCGCTCACGACATAGTCGGGATCGATGAGTCCGAGGTTGTCGAGAACGAGAGGTCGGAAAATCTGCTGAGGATCGTCGTTTTTCGCCGGAGCTTGGATAGCTGGACTGAGCGTGACGCCGTCTAGCGATCCAGGAACTTGGAACTCGACCGTGTAAGTCTGAGTTTGATAGCCGTCAACGCTCTGCATTAGGAAGCTTCTTTTTGCAATTCAAGTCGACGTGAAAGTTCGTCGTGAACTGCGGTTTTAGCTATTTTCCGAGTTGGAAATCCAGTGCCTCGTGTCCGATGTCCTAATACTCGTGCATTTTGATGCGGCGCACGTTCACGCCATTGCCAACAAGTATGGTGACGATCGAAAGAGATAGAGAACCCAGGGATGCCTTGATGCACGATGGACTAATACCGTATCAAGCCCTAACCGCTAGCGCTATACCTCGTTCAAAATGTGGCTCTAAGACCTGCTAAGCTGCTCCGCGTGACCGCCATCGCAAAACTCACCGACGCTCAAAGGCATCGGACCATTGAAGTCGTGGATGACTTCGTGCCCGATGCCAGGAATTTCTTCTGGACATTGCTCGAAGATTTCTATCGGCTCAAACCAATGGAGCTGGATTTTGAAGACACGCGCAAGAATCTCGTGGCCGGAGGGTCGCGTGATCCACGAAAAGAAGATTCCTTCTACGAGATGATGAAGGACGTCATTGGTGACGGCGATGACTTCATGCCAAAGTGGCGTCCCAATATCGGACTCATGGCGGGGATGGTGTACGCACATACCAAGGTGATGCCGGAGCACGCGATCTTCAACTTCTACCGGGATGGTAACGACTACCTCAGTCATCATTACGATCCCGAGACGATGTTCGGCCCTACGGTTGACGATGTCGTGGTCGCCACGCTTTCGTTCGGGGCCACGCGCATGATGAACATCAAGGCTATCGCGGAACCGAATCTAGATAGCCTCTTGAATCACATCGAACTCAAGTCGGGAAGTCTGGTCGTCATGCGAGGTCAAATGCAGCGCCATTGGCTTCACGCCATTCCCAAGATGAAAAACGTTGGACCTCGACTTTCAATCACGTTCGTCACGGGACAAACGTCCCCGTCTAACGAACTCGCGTGGACGTTGACTCGTGGGCCTGCGGATGCCGGGGCTAATCTCTTGGAGGCTGTACGTAGAGGACGAGGTAAAGGCGGTAACATTGGTGCGACGCCGATTTTTTGCGGGCCTAAACGAGAAGTGCTTCAGCGCTGGATTGATGCCCATGTTAAAGACGACTTGAATGAAGATGAGGAGTACATGGTGCTTACGTCAAAGGGCAGTGGGTACTCGGACATTTTCGAAGCCGCAAACAGGTGGCCGGAGCTAAAAGAGTTGTTGATCGAACGAGAACTTTTGCCTGAAGACCTAAAGTACGACGATCCCGCCATTACCTTTGATGCACTCAAAGATGAGATGAGCAAATGGTCTGACGGTTACCTAGAAAAAGTCGTCGGCCTTGCTGAATCGGTCATGAGCGAGCGAATCTGATGCCTTTTGAACTACCTTCCCTCCCGTACGACTACGATGCGCTCGAACCGTATCTGAGTCGAGAAACGATGCGCGTGCATCACAGTGTTTTACAGAGGGACTATGTCAAAACGCTCAACAACCTCGTACGAGGTACCACTTACGACCATCTGCCTCTCGAACAGCTCATCATGAGTGCTCAAGACGAAGCTGTTTACGACAACGCAGCGCAGACCTGGAACCACACGTTTTCATGGTACTCAATGATGCCCAAGGGTGGCGAAGCGCCTTCCAAGAGCAGCGGGTTTGGTCAAGCCGTTGCTACGTTGTTTGGGTCGCACGGACAGTTCAAACGTGCATTCAAGGAAAAAGCTCGTGAAGTGTTTGGCAGCGCGTGGGTGTGGGTCTTAGCGGACCAAAGTGGGAACGTCATGTTGTGGATAGGTGAAGATGCGGACAACCCCATGCGCCATGGCTATCGTCCGTTGCTTTGTTGCGACGTGTGGGAGCATGCATTTTTCCTCGACTACCCAGGAGACCGGAAAGGCTACATCGACGCGTTTTTGGAACACCTCGTCAACTGGCGCTTCGCCGAGACCAACTACGAGCGAGCGTTCGGGATTTAAGCGCGAACCTTGATCGTGAAGTTGATGTCTTCGGCGTCAGTCATCTGATCGACGTTAGTAAATGTGGCCGAGTAAACGTGCGGGAATTCGACGCCAGGTACCGGAACGGCCTTGATTTTGTACCACCATTGGTCACCAACAAAGATCTGCTCTACTGCAGGTGCATCGGTAGTTAGGGTCCAAAAAGGAACGTCATTCGGTGCCTGACCAACTACTCCCGCAGGAATTTGCATGCTGTCGCCAACGCGCATGTCGATCTGTAAACCGGGAAGTTCAGTGGGAGCGTATTCCAGTGTTTGCGGCTTGCGCTTTCCGTTCTTTTTCTTGGGCTCTTCCTTGAACGCTTTGTAAGCGACGAAACCGCCGACTACTACGAGAGCAGCAAGGAGAAGAGTCTTCCCTGGATTTTTCTTACGCTTCGCCATGGCTCCTTTACCGTATCACGAGTTAGCTAGTTAGTTCTGTTCAACCCAGTCTCGAATTTTTTCTTTGGCTATCTCAACAGACCCGCCTAGTTTGAACGTTGGCATGTCGGGATCGTCTCCCCAGTAGTTCCATTGGGTGTTTCCGTAATACCTGACGATGGCCTGGAAAATGACAGAGTCACCTCCGCTGTATATTCTCCAAGCGTAAGGGACACCTGATTTAGTTTTGTCTCGTCCGTTGTCGACGATGGGTTGTGGCTCAGGTAGTTTCGCTATGAAGGCATCGAGTTCCTTCCAAGGGTCAGGTAGACGTCTCTTCTTGGGTTCTTCTTTCTTGAGGGCTTTGTAGGCGATCACGCTACCGATGACCAACAGCCCCGCTATCAGAAGAGTCTTCCCTGGATTTTTCTTGCGCTTCACCATGCACTGTATCCCGAGCTATGCTCCGCGTTCCTTGGCATACGTGACGCCCCATCCTCGGGCCATCTCGATGGTTCCAAAGCCGCCTTTGTGAATTTGTAATTCTCCAGTGTAGAGGACATCGACCGAGTACTGCCTGTGTTCGACAAAGACCTTGATGACCCAGTCACCAAGAAATTTGATGTCGACGATTTCACCGGCTTTACCGGTTGTCTTTTTCCCTTTAGGAGCTGTGTAGCGATCGAGTGCTTCTTTGGCTATCACGGCTCCAAAGGTCACCGTGGCGAGGACAAATAAAGCAACGATGGGAGCAAGTGCGAGCACGTTAGCGGAAAAGGCATCCTCGAAGGACATCGGTGATGCAGCGTGTCTGTTCCAAAGGCGTGAGCCACGGGGACTTACATTGGTTCACACCGGATTTCACGCAATTTTGTTGACGCGGGTCCGTGGGAGTTCGTCTGTTGACTGGAACGCGCTGTGGTTTTGAAGTGATGCGTTGTGGACGCTGTCGAACAGCCATGCTTCATGATAACGTGAGCGTGCATGAAACGGAATTGAAACGTTTCTAAGCGCCCTGGAGGGGTTGTGAAGCACAAACGAAAGAAGAATCCCGAGAAGAAGTACGAGACGGGGAGTCCGTGGCCGTGGATCTTCGGGGCTACGGCAGTCGTCGGCGTCATCTATTTTTTAGGCGAGTCCGAGTACAGTCCTCTGGCTTGACGCGTTCGTAGTGTGCCCACGCAGAGGTTGCGGTTCGCGTAGGTGTTGCGTGACCGTACCGAGTGTCGATGAGTTCCTCTTTCATGTCACGCCACTCCCATCCGTAGGTCTTGTGCGTGGAGTTTCCCCGGACGATGTACGAGAAGCCAGGTGGTAGAGGTGGGAGAGTACGCAGCCGCACGAGGTTCCGGACCCCTAGCATTTTCTGTTCTTGCTTTGTGGTATTTTTTGGGTTGTGAAACCCGCGCAGAAGATCGCCGTTGTAGGAGCAGTGGTTGTGGTCTGTGCTCTCGTCGTCGTAGCAAATCAGCCTCAGCCAGTTAGGAAAAAGAAGCGAAAACGTGTGAACGTGGAAGCTTCTTCTGTTGCTGCAAACGCGTCGTCTGAGTATGGCATCGCACTTCACGCCGGGAAGTTGGAAATCGTCAACTGGGATGCCTGGATGACGCGTGCACCTTCGTTCATCCGCGTATCCCTTGAAGAAGGGACAACAGATCCTCACGCCATCGTAGCCAACTTGTTCAGACGTTTGTTTCCCAATCAGCCATGGCCGCCTCTTGATGAGAAACTTCTCGCTACTTGGAATGAGATGGTGGCGATCGTAGGCCGAAGTCTCGAACGACCTTTCAAGCCGCATCTCGAAATTGTTTCGTAGTCAGGAGACGAACGTGACACAGCTCGCTGATCTTCAATCATGGGGCCAGTGCTCGTTATGCGAGATGAACCTGTGGATTGTGGTGAGCCCTAACGAGCAACGTTGCGCTTGCAACTGTGGAGCTGTGTCACTTCACGACGGTGACAAGATCGGAACCGACTGGGCCGATGTGTCGGATGCGGATTTCCAAGCCATCGTAGATGCAGACATCGCGGTGGGCATGGCGCCGTGACCCTTGCGACATACACGTCGGACCTCACCGACATCTTTTTGTTTCAGGTGACAGCTGGCGTGTCCGCCTACGGTGGTGGTGGAGCTGGACTCGGTACAGGTGCCGACTTTGCAATGGAGGGGACACTTGCGGTCGACAAACAGATCACCAATGCCGAAAAGGGGTTCCTGTTCGACAACGTGTCGAACTTTACGATTGGTGCTGACGACCACTTCTTTATCTGGGTGATGGGTGCCACCCCTGGTATCTGCGACACACGAGACAACCGTGGAATCGTGGGGGGCATCGGTGATGACACATCTAACTTCGTCAAGTTCCACCTGCATGGCAGTGACACCTTGCCGCTCGGTGGGGGACGCTCGTACGCGCTTCGGTACGTCAATACGACGCTTACCAACTTTCGCACGCTCGTAGGAACGCCTGGCACGACTCCAAGCCAGATCGGTGGCGGCCTTAGTACGACGGCGACAGCCAAGGCTGCAAACCTTGGAGTTGATGGCGCGCGTATCGGTACGGGCTATGACATTCTCCACGGTACGAGCGCGGACCCGGAGGCTAACTTCGCAGGCATAGCTGCGGATGATGAGGGTACGAGTGAGGGCATCTTTCAAACTGCCCCTGGCGGGTATACGTGGAAGGGCAAGCTGAGGATTGGTGACGCCTCTAATCCGTGCGAGTTTCTAGATTCCGATGCGACGCTGAACATCGAAGACACGCGACACAGCCTTACCGATTTCACGGAGATGATCCTTGAGCACGCGTCGTCAATCCTGACGCTGACGCGCATCACTTTCAACGCCTTGGGCACGAACAATCCTGGGCGTTTCGAGATGATCACGTCGGCAGCCACAGCTGACTTGACCTCGTGTACGTTCAACGGCTTTGGCGTCACCATTTTGGGTACAGGCGCCACTTTTGATAGCTGTACTTGGATCAACGCCGACATCATCACGGCCAACGGCGCCGACCTCTCTGGCTCTGAGATCACCGGCTTCGAAGGTACGACCGACACATCGGCGTTGCTTTGGAATACCTCGACAGACCCTAATGGGTTGCTCGACAGCATGACGTTTACGAAGGGGACGGCAGCGACGCACGCGATCGAGTTTACGGCAAGCGCACCGTTGACCATGACGCTGCAAGCTCCGACGTTCAACGGATATAACGTCGCCAACGGAAACAACGACTCCACGTTCCTCTTTGCGGATCGCGGCTCAGACGTGACGTGGACAGTGAACATCGTTGCCGGCACGGGCAACTTCTCATATAAAAAAGCCCGTGCCGGTGACACGGTGAATGTGTCTGCGTCCGTGTCCGTTCAGATCAAGGCGCAGGACAAAGCGACCGACCCGATTCAGGACGTGCGGATCTCCATGTACTTGAAGGCTGACGACTCGGAGATTCTGAATGCCGATTCCAACGCATCCGGTATTACTTCGGGGTCGTTTTCGGGTTCCACCCCCGCCGCTATTTATTGGCGCTGCCGTAAGGGAAGCTCGGCAGACTCGCCTAAATATATCGCACGCAGCGGCGTAGGTACCATTACCTCAGACGGGTTTGACCTGCTCGTCACAATGGACGAAAATCCTAATAACAACGCGTAAGCGGCGGAGTCCCCAAAAATGTCAACTACTATCCTCGGCGGCGATGTGACGGTTTATTTTCTGGATGAGAATCGCCAGCAACGTTTGGAGTGGTCGGGCGCGGCTGCGGGTACCGCGGATGCGAACGCGATCTACTCTGCGCTAGAGGACCTCATGGATGAAGCCCTCCAGTCGGATGATGGGAACGTGATGTCAGCGGAGACGCCGGTCGAGTACACGATCGGTAAGATTGATGCTGGTGAGGTGGAGCCTTGGTTTGTCAGTTGGGAGATGATCGAGCACATCACCGGCGGCGCTTTGAAAACTGCCGGATGGGCGCGGGTGCAGGATTCCAACGTTGGCATCGTAGTCTGCGAGGTCACGGCAAATACGATCGTGGCGGGCGACGTTGGGATTGACATCACCCACTCAGACGGTGATGCAGGAACGCTGCTAGAGGTCATAGAGTTCGGCACGACGGACTACCTCGTGATCCGTCCTGACTCCGATGGTGTCGTGGACAACTTTGATAGTGCGTCGGGTACGTTGACCTGCAACGCGAACACGGCCACACAATCGGTTGCCAGCTTCACCGGGGAGATGATCTGGGCGAACCTTTATAACGTCACGCCGATCGAAGCGGACACGCACGTCTACATGTATCAAGGCACGGTGGCCGATACGGCCCGTGCTCGCATTCAACAGATCAGCAACGCGGGCGGAGACTGGTGGCCCGAGGGCGCATTCGATCGATTGTTTGCGATTACTGATTTCAAGGTCGCTACGTTCCCGGTGCTCGATGCCGGTTTCATTAGCGTATTCGCGCGTAAGGGAAACACGCTCTTTGACTCGTTCGAAGTCTCGACCTCCATTGTGTCCGGTGGGCGAAACCCGGTCCCGCTCAAAGCGGCAGCGGACGGCAATCACACGACCGGATTTCAGTCGATCACGCAAACGGCGTCAGCGGGCAATTGGTCGGTAGGCAACGAGATTAGCGGAGACGTGTCCGGCGCGCGCGGGATCATCACGTTGATCGTCAACCCGGGCGCCACACAGACGGTCCATTATTACCCGATTGGAGACCCACAGGTCGTGTTTCAGACCGCGGCCGAGGCCCTGACGAACGAGGACGATACGGGGACCGGCACCAAGGACGGCAGCGCGCCGGCTGATGAAGGTCCCGCGCTTGCGACTTGGTTCACATCGAGCACCTTTCCCACTGCGGTGCACGCGTGGACTGTCTTTGACATTGACGGGGACAGCACGGACGAGGGCTACGGCATTCTGGTTGATTGCAACGCTAACCCGCTGACCGAGGTCTACGAGTGGATGCAGCACGAGACCCGCAACGGCGAGACTGGCACGTCCAACACGGACGGTATCGAAGGCGAGCAGTATTTGGGTGCCGTCGTGTTCCTGGAATACAGCGGGGCCGTATCCGGTGGCACGATTGCCGAGGGCGAGGATGTGCTCCAGGCGGTAACTGGCGCGACCGGAATCGTGATCAGCCATGATACGACGCTCAAACAGATCCTGCTAAGAGATACGCGAGGGGCCTTCGACACGACAAACACGGTCACATCTCAGGACGCCGGGGCCGGAACGATAACACCGGATACTGCAGCGGACACGTTCGCTGCAAACACTGCGAGCCCGTTTGGATCACTCGCCGGTGGTAGGTTCTTTGGCGCCCGCGGCGTTTTGCTGGAGGACTGGCTTGCTGCCGATGAGAACAACTTCCAACTCATCGACTCACAGGGTATCCCACGCCAGCGACAGATCGCCATTACGCTAGAGTTGACGAACCTCGACGGTGGCGCGGAGTCGGTCGTTACAAACGACCTCGTGTCGCTCTACCGACTGACCGCCTTGGGTGGTGTGGTAGATAAAACGGAATACTCGGCGGCTGGCGGTGAAGCGATCGGTGATGCAACTCTCGTGGTCGACTCCGCGATCACGGCTGACACTGTGGGGAAAACGACGGGTGGCGTGGCCAAGATCCGCGATGCGGACGACAACAATCAGGAGTATCGCCTGCGATATGACTCATGGGACACGTCGACTTTCACACTATCGAACATCGTGATCGCGTCGGCGGATGCTGCGACCACGACGACTATTCAGGAGACTGGCGCGTTTGCAAATGCGAAGCGCGGCGACCTCGTCCTCAATCACAGCAGGGCAGAGGCGGTCTCCTACGTCACCCAGGTTGTAGACGATGACAACGTCGTGATCAGCCCTGCAATAGCTGGTCAGACTACGGGGGACTCAATCGAGCTAAACGCAGTCCCGATAGCAATGAACACGGCGGATGATGTCTACGTCGCGCTGATGGATCGCTATGCGACTGCGGCCGCCGAGTCGGTCTCCATCGTGTTTGTAGCGACGATCGAATACCGAGCGAAGGTGACCAACAAGCGCAACGCGACGAAAATCAAGGCATTCGTCACGGCCGACACCACTGCGGGTACAGACCGGTCAATCGCGGCCGTTCGAAACACGGACACGATTGCGGCATAGTTGGCTGAGACGTACATCGACCCGGGGATCCGTCGGGCCCGGGATAACATCGGTGACCTCAAGGTAGCCGTCCGCAAGGAGCGGCGCGTGCTGTCCGACTACCGTGACCGATTGAAGACGGGGCGCGGTGGGTTTCCAGCGACAGGCTTGAGCCATGGGATCGAGAGATGCGAGCACAATCTCAAGGTGCTCAAGGACGCGATCATTGCGGAAAACGCAAACATTCGCGCGATGCAAGGGCAGCAAAAAATCAACGATGAGATGGCGCGGTTACGCGAGGGCACAGAGATCCCGGTCGAGTACGTGAACACGGACGAGGACGAGGACGAGGAC
>SDBV01008640.1_pt1 | contig 13689 bp, 13 predicted proteins | sample 2277081 | NCBI WGS metagenome assembly SDBV01 (sample SAMN10402039, study PRJNA504765) | marine sediment metagenome | isolation source: marine sediment core GS10_PC15, 223 cmbsf | place: Arctic Ocean: Southern Knipovich Ridge | collected 2010 | reverse complement strand
CCAAGGCTCGTTACCTTTCCAAGGCTCGTTACCTTTCCAAGGCTCGTTACCTTTCCAAGGCTCGTTACCTTTCCAAGGCTCGTTACCTTTCCAAGGCTCGTTACCTTTCCAAGGCTCGTTACCATAGTTTTGGTGCTCGTGCTGGCGGCAGGCGGTGCGGCGGCGGCGGACCGACCCGATAACAGCTCTCTGTTCCAGCCGCACTCTCACACAATCGGGCTGGAGCTGGCTTTCGTTCTGATTCCCTTCGGCTTTGACGATCCCTACTCCGCGCCCATCGGCGCCAGCCTGTTCTACGAGTTCCGCCCCGATTTCGAATCCCTTCCGATCTTCATCGGGGCGATTGTATCCTACTTTGACTTCAACCCGCTCAATGAGTATTTCGGCGATTCCTTCATGGTTCAGGTAGGAGTGTATGTGGGTTACGAGTTTGTGATATTTCGCACGGAGAACAATGCCCTCGTCCTCTCCCCCTACAGCGGTTACAAGCACTACTTCAGAGAGCACATATTTTGGGATGACAGCATCAGTACCAATAGACCCATCATCGCAGTTGGGACGAAGCTTAATTTACACGTGAGCAGACGATTCAGTTTTGGATTGGGCCTTGAATACAACATCATTATGGACGAGAACCCGATTCATACATTGGTGCAAACGAATCGATTCTCGGTGGGGTTTTGAGCTGCATGAAAGTGACAAAAAAAAGGGGTAGCACCGCTATCAGAAAAGTCGCTGTCAGAGTACTCGCTGTCAGAGCAGCGCTGGCGGTTCTCTGCCTGTTCATGCCTCTGCTCACTCTGCATGCAGCGGATCCGCCAGCTACCGGTAAGGTAGCAGCTACCGGTAAGGTAGCAGCTACCGACAAGGTAGCAGCTACCGGCAAAACAGGCCGGACGATCCTTTTCATCAACACCTCGCCTCTCGGGGCGCGGGTCTCACTGGATGGCAAGGAGCTGAGCGGCAGAACTCCTCTCCTTCTAAGAGACGTCGAGGCCGGTACCCACTCACTGGCCGCCACAAAAGAGGGATTTTCGCTTCGATCCATCGAATTTTCTCTCTCACCAGAAGAAAAAAAAATCATCGACATCGAGCTGTCCGGACTTTTTTTTCATCAGTCATTTCCCGGAGAGTCAACGATTCTGCTGAATCGCAAAGATGAATCGTCTTTAAACGAAATCTTTCTCTTCGAGGAAGGCGAATACGATGTCAGGCGAAAAGATGATCGTCTCGACGTAGCAATCCGTTATCCCCAGCAGTCCCTGATCGACGGTCTCAATCTGGCTATTCCGATTTCCCTTTTCCTCTCAGGGATTGTGACAGCAGGGGAGATCCTCTTCCCAAGCGATGTCAATCGCCCGATCTCCCCGATTGTGGTTACCTCACACGCCATAACCCTCGCCCTTATCGGAGTCGATGCAGCGCTGCACATAAGAAAAAACCGCTACCTGCGTTCGAGGTCCTTCGAGGTGAGGAAAAAGCGAGGCTCCCACTCTACCGAAGGGGACTTTGCTACCGAAGGGAACTTCGCTTTCGAAGAGCACTACGAGCTCGGTGAAAACTACCTTGCCCAAGAGAGGCTAGATGAGGCCCTCGATTGTTTTTCAAAGGCCATCACCAGTGATTCCGATTCGCCACTCCTGCCACTCACACTCTACAGGGTGGCGAAGATCCATCAAATCAAAGGTAATTTTTCGATGGCCCTGTCCGAATACAACCTTCTCGTGAATGAATATCCAACAGCCCAGGTGTACGACAAAGCCCAGAAGAGTCTGTCCGATCTCCATCTGATCGAGAACCGTTTCGGGGAAAGCCTGAAGCATCTGGAGTCCATGGTCCGGATGGATTCCCTCTTCACTGACGAGGGGCTGGATCTAACCCGGTGTGAGATTCTGGAACGGTGGTATAAGACAGATGAGGACCGCATCGAGCACGTCATAACTGCCTACCGGGAAATGGTCGAGAGATACGATGGAAGTAAGAACTCAGCACTCTATCGGTACAAACTGGCGCTCCATCTGTTTGCCGGGGGCGATATAGAGGAATCCCGTAACCTGCTTAGCCGGGTCGGAGATTTGAGTGGGAATCTGATTCTTCAACGGAAGGCAGCGGAGCTTTTGGAGAGCATTCGCCGGGCCGCACCGCGGGCCGCACCGTAAAAGAGCTGTTACTCTTCCTGATGCTCGTAAAAGATTCGTTCCATCTCGGACCGACTGGCCACAAAAAGATCCACAATCCTCGGATCGAAGTGTTCGTTCCTCTCTGAAACCAGCAGCTCAATGGCCCTTTCCAAGGGCCAGGCCTCTTTGTAAGGCCTCTTCGAGGTGAGAGCGTCAAAAACGTCGATCAGACCGACGATGCGCCCATAGAGAGGGATCTTCTCCCCAACCAGCCCGCCGGGATACCCGCTGCCGTTGTACTTTTCGTGATGGGTGAGGGCTATCGTGGCTCCGGCATGTAGATACGGGCTCTGGGAGTGCCTCAGAATCTCGTATCCGATCTGAGTATGGTCTCTCATGGTGTCGAACTCAAGAGTGGTCAACCGACCGGGTTTCAGCAGAATGGAATCGGGAACACCGATCTTGCCTATGTCGTGAAGCGGAGCGGCGTAGAATATCAGATCCCGGCTCAGCTGATCCTCGTTTAGCAGCCTTGCCAACATCGTGGCATAATAGCCAACCCGAATGATGTGAGCGCCCGTCTCTGGATCCTTGTATTCCGCCGCTTTGCCCAGAACGTTCAGGGTTTCATATTCCCTCTGCACCACCTGTTTTCTGGCCAACGCCTCTTTGAGGGCAAACTCCTTGATTCGATTGTAGGACTTTTCGATCTCTGCGGTCATAATATTGAACTCATGAGCCAGTCCGCCGATCTCATCCGCATATTCAACGGAAACCCGTCTGGTAAAATCATTGGTGTTGATAACGTGGGCCATAGCAGTTACCACCCGCTTGAGAGGACGCGTCAGATAGAGGGAAAAGACGCCCAGGAGAACAATCGCCAAGGCACAGCTGCTCGCGAGAATGATACCGCTCTGAAGGGTTATTTCCCGAACCTCGCTGTAGAATACAGACCTATCTTCTGCAACGATGAAGTACCACTTGAAGGGATTAAAGTAAAAGGCATGCCCCACCCGATCCCTGCCTCCCATGCGGAATTCGACCCAACCGTCGCTTCGATCGTTGAAGAGCGCCGCTATCGAGGGTTCGTCCGTTTCCGTTACCTCCACTTCGTCTGTAGCCATTACGACTCTGGTATGCTCATCAAAAGCCAGTATGATCTCGGTGTTGCTCTTTACGATGGTATCCGCATATGAAAAGACCGATTTTTTCGCCACGTCAACAAACGCCTCATCCCTCGAGAGCCCATTCGTGACGAGCAAATCCCATTGGTTCTCCACATACTTCTTCAGCTCTTCAGCCTTGAAACCGAGAAATTGCATGGCAATCCTTGTCAACCCGTTTCCGGCGGAAAAGGCAGAGATGATACCGCTCACGAGGACCGTGGCAATCAAAAGAGGCAGAACGATCAGCATTATTTTAGTTCGTATAGTCAATTTTCCGGTTTTCTTCTCCGTGTATTCAATCGTTCCGTCGCCTCTACAGGCGACTATTAATCTTGTCAAATGACAGAGGGAACACTATAGTTTGTACTAGGAATGACGGACTCACGCTCAGAAGACACAACATCCCCTGTTCAAAAACATTACGATTCAATTATAAGTCAATTCGACGACATCTCTCAAGAAGAAAAGAGAGATCTCGTCCGACAGATCGAGGGCGCCGTATCCTCCGAAAGCATCGCAGCCACGTCGCGTCTTTTCGCGTTCAAACCGAAAAATAAAGGAATCCTTTTCCCTGTCGTCATCAACTCAGCGGCCCTGGTTCTTATTGCTCTCGTCGTATTTTTCTCAGCCATTATTTACAGAGTCAGGCACTCTGAAATGTCGCTGGAGACCGGCACCTTCCTCTCTACCGAGAGGCGCATCCTCGACGTGTTTCGAGAGGAGTCGGAAAGGCGGCTAGAGGAAAGGGACAAAGCGATCGTTACAATTCAGGACGAAGTCCAGGAGTTGGACAGGCAGATCGAAGAGCTCAAGCGGATCATGCAGTCCAGTATCGATAACCGGGAGAAGGAGCTGAGGCAGGCAATGCAGGATGCCCTGGATTCCGAGCGCGCAAGGTTGCATGGGCAAGGGATTTCAGAAGAGGAGATCGACAGGAGAATCGGGGAGCTGGAAGAGAGAATGAGCTCCGAGTACAACAGACAGCTCGAGGAGTACATGAGAGCATCTGCCGCAACCCTCAAAGAGCGGGAGGAGGAGCTGCTCGAGGAGAAGGAAAAAGCTGAAAAGCGTCTGGAGGCGGCCAGCCGGGATAAGCATCAGCTCATCGAGGAAACAAGACGCAGAGAGGCGGAGCTGCAGGAGAAGTATGACTCGGCTAAAACGAGGCTTCGAGAGGAGACTTCCGAAGCAGAGGAACGTTTCAAGGCCATATCAGAGCTGAGAGAAAAGGAACAGCTTGTCACGGATCAGATTCTGGGCTCCTATGCCGCAATTATCACCAAGATCGAAAATGAGGACTTCGACGGCGCCCATAAGGACATAGTCAATCTGCGTGCGATGCTTCTCGACGAATCCCTCGATTATATGCCTACGGTGGTCAAGAGAAGGAAGATCGAGCTCTTCATGGTGGCACTGCTGGAAGAAAGGGTCGAGGCGGAGCTCTTTGGCGCTGAAGGATTTGTGTCGGCAGAGGAACAAGACCTGGACTCCATACGTGAGGCGGCAAGCCTCGTGCTGAAGATCAGGCAGATCGTGGAGAAGGCAGATGCCGCCTTCCGTGAGGGAGATGCGGAAGAGGCGGAGAGGCTGTACACAAATGCCATCCATGAGCTTCAGGCAGTGGCCGCTGCCTCACGAACCCTGCAAACAATAAAGGGGCAAAGGGGTAGGACTATTCTGCAGGCACATGTTGATCGAGCAGACAAGCTATCGGCACGAGGAGACTACGACGACGCCGTTTCACAGTACCGAAGGGGCGCCCTCAGCGTATCCGGAGACAACCAGGACGTGCTGATCGACCTGCTGGATGGACTTACAGAGTCTCTCCGCAGACAGGAGGGGCATCTGCGGGAGGCGGGTCTGGCTGGTTTGGAATCACGGGTCGAAGAGGCCCGCAGGCAGGGACGGGAGCAGGGACGGGAATCTGCGCTGTACGATACCCTCCGGCTCCTGGTCTATCTCACGGATTTCAGCTCCGGTGAGACGGAGACTTACGATGCCGAGCTGGAGCAAAAGACGGAGAGTGATCCTCTGCTCAAATCGGTGTTCGAAAAAGCCCGGCTGCTGCTCGAGACCGAAAAGATGCAGGAGCCTCTCGTATCCACTGATCTGAGGCTCATAGGAGTTCTCGTCACCGTTTCGTTGAGCGAGGCGATCATAGAGCCCCTCATCCAGACTGAAATCAAAGAGAACACCCTGTTATGGATCAAACGCAGGTCTCGATCCGGGAAGGATATCAGAATTGCCCAGGCGGTGGTCCAACAGGCCTCAGAGAGACGTATTACCGTCCGGATCGAAAAGATCTTTGTTGAAGGACAGACACCCAGGGTGACGGACCTGGCCTATATTGAAAGGTGATAGAACAGGTCTTTACCGGAACATCCCTCCCGACAGAAGAAGGGCAATAAAATCCCCCTGTTGGAGCATGGCTATCGCCAAAACCAATCCTATCAGCCAGATGACCACAGCCCAGATCTTCATCATGACGCTCAGAAGACCAACCAGGGGGTAATTGGATCCCGAGGCGCCTTCCCGCCTGGTGTTCAAGGCCACCTCCCTGACAACTCGAGGCATATCCGACGAGGCCCAACACATAATGCCGGATATTCCGATAACCACAAGTATCACGATAAACAATATGATTCCCATACAGTTTCCTCCTATGACCTGTCGTCATTTTCGCACGGATACCCCCGACAACTCAACAGTATTTTTGGTTGTCCAATTCTCTGTTATGGGTCAATATACAGCATGGCAACTGAAATTATAGACCTGAGGTCCGATACGGTAACTCACCCCACTGCTGAGATGCGTAAGGCTATGTATGAGGCTGAGGTGGGTGATGATGTGATCGGGGACGACGCAACTACGATTGAGCTTGAAGGCAAGGCCGCGGAACGCCTGGGTAAAGAGGCGGCTCTCTTTGTCCCGTCCGGCACCTTCGGGAATCAGTTGGCCCTTTTCACGCTCTGCATGCGTGGAGATGAGGTCATTCTCTCCGAGACGACCCATATCGTGCAACACGAAGCGGGAGCGGCTTCTGTGATAGCCGGAGTTCAGCTGAGAACGATTCAGCCTCAGAGCTCCTATATAACCTGGTCCGAGATCGATTCGCGACTGCGGAAAGAAGAGGACATCCACTTTCCTTCCACCGGTCTCATAGCCCTCGAAAATGCCCTCTCCAACGGGGATGTGATGCCCCTCGAGGAGATGAATAAAATTTATAACGAATCAAGGTCCTTCCAGATTCCTATTCACTTAGACGGAGCACGTATTTTCAACGCAGCATCTTATCTGTTGGTCGAAGCCTCCGAGATTGCCCGGTACGCCGATTCCGTCATGTTCTGTATTTCCAAAGGACTCTGCGCGCCCATTGGGTCGCTGCTGGTCGGTGAGAGGAGCTTTATAAAAAAAGCGCGGAAGAGGCGCAAGATCATGGGAGGCGGAATGAGACAGACCGGTATCCTTGCAGCCGCCGGTCTCGTGGCACTGGAAAAAATGACCCTGCGGATCAACGAGGATCATCTCAAGGCGAGGCGACTCGCACAGATTATGAATCGCAGCGGAGCATTCGAGGTAGAACCCCGCGAACCGAAGATCAACATGCTCTTCGTAAGGTTCAGCGAAAAGCGTCTGTTGAATCGGGAAAGAGACTTTGTTGACACCCTTCAAAATCGGGGTATCGTAACCTATCCGCCCGAGGATGGATGGATACGGTTTGTCACTCACCACGACGTCTCCTGCGAAGACATCGAGGTCTTTGAATCCCAGCTGGACTCTGTTCTCGAAGAGACCGCGCAATCGGCCACCTGAAACAGGTGGCTTCTACCAAACAGTTTCGAAGCCCTAGCTTTAAAACTGCAATGTTCTCTTGAACAAACGCTGATTTCGGAATAAACTCATAGGAGAGAGGTGTCGTCTATGAATCTGTTTATGACTATCCTGAGAGGAATTGCTCTTTTTGTCGCCGGTCTGCTCTGCCTGCCAGCCAGTGCGATTGGAGAGAGCGTGATGTTGAAGAAGCTTCGGGAAGCAGCAGCGCCCCACACGGGCTGGTTCGGCATCATGCTTTCTGTCTGGGGTCTGTGGGGAGTTCTGGGAGCCGTGTTCGGGATACAAGCCCTCAGATTGGCTTTCTTATGGTGGTTGACCAACGCAGTAACCAACGTCCTGTGTGTGGGAGCGGGTTTCCTCCTGGGTTACGAAATGATACAGAAACGGTTTCTCTTGAATGCTTCCGACCAAACCAAAAAAAGGCTCGAGATAGCTCGCAAATGGTTAATCGAGAGACAGAACTTAGTCAGTCTCCTGGCTTTAGCTGTCTCGGCGTGGCTCATCGTTTACAGCGCCATATTCCTGGGCCGGATACGCTAGCGGATACTCTTCAAGGAAATTCGAATGATTCCCATACCACGAAAAAGCATCCCCCACGGCGTCTCGCAGGGGTCGAGGCGTGTATCCCAGCTCCCGAGTGGCCTTTTCGTGGGAGGTGTACCGGTGATGGCCCAGTGTGTGAAGTGAGCCTCTCGTAAAAAGCGGTTTCTCCCCTGTCAGCGCCGATTGCAGGCTCATAAAGGGGACCCCCAACCGCGCCAGCCACATGGGTGCAACAAACCGGGGTGTCCTGCGACCCGTGCACTCCTGCACCATCCGGCTCAGCTCTTTCACCGTTACCCACTCGCCGGAGAGCAGGTACCGCTCACCTGTGCGGCCCCTCTCCTGTGCCGCTATCGCGCCATCCACCACGTCCCGTACATCCACCCAATCGAATCCACCTGCAACGAGGGCGGGAATACGTCCGTGGTATAGGGAAAGGAAAAATCGTCCTATCTCTGAGAGCTTGAAGTCGAAGGGTCCGACGATCGCTGTTGGACTGACCACTACGGCATCCAGGCCTCTGCGAACCGCTTCCAGCACCGTACGCTCGCCCTCCGCCTTGGACCAATCATAGGGCATGAGCTGCTCCTCTGTCACGAGAGATCTCGTCTCATCAACAGTCTCTTGTTTCGGATAGGGCGAGAGGGCGTGTATCGAGCTGAAGTGAACCAGACGATTTACGCCTCTCTGCAGGCAGGCTTTCACGACGTTTTTCACGCCCTGGACATTGACGGCCCTTATCTGCTCGGCGTTATTACGGAGGATGGAGATTATCGCTGCGAGGTGGTAGACGGTCTTCGCTCCCTCAAATGCCTGGATGAGGGACTCGAGCTCGAGAACATCGCCCCTTACCTCTTCGACATCCAGACCTTCCAGAGCCCTTCGGTCCCTGCGTACCAGAGCACGTACATTCCTGCCCCGCCTGAGGAGCTCACGAACAAGGGTTGCTCCGACATGACCCGAGGCGCCGGTAACAACTACCACTCTACGCTACCACTCTATAATCACACCGGCCTGGGTCAGACCGCCCCCGAATCCGTAAAGAGCGAGCTTGTCTCCTTTTTTTATCCTGCCCGATTTTATCGCCAGATCCAGGGCCAGGGGAATGCTCACGGACGAAGTGTTCCCATACTCTTCCACGCTGGTCAGAGTCTTTTCCATGGGGATCCCCAGCCTCTTGCATATGGATTTGATCATGCGCAGGTTGGCGCTGTGGGGGATAAACCAATCCAGCTCGTTTACCGACATTCCCGCTTTGTCCAGGAGCTGATTCATGCCCTCCGGCACGGTACTGATGGCCCAGGTGTAAACGGCCTTGCCGTCCTGAAACAGCACCTTCTTGGGATTGGCAACCTGTCCGTTCATGCTCATCGACAAACCGGGGCAGTAGAGCTTTTCCCCCAACTCTCCGTCCGAGGTGTAGTGGGCCGCCAGGAAACCCGGCCCCTCGTCGTTCCTCTCTACGAGAGCGGCAGCCGCCGCGTCGCCGAAGAGAATGCAGGTGTTTCTGTCGGTGTAATCGGTTATCTTCGATAGCACGTCAGCGGCGATCACGATCACCTTTCTGTGTTGGCCCACCGTTATTAGGGCGTTAGCAATGCCGAGGCCGTAGACGAATCCCGCACAGGCGGCATTGACATCGATCACTCCGGCATTCCTGATTCCCAGTCTACCCTGTACCCTCGCCGCCGTGCTGGGAGTGAGAAAATCGGAGGTGAGAGTGCTCACGATGATCAGATCGACATCCTCAAGCTCGACTCCCTGCTCTTCAGCAAGATTCTGAGCGGCTAAAACGGCAAGGTCACTGGTGTAGATATCCTTCTCTGCGAGACGCCGTTCCTTGATCCCCGTACGTTGAACGATCCACTCGTGGCTGGTGTCGACCATCTTTTCCAGATCGAAGTTTGTTAGCCTCTTGGAGGGCAAGTGAACTCCCAGCGCGCTAAATCGCGCATTTGAGCTTATGTTCATATCGTCTCCTCTGACGCTTTTACCTTTGAGAGCAGGATGTTCCATTCCTTGTCTACGTTCCGCTGTATGATCTGCAGTTGTTCATCGGTTATATGCCTGAATCGCCCCTGAAGTTTCAGGTACTCCATAACGGGAACCTGCTTTTTCGCTTTTACGGTAAACCGCCAGTCCATGCCGTCCTCAATTTCCAGCAGGGGAAAAATCCGCGACTGTACGGCAAGCCTTGACAGCTTGACCGTATCCTCAGGCCTGGATTTCCACCCCGCCGGGCAGGGGGAGAACAGGAGTAAAAATCGAGTTCCCTTGATTTCCCTGGCTTTCTTGAACTTCTCTATTAAATCCTCTATGTAAGCGACCGTGGCCGTGGCAATGTAGGGAATCCTGTGGGCCGCCATGATAGAGACGATGTCCTTTTTTGGAGTCTTCTTGGGATGCGCCGCAGGGGTTGTCGAAGTCCACGCGAGCTGAGGGGTGGCTGCGCTCCTCTGCACTCCCGTGTTCATGTAGGCTTCGTTGTCGTAACAGACGTAGATGATATCCTCGTTTCGCTCGGCTGCTCCGGAAAGCCCCTGGATCCCTATGTCGTAGGTGCCTCCATCGCCTGCCCAGGCAACGACGTTGATCTGATCCTTGCCCAGGACCTCATAGGCGGCTCTGATGCCCGAAGCCGTAGCTGCCCCAGCCGCGAAGCCGGTGTGGAAAAGGGGAACACCTGCAGCAGAATGTGGAAAGGGTCCATCGATAACGGACCAGCAACAGGCGGGAATCGCAAGGGTCGTGTCGCGACCCAATGCTTTGAGCGCATGCCGCAACAGAATCGTCGCACCGCAGCCCTGGCAGGCCACATGGCCGGGTCCCATGATCTCTTCCCTGGGTATGGCGGCCTTGATCATTCCTTCACTCCGCTAAAAATTATATCGGCCTGAGGTTTGTCCATCTTCTGGGTCATGCGAACGATCTCCTCAATATCTGTGGACGTAACATCTCGACCGCCGATTCCCGTAATAATGCCAAAGATGGGAGGTTTCTCAGGCGAATTGTAAAGGGCGGCCTTGACTTCCTGGTAGAAAATCCCGCTGGCCCCGAAAGAGATGTTTCTATCTATGACCACGGCCCTCTTTACCGATCCGACCACTTCCCGGACCACTTCACTGGGAAAGGGTCGAAAAACCCTGATCCGAAGCAATCCAACCTTCTCCCCCCTGCTTCGGAAGTTGTCAACTGCAACCCGCGCCGTGCTGGCGATGGTCGCACTCGTAACGATCAGCGTCTCGGCATCATCGGCCCTGTAACTCTCTACCAACCCGTACTCCCGTCCCCACAGCTCGCCGAACTCCCTTCCGGTCTGCTTCCACAGCTTTTTGGATTCCTCGATGGACCTCTGGATATTATACCTCAATTCGAAGTACTCGTCCGGTGCGCCCAAACCTCCGAAGGCTTGAGGCTTTCCCGGCTCGAGCTTGTACTCGGGATCAAAGGGGGGCAGAAAGTCGTCGACCTTGGCCTGGTCGGGAATCTCGACCGTTTCCAATGTGTGGGACAGGACAAAGGCATCGAGAACGATCATGCAGGGAAGCAGCACGGCCTCCGAGACTTTGTAGGCCTGGATGATAGAATCCAGAACCTCCTGGTTGTTCTGGCAGTAGACCTGCATCCATCCGGTATCCCTCTGGGAGAGAGAATCGTTCTGATCGGTCCAGATGGTCCAGGGGGGCGCCATGGCCCGGTTGACATTGGCCAGCACGACAGGCGTCCGAGCACCAACCGCCCAGTGCAGCATCTCGTGCATGTAGGCAAGTCCCTGGGCAGAGGTCGCCGTAAAGGCTCTAGCCCCTGCAGCTGAGGCGCCAATGCAGGCGGCCATGGCCGAATGTTCGGACTCGACCTTTAGAAACTGAGCATCCAGTCTTTTGTCGGCGCAAATTTCGGAGAGCAGTTCGACTGCCTGGGTCTGCGGTGTAATCGGATAGGCGGCAATGACCTGGACCCGAGAGAGGGTGGCCCCCCAGGAAATGGCGTGATTACCCATTAAAACCTGTCTCATTTTCCCTCTTCCGCCACTTCGATCGCGTTCGTCGGGCACTCAATCCAGCAGATTCCGCATCCCTTGCAGAACTCGTAATTGACAACAGGTTTTTCTCTCTCTTTTCCCTTGACCGTTACCGGCTCCAGAGAGATGGCCGGCTCGGGGCAGAACATCCAGCAGTTCATGCAGTACACACACTTTTCATAATCGATCACGGGTTTCACGCTGCGCCAGGAACCCGTTTTGTTGTAAGTCATATCGGAGAAGGAGACCGCCATGGGAGGCATCTTGGCAGCCGAATCGTATATGAATTTCTTGTTTCTGCTTTTATCTTTCACCTTTATCTTTCACCTTCACTCAACTTCCGCCTCTCACCGCATCGTATGAGTCGATCGCCGCCGCGACATTCTCCTTCTGTTTTATGGGTACCGACTCACGGATCGCCTCGGCCAGAGATTCCGACGTACACAGTTTCAGAATCCGATTAACGGCTCCCAGGATCGCAGTGTTGACTATCGGCGCCGTCTTGGAACCAACCCCGTGTTTGACAGCGATCCGATAGGCGTCGACCGTGGCGATCCTGAAATTCCCCTCGATAGGAACATCCTCCGGCGATCTCTCGGTGTTGACGATGATCCATCCTCCATCCTTCAGGCCCCCGGTGACGTTTACGCTGCCCATGAGAATCGGATCGAGTATCACGATGTGATCGGGTTCGTATATCCGGGATTTTTGGTAGATCTCGCCCTCGTTGATCCTCAAAAATGCAACGACAGGAGCACCTCTTCTCTCTACACCAAACTCGGGAAATGCCTGAATGTAATTCCCTTCCATCGCTAATGCCACGGCAAGAACTTTGGAGGCCACAACGGTACCCTGACCACCTCTTCCGTGGAACCTTATTTCCTGCATCACACCTCCGAGATCGACCTAAACCTGTAATTGCTGGATTCGCAGACAGGAGGGAATAACACCAGCTGATTATAACCAATAATATGGGTGATGTCAAACCGGCCGGAGCGCTCGCCCCTTAGTGCTTAAGTGCTTACGACGGATGCGCAGCCGCCTCCCTCCTATCTAAGATTAGACAACAAATTATGGCGTCGGTTGCACAGCCGCGGTAAATCTTTGAAACTGCAGATCCGACCCCCGGGGGGCTTCAAATTCTTACATGCCTGATCTCATTTGCCTAAATAGTGTTCCACCCTGTTCAGCTCCTCAAAGCGTCTCTGCGTCAGCCCTCCGGAGCGCTCCTGCCCGGGGACTCCCTTATCCTGGCCGCGAACCCTTTTGTGGAGATCGTAGGTCATCTCAGAGAGAGACGACAGATTGGGCGGAAAGTTCTTAATCGCCATCTTCACAATGGGCGAGGCCCCATGAGGTATGAAATTGCCGATAGCCGGTACAACCTCCCTTCGGGCGCTGTAGACAAAATGGGCGAGGGCAATGATTCCGTCGTACAGCTGCTCTATCCCGTACCCCTGTACGCCGTCTATCTGCCTCGGAGATGTCAACCGTTCTATCGATCTCCAGTCGCTGTCCGATACATCGAGCCGAACCAGGATATCACGCATATACCGGTTGTTCACGTTCGTCTGAAAATGCTCGCCTAACCTCTTGATTGCTTCCAGAACCTCGGGATCATCGATCGCTGTCATGTTCTCAATGTACAATCAATTTCGGCTATGAGCGACCATGGATTTGACATTTCATGCTTCGGACGTTAGGATTCCCCATCCTTCACCTTACTGTGCAAGTAAGAAACATGATCTCAAAAAGACCTTTCATCGGCATGACCCGCCGTTTAGCTCTTCTGTTGGCTGTTTTGGTTTTATCTGTTTTACATCTTCTCCCTGTGAGCGGACAACGTAGCCTGTTGGGCGAAAAACGTAGCCTGTTGGGCGAAAAACGTAGCCTGCTCGAGAAAACCTCCTTCGATCTTTCCTCCACCTCAACAGAGATCCCGGAGACGATCCTCCGTGTCAATGAACAGGGTCAATACAGTATCCAGGCCGAAAGCTCCACCGGC
>SDBV01008639.1_pt1 | contig 13691 bp, 9 predicted proteins | sample 2277081 | NCBI WGS metagenome assembly SDBV01 (sample SAMN10402039, study PRJNA504765) | marine sediment metagenome | isolation source: marine sediment core GS10_PC15, 223 cmbsf | place: Arctic Ocean: Southern Knipovich Ridge | collected 2010 | reverse complement strand
GTCCTTAAGGGTAATACTTGCCTCTGAAATAACATCTCTTAAGTCACCAATAACAGATACAAGCTCTGAGATATCAAAATTAACAGGGGTCTGCTGTATAACTGTTTTTTCAACGACAGCAGGTTTTACCGCATGCCTGGTTTGAGGAGGAGCAATAACCGGCCTCTTTACCATGGAGGGTGAGGGTTTAGGCACGGTCGACGCTATAGCAGATTGCTCAGGAACAGCAGGCTCGGGAATCTGCATATCTGAAGCAGTCGACACAACTTCCATAGGGGTCTCAATATCCACCTTATGTTTTCTTACTATATGTTCAATTAAGCTGTCTGTAATCTCTTCGAAGGTTTCCTTAACCCCTTTGCCTTCAGTGGCAACAGCCTCGTAAAAAGGGAAATTCTCTTTATTTAAATCACTGTTAAGTTCATCTACACTTAAAATGTTTTTAACGTCCCTTTTGTTATATTGAAGCACAACAGGTGTCTCGTCCGGGTCTATATTGTTTACAGTGAGATTTTCTCTCATATTACTAAAACTTTCGATATTTTGCTCTTTCATTTCCGGCTGAGAATCAGCAACAAAGACTACAGCATCAGCCCCTTTAAGCACAAGGCGTCTCGTTGCATTGTATCTCACCTGTCCGGGAACAGTATAAAGCTGGAACCTAATATTGAAGTCCTTAATCTTTCCTATGTCTACGGGAAGAAAATCAAAAAAAAGTGTCCTGTCAGCCTCGGTAGTCAGCGAGATAAGCTTGCCCCGTGTATCAGACGGCAATATAGTATGCAGGTGCTGAAGGTTTGTTGTCTTACCGGAAAAGCCCGGCCCGTAATAGACCACTTTAAGTGTTATCTCTTTTGCCGTATAATTAAAAAGTGCCATCAATCTTTAGGATACTACAAAATCCTTCACTCTTCAAGTCTAATGTATAATTTATCTATACTTTATATGACTTTTTACGAATGTATCTTAATTGATTAATCCAAAAATAACAGAAAATTATTTTACCGCAGCATAGACGGTGTTTTTTGTAGAAAACTTACCCTTATACATTGTCTCATCAGCAATCTTAAACAGTTCTTCCTTGCTCTTTGCATTTTCAGGGTAAGATGCCACACCAAAACTCGCTGTTATTCCAAGGGAATAGCCTTCATGCCTCAAAAAAACATGCTTTTCAACTTTCTTTCTGAGCCTTTCAGCCACATGAAACCCTGCCTTAAGAAAAGTCTGGGGTAAAACTATTACAAATTCATCCCCTCCGTATCTGGCAACTATATCCACTATCCTCAGCCCATTTAGTAAAAGCTGTGCCATTTCTACAAGGACTTTGCCTCCTACAAGATGCCCGTGTTGATCATTTACCTTTTTGAATGAATCAATATCCAAAAAAATGAGAGTGAACGGAGGACCATACCTTTCAAAGCGCTCTATTTCTATTTCTATTGCCCGGTTCAAATGACGGGTATTAAACAGATTTGTAAGGTCGTCTGTAACGGCAAGTTCTTCCATTTTTCGATATAAAGAAGCACGCTCAATGGCCATGGCCGTATGATTAACAAGTTTTAAAACCAGATCTAAATCCCCCTGTGTAAAGGGGGCTCCTGAAGCCTTGTTGACAACTTCAAGTACCCCTATTACCTTATCTTTAATCTTTATGGGGATACACATTAATGACCTGGTTTTAAAATGGAGTAATTTATCTATTTCCTCGGAGAAACGCGCATCCATGGAAACGTCCGGCACCACTACCGGAACACCTTCCTTTGCAACCCAGCCTGCAATGCCTTCCCCTATCTTAATCCTGAATTTCTTTATCTTCTTCGCCGCGCTTCCCTGTGCCCTTTCAAAAAAAAGCTCCTTTTTCTCTTCATCAACCAGAAGGATAGACCATGCCTCTGTCCCTATCATGGCTTTTGTCTTTTTCATAATTGAAGCGAGGATGTTGTTAAGGTTCAGAGTAGAAGTTAAAATCCTGGTAATATCTTCAAAGAAATTGATCTCTTTCTTTTTAGCCTTGATCGCAACACGCAAAGACTGATTTTCCTCGCGTATTTTTCTCTCCCCTGTAAGCCTTTTTATCTGGTATTCAAATTCCCTGAAAGAAATTGGTTCTTGTACAGGGACTGCAAGCTTGTCTCTAATCCAGGGGCTCATACCCCTGAAGCCGGTGGCGCGTGTAAGGACTATCTTTGGAATAGCATTCGCAAGTTCTCTGAATTTTTTGAAATTATTGGCATCCGCAGAAAAATCCTTATCAACTGCAATCAAATCAATATCATTATCTTTAAAATACGGGAATGCTTCTTTAAGCATACGAACTTTTATTAACGAAAAGCCTCTCTCCTTTAGGTCTTTCCGAAAAGCATGAATTGAAGAATTACCCTTATCTATAAGAAGAATTTTATGCATCTTGTCTTCTCTTGAAAACCTGCCTAACTAATTCATTCCGCAGCATTTCTTGTATTTTTTACCGCTTCCGCAAATACAGGGGTCATTTCTGCCAATCTTTTTGTCTTTGACAACTGTCTGTGGTTTTTCTCCTCCACCTGCTATATTGTACTGTATCTTTGAAGGTTTTAGCGCTATTTTTTTGTGAGTATCCTCTCCTCTGGCAATCTGCATCTTAAATAGCCTGTTGACGACCTCAGATGCTATTCTCCCGCTCATTGCAGCAAATGCGTCAAACGCCTCTTTCTTATACTCAATTAGCGGGTCCCTCTGCCCATAGCCTCTCAGGCCTATTCCCTCTTTTAAATGGTCCATACTTAATAGATGGTCTTTCCACTGCAAATCAACAACCTGCAGCATCACCACCTTTTCCATATATCTTAATATTTCAGCTCCTATCTCTTTTTCCTTGTTCTCATAAGCCTGTTTTGCCTCTTCAGAAAGCCTCTGGTGGAGTTCTTCGATATTCTTTGTCTTTTCTGTATCCGGGGTTACCCAGTTAGAAAGCTCGTTTCTACCGGGGTAAATGGAAAACTGCCTGAAAATGACCTCGCTGAGACCGCTCACATCCCATTCCTCCGTATGTTTATCTTCAGGGCAATATATGAGCAGGAGCTCGTCCAATACATCCTCTACCATCTCAAGAAGCCTTTCTTTCAGCCTCTCGCCAGAAAGTATCTCTCTCCTGAATAAATAGATTTCTGTTCTCTGCTTATTCATAACATCATCATATTCAATCAGGTGTTTCCTTATATCAAAGTTATGAGCCTCAACTTTTCTTTGTGCACTTTCAATTGCCTTTGAGACCCACCTGTGTTCAATCGGCTGAGACTCATCCATACCAAGTCTTCCCATAAGCCCGGAAATCTTGTCAGAAGCGAATATTCTCATAAGGTCATCCTCAAGGGACAGATAAAACCTTGATGTTCCGGGGTCTCCCTGTCGACCTGAACGGCCTCTTAACTGATTATCTATCCTCCTTGCCTCGTGTCTTTCAGTTCCCAGGATATGGACTCCATCAAGTGAAATCACCTTGTCACGGTCTTTTTTGCAGAGTTCTTTTGACTTGTTCTGGGCTGATTCAAGTTCCTGTCTGGAAAATTCTTTTTTGTCTTTAAGCATATCTTTTGCGCGGCCTTCGGGATTGCCTCCTAAAACTATATCTGTGCCTCTGCCAGCCATGTTAGTGGCCAGTGTTAAAGAGTAACTGGCGCCTGCCTGCGCGATAATCTCAGCCTCTTTTTCATGATACTTTGCATTCAAAACAGAATGCGGTATCTTTTTCTTTCTCAGCATAGAACTAAGGAGCTCTGATTTTTCTATGGATATCGTGCCTACAAGAACAGGCTGTCCTTTTTTATAGCAATCTTCAATTTCTTCAATAATGGCACGGAATTTCGCCTTTTCGGTTTTATAAATAACATCAGGATAGTCAGTCCTTATCATCGGCTCATTTGTCGGGACAACTACTACGTCGAGATTATATATCTTTGCAAATTCCTCTGCCTCTGTATCAGCAGTTCCTGTCATGCCGGATAGCTTTTTATACATCCTGAAATAATTCTGGAAAGTAATTGTTGCAAGGGTCTGGTTTTCACTGGCAATCTTAACCCCTTCTTTTGCCTCAATAGCCTGGTGCAGGCCGTCAGACCAGCGTCTTCCGGGCATAAGACGGCCAGTGAATTCATCGACAATGACGACCTCGTTATCTTTAACAAGATAATCCACATCACATTTAAACAATGTATGGGCCCTGAGAGCCTGATTAATATGGTGGACAAGTTCAATATTGGACGGTTCGTACAGATTTCCGACACCAAGCATGTTTTCAACCTTTACACTGCCGTCTTCTGTAAGAGCTACGGTCTGCGCCTTTTCATCAATTGTATAGTCAATGTCTTTTTTTAACCGCGGTGCCATCTTGTCTATCTTGTAATACTTGTCTGTTGATTCCTCTGCAGGTCCGGAGATTATAAGAGGCGTCCTTGCTTCATCAATTAGTATGCTGTCTACCTCGTCAACAATTGCATAATTCACTTCTCTTTGAACATAATCATTTATGTCATACCTCATGTTATCCCTTAAATAGTCAAAGCCAAATTCATTGTTTGTTCCATAGGTAATGTCGGCCCTGTACGCCTCCTGTCTTGTTGCGGAGTTTAATTTCTGAAGCCTTTTATCTTCAGAATGATAGGAAGGATCGTAAATAAAAGAGCTGTCGTGCTGAATAATCCCAACAGAAAGCCCAAGAAAGTGATATATCGGACCCATCCACTGAGTGTCTCTTTTGGCAAGATAATCATTTACAGTAACTACATGTACACCATGGCCATCCAGCGCATTGAGATATACTGCAAGGGTTGCAGCAAGGGTCTTTCCTTCTCCGGTCTTCATTTCAGCAATTCTGCCGCTGTTAAGAACCATGCCTCCTATTAGCTGAGCATCAAAATGACGCATACCAAGAACTCTGCGGGAAACCTCTCTCACAACAGCAAATGCCTCCGGGAGAATACCATCTATGCTCTCGTCGGTCCCAAGTCTTTTGCGAAATTCATCTGTCTTGGCCTTAAGTCCTGCTTCATCAAGCGACGTCATCAAAGGCTCAAAGGCGTTAACCTGTTCTACGACAGGCAAGAGTTTCTTAATCTCCCTTTCGTTCTTTGTCCCTATTATTTTCGTTAATATACCGAACATATCATTGTATTATATCAGAATTATTTGATTAAATATAAACCCGGCAATGCTTTCAAACAGGCAATATTACGCAAATTCTTGAATTAAGCAATACAGACGATATACAATAACTCATTATCGCAGCTGCGGGCGTAACTCAGTGGTAGAGTGTCAGCTTCCCAAGCTGAAAGTCGCGGGTTCGAATCCCGTCGCCCGCTCCATAACAAAAAAGTAATGAGTTATCTGTAACAGGTAATGGGTAGAAGAAAGATTTTTTTACCGATTACTCATCACCCATTACACGTTACGGTTTTCAGGGCAGGTTATGGTTAAAGGTTTAATACATGTATACACAGGCAAAGGTAAAGGCAAGACCACTGCGGCTTTTGGTCTTGCTTTACGGGCGGCAGGCCAAGGCAAAAAGGTCCTGATACTGCAATTTCTTAAAAGCAGGACAAAAGATTCCGGAGAAATCACTGCTGTGAAAAAGTGCGGAGTAGAAGTAGTAAAATTCAGGGGCCAGACATCCCCAATCTTTAATCCCAAAGTCAAGCCCCTGGAGCTTAAGAAATCTGTAAAAAAAGCACTCATTCTATCGATAAAAAAAATCAAAAGCGGCAGTTATGACATGATTATAATGGACGAGTTTAACAACCTTGTTGGAAGCGGATATGTTAACGCAGGAGATGTTAAAAAAATTATAAGAGAAAAACCGGAAGGGCTCGAGCTCGTATTCACAGGCAGAGGGGCATCAAAGGAATTAATAAATATTGCTGACTATGTAACAGAGATGCACATGATCAAGCATCCGTTTAATAAAGGGGTAAAGGCAAGAAGAGGGATAGAATTCTAATCAGCCACAGACTTTTTCGCCTCAGCGAATCCCGAAGCGTCGGGACACTAACTATTTGATTTTAAATTTTGGATCTTAGATTTTAGATTTCAGAATTAAAATCTTCAATCTTCAATTTGCAATCTGCAATGTAATTAAGTCTGTGGCTAAATTGTTTTGAAATCATTTCATCAACTTGCGAACATGATAAATTCTCTGGATCACTGTAACATGAGTAAGAATAAACAGTATCCACATTATCTGCAGCGCCCATCCTGTTAGAGCCCCGAAAGCCAAAAATATTATTCTTTCCGGTCTTTCCATAAGTCCTGTGTGGCAATTCTTGCCAAGTCCTTCTGCCCTTGCCTTTGTATAGCTTATTACAAGGGTTCCGACCATTGTGCCCAAACTTAAAAACATCCCTAATACTGAATTATTTTCTAAAAAGAACCATAAAAACCCGATTAATAAAAAGGAATCCGAGTATCTGTCAAGGACTGAATCGAGAAAAGCACCAAAATTTGTGGACCTGTTATTTGCTCTGGCAACCACCCCGTCGAACATATCAAAAAGTCCACCGCAGATAATAAGTATTCCCCCGAACTTCAAATAAAAGGGAAGAGTTATTGCAGCCAAGGTTGTTACAAGGAATCCTGCAACTGTAATAACGTTTGGATTTACTTTAAGTCTCTTTGCAACTGGATACAGGGGTTTGTCAAGGATATGACCGAACCTGGCGCTTAACACCTCACCTTTCTCTCCTTCCAGTTATAAACTCTTCCACCTTTTCCCTTGCATCCTCATCAAACATCTGTATTGCAGGATGTTTCATAAAATAAGCTGAAGGAGATATAAGCACACCCCCAACTCTTCTGTCGCGGGCAAGCTTACAGCATCTTATTGCATCTATAACAATTCCTGCACTGTTCGGTGAATCCTCAACAGAAAGCCTGAGCTCAAGATGAAGGGGCACATTGCTAAAGCCTCTGCCTTCTATTCTCAAAAAGCAGATTTTATTGTCATTTAACCACGGGATATAATCAGAAGGGCCTATGTGTATCCTGTCATCTGCCAGTGGATTGTCCATCTGAGACTGGACCGCCTTTGTCTTTGAAATCTTCTTGGACTTGAGCCTGTTCCGGTTAAGCATATTCAAGAAATCGGTATTTCCGCCTACGTTAAGCTGGTAAGTACTGTCTATCTTTACTCCTCTATCCACAAAAAGCTTTGTAAGCGCACGATGAATAATAGTTGCGCCCATCTGGCTTTTTATGTCGTCACCGATTACAGGAATCTTTTTTTTCTGGAATTTCGCGGCCCATTTCTTATCAGAAGCTATAAACACAGGGATACAGTTAATAAGGCTGATGCCCGTACGCAGACATATATCTGCATAATATGCAGTTGCCTTTTCAGACCCCACGGGAAGAAAATTCAAAAGTATCTCCGCCTTGCTCTCACGGAGAACCCCGGCTGCATTGCAAGGTTTCATGGAAGAGACTATAAACCGCCTGTCTTTATTATAATCAGTTACATGAGGGGATACTCCATCCAATACCCTCCCCATCATTACTGTAACATCAAGTGCCGGCAGAGCAGGATAAACAGTCTTTGTGCAGTTAGGCTTTGCAAATATGGCCTCTTTTAGTGGTTTGCCAGCTTTTCTTTTGTCAATATCAAATGCAGCCACAACTTCAATATCCTCGGGTTTATAACCCCCAAGATTATAATGCATAAGTCCAAGATATTTAAGAGGATGATCTTTGCTCAACGACCTGTAATACTCAATCCCCTGAATAAGCGAACTGGCACAGTTGCCAATACCCACTATCGCAATCTTTACCTTATTCATCATTCATCTTTCTCCTGCATCCTTTAGTTATTTATGTCCAGATATTAAACTGGGAAGCAGGCTTTTACCTAACAATATTTATTTTACCTTTAAACCTATGTCTTTGCGCGTAGCCAGTAACTGCTCGTCACCCTCTTCTTGTTCAGTCAGGCTCGCCAGAGATTTGACGGAGGAAAAGCAACTAAATTATCGATATCAATATTTTTCAGGTTCAAATCCTCAAGAAATTCCTCAAGTAACAACCCCCAGTTCTCTACTGCCCTTTTCCATATCCTCTGTACCGTATCTTTATCGAGCCCAACCTCCTTAGCCGTCTTACGGATACTTTTACCTTCAAAAAGAAAAACAAGAGCTTCTTTTATAGTACCTTCATCCGTATGAAGTCCAAAGAAAATAGTCCAGCGTCGCTCGGAAAATCTGAAGCCGCATGTCTTGCATCTAAGAAGTCTGTACCGGCTTTTTCCATAACGGTCAATTACTGATATATTACTAAAGCCTTTTCTCCTGTAATCCCGGCATCTAATATTAGGGCAATATATCCTGACTAATTTCACAGCATCTTTATATAAAATGAAGCATATCTAAAAGTCAAGATAAATTTTACAGTAAAGTGGGGACAGGAAAATTTTAAAATTGCAAATTGCAAATTTAAAATTTAAAATACTTGGATATGCAAAGAATTTTGCTAATGGTCATGGATGGACTTGGTATCGGCGAACTGCCGGATGCTGAGGAATATGGAGATAAGGGAAGCAACACGCTTGGAAATTTGGCAAATGCAGCAGGAGAGCTGAAACTGTCAAATCTTGAATTACTCGGCCTTGGGTTTTTAGGTGATTTTAAAGGAATTGGAAGGCCTTATAAACCTGAAGGCTGTTATGGAAAAATGGCTGAGGTATCAAAGGGAAAAGACACAACCTCAGGGCACTGGGAAATGATGGGCATTCCTTTTGACACTCCCTTTCCGGTATATACCGGCGGATTTCCCTCAGAAATAATCCTTGCATTTGAGGAGGCAACAGGCAGGAAAATAATCGGCAATAAACCTGCTTCAGGTACAGAGATTATAAAAGAGCTCGGTTCAGAACATATGAAGACAGGCAGGCCTATTATATATACCTCTGCTGACAGTGTATTTCAGATTGCAGCCCATGAAGATATAATACCCCTTGAAGATCTTTACGGCATGTGTGAAACTGCAAGGGGTATTCTTCAATACCCGCATAATGTAGGCAGGGTTATTGCAAGGCCGTTTATCGGCAGAGAAGGTTCTTTTTCAAGAACACCGCGGAGAAAAGATTACAGCATCCCTCCTTTCAAAAAAACAGTTCTTGAATATCTTGCTGAGGACGGGATGGAGGTAATCAGTATTGGTAAAGTAACAGACATATTTGCGGGGAAAGGGTTTACACAGGCTGTCCCTGTATCAGGGAATGACGATTCTCTATCGAAAGCTGTTACCGCTTTCAAAGCCCTCAAAAAGGGGCTTGTTTTTGCAACACTGGTGGATTTTGACACATTATATGGACACAGAAACAACCCGCAGGGTTATGCAGAGGCACTGAAGGATTTTGATAAAAGACTTCCTGAAATATTTGAACTCATTACTGAAAAGGATATATTATTAATCACGGCTGACCACGGCTGTGATCCGACCACTCCAGGCACAGACCACTCAAGAGAATATGTGCCCCTTCTAGTTAAGGGGCCTGCGCTCAGAAAAGGAATAAATCTTGGAATAAGGAAAAGTTTTTCAGACTTAGGCGCAACAATACTTGACTCATTCAGCTTAAAAAAATATGCTAAAGGTCAACATATATCAGGAAAGAGTTTTTGGGGAGAAATCACCATGTCCCAGGTTAAATAATACAGGTGTAAGGCAATTTGAAATTTTAATTATGGAAGTAGTAATCACTGTCAAGTAAGACCTGAATATTAAAATGGACAAAAATAAGATTATTGACAGGCCAAAACTCAGAGACATTATTACCGGCTTTAAAAGCCAGGGTAAAAAAACAGTCTTTACCAACGGTTGTTTTGATATCATTCATATGGGCCATATCCGCTATCTCAGGCAGGCAAAAAAGTTAGGAGATATCCTTGCAATAGGCCTGAACACAGATGCTTCAGTATCAAAAATAAAACCGGACAGGCCGGTAATCTCAGAGCAGCAAAGGGCAGAAGTCCTCTCTGCATTAGAAATGGTTGATTACATTACCCTTTTTGACGAAGACACCCCTTATGAACTCATTAAAGAGATTAGGCCGGATGTACTTGTAAAGGGAGGCGACTGGAAAAAAGAGGATATTGTCGGTAGAGATATTGTAAAAGAAGTACATTCTATCCCTTTTGTTGAAGGAATATCAACGAGTGAGATAATAAAGAAGATTCAAAATAAAAAATAAAACTCGAGAGCCACGATACATATTTTAGAACCAGGGTTAAAGTTAAGGTAAGGATGCCAGTTTGGTTAAGGGGCTATTATAATGGGTTAAGTAGTTTAGTGCTCTTTACCCTGACCCAAATACTAAACCGGTTTCCTAACCCTTACCTTATACCATTTTTTATCTGTATCTTGCATCCAGTAGAATACCATGCCAATAGACCTCTCCATCTTCAACAAAGCACTTAATGTCTTTAACGACAGAAGAATAAAGTCGTTTACTTCACTTTCAGGCTCATCAAAGGCATTGTTATTTCCCATGTTTAAAGGACCATGTTTACTTCTATGCAGTTCTGAAGATTCCGCGGATAAGTTTTATAAAGATACAGCCTTCTGGTCAGAAGCTCTTGGTGTTGAAAAGCCAGTATTAATTCAGCCCAAAGGAGAGCCTTTGCGCTTGAAAAACCTCAAAAGCCTTTACAATCCTGACAATACCAAATTTATCACCTCTGTTGAGGCCGCCTTATCCCCGATATGGCACAGAGATAAATTCCCATTGTTAAGGCTTGAGAATAACTCTGATGCAGGCAGGGATTCTGTTATAGAAACCCTCAGAGGTTACGGCTATATATCTGTCCCTATTGTCTCACAGCAGGGGGAGATAAGTATAAGAGGGGGTATAGTGGATGTCTTCCCGCCTGAAGAAGAATTCCCGGTCAGGATAGAGTTTTTCGGTGATGAGATTGAGTCTTTGAGGTTCTTTAACACTGATACCCAGAGGACTATAAATGAATTAAAGGAAATATCTCTGGGCCCTGCCGCAGAACCAGGGGAAGGGCCTGGTCTTATTGATGTTTTGGAAAACAGCGCCATTATATTAAACGAGCCTGATGATATTAAAAGACGGTATCCTGACACAGTTCCCATGCTTCAGGATAAAAACACCCTTAATTTTACATCGCTTCCTTTAGAGGGAGAGGGATTTGATTTTAATATCAGGGGAATCGGGGGATTAGGTCTCTTACGCGAAGAGCGGGGGAACATAGAAGGCTTTGTAAAAAGGGTAAAAGAGATCAGGAAACAATTTTCCGTTCTGATGGTCTGTTCTTCGGAAGGCCAGGCAAAGAGGCTAAAAGAGTTATTTCTTGAAGATGATTTAGATGTGCCGATTCTCAAGAATAACCTTGCCATTCAGCATACAGACAGCCCTGTAATTACCACTGGTGAGGCAGGCAGGGGATTTATTCATGACAACTGCATAATTCTTACTGAGAGGGAAATCTTTGGAGAAAAACCAGTCTTCAGATCCATAAAAAAATCAAGGGTATCAAAGCTTATTTCTTCAATAGAGGATTTCAGGGAAGGTGATTACCTGGTCCACACCGGTCATGGCATAGGTAAATTCCTGGGTCTTAGAAAGCAGACGATAGAAGACTATAAAGGCGACTTCATAGTTATAAAGTATCTTGGCGGTGACAGGCTCCATGTGCCTCTTGAACATATCAACCTTGTTCAAAAATACAATGCACCAGAGGGCGTTATCCCCAGAATGGACAAACTCGGCGGAAAGACATGGCAAAAGACAAGGCAGAAGGTTAAACAGAAGATAAGGGTTATGGCAGAAAAGCTCCTGGCCCTTTATGCCAGGCGAACTGCAGCAACAGACCATGCATTCTCAGGCGATACAGAACTTCATAGAGAGTTTGACGGGTTTTTCCTGTATGAAGAAACTCCTGACCAGCTGACCTCCATTAATGAGATAAAACGAGACATGGAAAGTTCAACTCCCATGGACAGACTCTTATGCGGAGATGTTGGATACGGTAAAACAGAGGTGATTATGAGGGCGTGTTTCAAGGCGGTTTATGATTCAAGACAGGCCGTGATCCTCGTTCCCACAACAATACTTGCAGAGCAGCACTACGATACTTTTACCTCAAGATTTTCAGCCTTTCCAATAAAGATTGACTTTCTCAGCAGATTTAAAGACAAGGCAGAGCAGAAACAAACCCTCAGGGCGCTTGCAAACGGAGATGTAGATATAATTATAGGCACACACAGGCTTTTAGCCAAAGATGTAAATTTTTACAGGCCCGGACTTCTGGTTATAGACGAGGAGCACAAATTCGGAGTAACACACAAGGAAAAAATAAAGACACTTGCAATCAATGTTGATGTACTTACCCTGTCTGCAACACCTATCCCAAGAACACTTCACATGGCGCTCTCAGGCATAAGGGCAATGAGCGTGATAGAGACCCCTCCTGAAGACAGGCTTGCGGTCAAGAGCTTTGTTGCAAAATTTAATCCTGAGATAATCAAAGAGGCCCTGCAGAAAGAACTGGACAGGGACGGGCAGGCATTTTTTGTTCATAACCGCATTAAGGACATCCCTCGTATAGCAGACTTCCTCAGAAAACTTCTCCCTCAGGGTAAAATTGCTGTTGCACATGGACAGATGAAAGGAAAAGAGCTCGAACAGATTATGAGGTCTTTTTTCAGAAAGCAAACAAATATCCTCGTCTCAACGGCAATCATAGGTTCAGGCCTTGATATACCGACTGCCAACACAATAATTATTAATAGAGCTGATAAGTTCGGGCTTGCAGATTTGTACCAGTTAAGGGGGCGGGTAGGCCGCTCTAATATCAGGGCATATGCCTATTTTCTCATCCCCGGAGAAGACACAATTACTGAGGAGGCAAGGAAAAAACTCCAGGCAATTCAGGAACTGAGCTATCTTGGAGCAGGCTTCCGGCTTGCACTAAGAGACCTTGAAATAAGAGGCGCAGGGAACCTGCTCGGCCCTGAGCAATCAGGCCACATAGAAGCAGTCGGTTTTGACCTTTACGTGCAGATGCTCAAGCAGGCTGTTGCAGAACTCAAGGGAGAAAAAATTATACCTGAAATTGAGCCTGTTCTTGACCTCAGAATAACTGCAATCATCCCTGAAAACTACATTGAAAACCCTGAACTCAGATTAGGCATCTACAGAAAGATTGCCTCTGCAAAAGACAGAGGCAATCTTGGAGAACTGATTGAAGAGCTTAAAGACAGATTTGGAGCACTGCCCGAAGAAACAATGAGGCTCATTCAGATAATGGAGCTCAAAGTAATGGCAAAAAAACTTGCTGTTACCAATATACAGAATATCAACGGCAGGATAAAGATTATCTTTGCCCCTGAAACAGAGGTAACACCCCAAAAAATTCTCTCCATTCAGAAAAATAGAGGGAAATCCCTCAAATTTCTTCCGGAGGGAGGCATTGAAATAGACCTGAGAGGCAAGCCATGGAATGAAGTTTACAGGGGATTAAAGGTGATTATGGAGGAGCTTGGAAAGTAGCGGGTTTTTTGCAGTTTACCCCGTTAGAAGGGCGAAGGTCTTCTAACGGGGTAAACCGCAAACAAGGCATCCCAAATCTGTATAGCGCATGGATTAAAAAACAGAGAAGTGATACAATATCACGTCTTTAGCAGCAATAAAAAGCCTGTTTCAGGTTTTT
>SDBV01008638.1_pt1 | contig 13693 bp, 8 predicted proteins | sample 2277081 | NCBI WGS metagenome assembly SDBV01 (sample SAMN10402039, study PRJNA504765) | marine sediment metagenome | isolation source: marine sediment core GS10_PC15, 223 cmbsf | place: Arctic Ocean: Southern Knipovich Ridge | collected 2010 | reverse complement strand
AAGAATATCATAAAAAAGTAATACTTTTTAGAGGCGAATGACATGAAATGTAAAGCATTGCCTATAATAAATCCAGTAAACAATCTCGATTCGGTCGTGCTTTTTCTAAACAACAATCGTTGCATGCCCCAATCAATTAGACCTGGTATTGGCAAGATAATGCACAAGATTACAGCTAATTCGGGATTCAATTCAATATTATAAATTCTTTCATACAGATGAGTAAAGAAAAATGCCAGCATCCCACCAATTATTACTCCTGAGCATCTAGAACAAAAATAAAAACATGTTCTACCAAATTCTAAACAAAAAGTGTGGTCACTCATCGATGTGGGATGATGTGTTAACATAATCATATATATATGTCTAACTTTAGTCGCTAATGCATAATCATACAAAACCATTATAATCGGAACAATTATTATAACTGTCAAGAAGGACTGAACAAAGAATCTAAAACCGTAATTTAAAATAATATCATTTATATCGGAATTGGGAGTTTCAAATCTGTTTTGAAAATATATAATAATACCCGTAGTTATCAAAGAAGCAATAATTAACTCTAAAGTTAAATAAAGTACCTTCATTCTTACTTGATACTTTAAAGGTTTATATTTATATAAACCGCAGATCATGCCCCAAATTGCTACTACAAAACACCAATTAAGGTAAATTGTATCGTAATAAGCTAATTGGTAGAGGAGTTCTCCTATAAATCCTGCAACAAATCCACGGTAAAAACCTGCCAAAATCGAAAGAATAGTAAATGCTAATAAGGTGATGCCAAAATATATAGAAAATTCGGGATCTTCAATATATATTGTCGAAATAGAACCGAAAATTTCCGAGATAAAAAAATAACTCATAATAATGAACATAACAGTAAACAAATTCAAAAAAATTGTTCGTAATGCTTTATGTTGTTCTTTTTGAGAGTCTGTTGATACGTCTGAAGTAGTATCAAACCCAACATTATCATCCATATATGAGGAATAAATTTATTTTTTGAAAATATATTTTAGTCAAAAATATTGTCAAGGCGATCAATTAATTCTTTCTTTGTTTTTTCAAATCCTTTTCGAAGGATCTTTACTATTATATTTTTACCTGTAGGGATTTTGAGTATTGAAGGGTCTTTTTCCACAATTTTTATACATTCATCGTTAAAATCTAATTGCCGTATTAATGATTCATACCCTTTTTCTTTAGTTTTGAATGTTGCTCTACATAATTCATCATAGTTTTTCACATCATCTTTTACTTTTAAAAACAACGTGACCTCTTGAACTTGAGATATGAATGCTTGGTAAGTAATCTCTTTTAACTTCTCATAGTTCTTATGTTTAGCACGACATTGTCTATACGTTTGATCCCCGTTTAAATAAGTTGGAAAATGCTCTTTAATTACGTTTTCAAAATTCTCTTTAGTTTCCCCATCTTTCAATAAAATTTTGCTGCAGTCTATATTAACTTTTATTTGTTGTAAAGTTCCCTCACGAGCATCATGTTCGCTCCAGAAACTATAGAAAGTTTTTATAATTGGTTTCACTATGAAATCAAAAAGCCCTGCATTCAATTCAGAATCAACAAGTTTTTTACCAAATGCGAGTGATTCATCTGTTTGGGCGATCAACCTATTTTCTATGATTATAGAATTTCTTTCGATGTAATTGTTTTCCAACTTCTTTACTCCTTTTTAACATTAAAATATTTTAAATATAAAAAATACTCAAATTCAATATATTTAATTTAATAAATTTAATAAATTAATTCAATTATTTAATGAGGAGAATTGAATTTAAATTATTTCATAATATTAATCTTATGTACTAGTAGAAGATACATAAAAAAAAGGTGAGAGGAAAATTAGATTTGTATTTAAAATCTTAATACTAGGAGAACCTGAAGAAGCTTTGGAATATGTTACAAGAGCTTTTCAAGATATGGGAGAGTATAAAGAAACTTATAATGAATGGTATAAAGAGATTAATGCTTTAGATGATGTATGCGATCTCGAAATTGATGTAATTACTAACTTGATTGATGCTGAATTCGATGAGATAATACCTATAGTAGATGGTATTATTTATTTCCTTAATCCTCTAAATGTAGAAGAATTTGATTTATTTGATATGTATTTCTCGATTATTCAAGGAATTTCGCGAGATATTCCTACAATTATTATGTATTACGATTCAAGTGGAATTATTCCTATACCTTTAAATATTCTATTTGAGTACGTTTGGTACAATTACCCTAATCTTGAAATTTTTGCCAATCTTCCCCCTATTGAATTTCATCAAGTCCTAGAATGTTTATGCTTAGCGATGATTGCAGGAGATACTCCTTTAAATATTGAAAATGCATGGATGAGATTCCCTACTTTAATAGAATTAGCAAATGGCTATTTTGAGGAAGAGGATTATTTTAATGCTGCTCAGACTTTAAAGAAAGCTGCCATAATTACGGAAATTTATCATAACAATGAATTTTTTGTTCATAGTGAACAGACAGCTTTCCTTTTTTCTAAAGTTGGGTTATATTTAGAAGCATCAAAAATTTTAGAAAAAGTAGATAGAAAAAAATCTAAAGATTTCAAGAATATTTACGCTGAAAAAATGATAGAAGAAGGCAATAAATTATTTAGTAACAAGAAATATGAATCTGCTGCATTACAGTATGAAAAGGCAGCTCAATGGACAGCGATTAATTTAAATGATAAAAAAATTACTCAGGATTCTTTTAAATTAAGTATTAATTCATGGATTTCAGCGTGCAAATGTGAAAAAACATTTAGAATTCTTGATAGGCTACCTCATGAAGAAGTAATTAATATTTTAATCGAGATAACTAAAAAAATTATTGATTCTGTCGAATATTTAGTTTCTATAAGAAATCTTGAATTAGCTAAAGAACAATTATATATTAGTATTTACATTTACCAGAGAGAAGGCCTTTTCGAAGAATTACGTAAATTTACAGATAAACTAATAAGTATTTTGTTAACAATTTTAGAACAAAAAATTAATGAAAAAGATTTATTTACAGCTAAAACAGCACTAGATGAATTGGAAAATATTTGGGACTCATATGATATAGAAAAAATCAATATAGATGCGATTTTAGAAAAATTGATTAAACTTTTTTTAGAAGAATTAAACTTTGGGATGGCTACAATTTTGATAAATAAACTCAATTCCTTAGAATTAAAACACAAGTTAACAGAATTGAGTTCAAAGATAGAAGAGAAAGAAATTGCTACCAAAAAAGAAGAAAAAGAAGAAATAATTCAAAAAGGCGTTGAGATAGTAAAAGATTTTGCTAAAAATGAACAAATTATTATTATTGAAATGAATACAAAACAAATAGAAGAGGCTAACAAACAAGTTATTCAAAAAAATTATTTAAATGGAGCTAAAATTATAAAAAATCAATCGATTTTTCTTAAAAATATAGGAAAAGAAGAGATCGCAGATCAACTTTTAACAAAAGTTTTAGATATATTAATTGAAGCAAAGTTTTTCGACGATTTTTTCAAATTTTATTCTGACATGACAGAAAACATGAAAAGAAAATATTTATCTCGAATTTTTCCAATCTATTTTGAAAAATTAAAGGAACTAAAACTGGAAAAAGATTTTGAAAAGAAAGAACGAATTTTTGAAATTTCTAATAAAAAATTTAGAAACGAGATGCTTTATGATGAATCTAAAGAAATCAGTAAATTGTTTATAAAAGTAATTAAATCAGAAGCGTTAAAAATTGTAGAAAACGAGGAAGATTTAAATGGAATTAATAAAGCAATAGACTTAATAAAAAAAATTAATAACATCATTTCAGCCTATTTTGAAAAAGAAGAAAATAAAGTTAGTTTTGACAAAATAAATAAAAAAATTGCTGAAGTCTACTTATCTTTAGAAGATTATTCTTCTGCCTTAACATATACCGATAAAATAGAAAAAATAGACTATAAAGCTGACCTTAGTAAAAAAATTCAAAAGTTTGAATCAATTAAAAGTAAAGTTAGAACGAAAAAAGCTAAAGAAACATTCAAAAGTGAAAAACTTAGGGAATATTTATCTATCATTATGATTAAAGGAAGAGATGCTTTGCATGATAGGGAAACTGAACTTAAACAAAGAAAAGGGCTAAGAAGGGCATATTTTAAAGATATCTTAGATTTTCTTGAAAAAGAAGATTTCGATAAAGCAATAAATTCCTACAAAGAGAGTATAATTCGGTTAAATAGAATTAAAAAATATAATTTAGCTGGTGTTTCGTTGGCAATGGCAGGATTTTTACTAATAAAAGACGATAAATTATCTGAAACAATAAATTTATTAAATGAAATTAAAACCCAATTATCCGAATCTGAGAAATTATTGTCAGAGGCTTTTCCAGTCATACTTTTAAATTATATAATAGAATTGAAAAAACTAAAAGATGAATCTAAACTAAAGCAGTCATTATCATATTTAGAAAAATTACCCCTTTTTGAGGAAGAAATAAAGATAATTTACGATTATTTAGGTAAAGAATATAAAGAAAAAGAAATAGAAGGAGTATTATTTGTTAGTAAAGGGGAAATAGCTACTAAAAGAGCAGAAATCAATAAGTTAGCAAAAAGAATTAAAACTGATAAGCAAGAAGTAGCTAAAAGAAAAATGATGAAGAGAGATTATTGGATAAAAGCTCTGAAGGAACTTTCTAATAATGATTATTTAGATGCATCCTCAATATATTTTGAATCTTATAGAATTCTGGGAGAAAAGAAGTTTTATAAACATGCTGCGATAGGATTAATAATTGGTTCAATAATCTTGATAAAAGCAAGGGATTTCCTAACTGCAAAATCAGTATATGAAGATAAATTAAAACTTTTTAAAAATGAATTAGAAACTTTTCCAGAAATTCAATTTATGGATTATATATTTTTAGCATTTGAAGATTACATTCAAGATTTAATTAAATTAACATTGAATATACTTTCTGAAAAATTAAAACTAATGCTTTTTGAACCGGAGATTGAATTTTTAACGTTACTTTCAGGGAATGAACCTATTGTGGAAGAAGATTTAGAGAAAGGTGAGATTGCAAATTTACGGTCTGACATAAATAAAATAGTAAAAAATATAAAAAAAGAAAGGCAAGATATTGCCAAGAGAAAAATGATGAGAAATGATTACTGGATTACAGCTTTAGAAGAACTATCTAAAAATAATTTTCATAATGCATCTTTAAATTATTTAGATGCGGTAGAAACCCTTTATAATAAGAAATTCACGAAATATGCTGCCTTAAATTTGATTTTAGGAAGTATTGTTTTGATTAAATATAAGAATGTTGAAATTGCAAGAAATACTTTTGAAGAAACCTTTAATAAACTATGGGATATAAAAAATGGATCAGAAATTCTCCCAGAAATTCAAATTATGAAATATGTATTTTTATCCTTTGAAAGTGAGATTCAAAGTATAATTCAATTAACCTTGAAAAGTCTTGCTGAAAAATTAATTTTGTTTGAACCAGAATTAGAATTTCTAAACTCTCTATCAAGAGTAGAAAAACATAAAAAAAAGATTGAAGAAACTCTTACAAGAAAAGAACGTGGAGAAATATCTAAGCTAAAAGTTGACTTAGATTTAATAATTAGTAATCTTCAACAGAACATAGGTGATATTAGAAGTGATTCTAAAGATTTCTTTATAAAAAGAAAAGCAATGAAAAAACGTTATTATGGCAAAATTCTATCATTGTTAGATGGTAAAAAATTTGAAGAGGCATCAAAATTATATTTTGATGTAGCAAAGAATTATATTAAGAGAAAGGATTTCAAAAATGGCTCCCTACTTATCCTTTTAAGTGGTTTAGCAGCACTAAAAGGCCAAAATTCATTAAATCAAGTAAAGAATAAAATAACTGAATCTTTAAAATCTTTAGGAATGAATAAAACGTTAATTGAAGATACATATTTTGTAAAATCTTTACTGTTCATTCTTGATGTAAAAGTGAATCAAATGAACCAATATGGCAACAGTATCAGAAATCTGTTAAAAATCTTGCCATTATTCGAAGAAGAAAAAGAATTAATCGAATTAGAGATATAGAAATAATTTTTTCATTTATTAATTCTATAAACATCCATTTTTTACTATGTTAATGAATGATATCTGCAAACTTCTGCAAATCTTTAACTCTCATACGCAGCGTAACCTCTGTGACCATAGCTAACTTCGAAATTTCTTTCTGTGTTCGATTTTCATTACTTATTTTTGAACCTAAATATAATGCTGCAGCGGCAATTCCTTTAGGATCTTTCCCTGCAGTATTAAAACCATTTCCTTTAGCACTTTGAATTAATTTTACCGCAATATTCCTAACTTGCATTGATAATCCCAATTCATCATTAAATTTATCTACATAACGATCAGCTGTAAAATGTTGCACTTTTAAGTTTAAAAGGGGTAGGATTTCCATTAATATTAGTCTATAACTTTTAATTACCTTTTTTTTTGGAATTTGAGCAACGTTAGTTATTTCTTCAACCGTGCGAGGAATTCCATGAATCCTTAAAGCACAAAAGATAGAAGCTGAGAGCAGAGTATCAATGCTTCTCCCCATAGTCAATTTTTTCTTAACAGTTTGAGTGTAAATTCTAAGAGCATCTTCAGCGACCGTATCAGGAATACTTAATCTTTTTTGAAGACGCTGCAAATTTGGTAACGCAATCCACAAGTTTCTCTCATAACTCGTTGTTAAACTTCTATGTATTTTAGCTAATCGGTTAAATTTTGATTTATATTTTGGACTTAATAAAGTTCCTCTAGCATCACGGCTACCTCGAATAATTGTCCTAGGCCCAATTGGACTATAAACTCGTTCATTGCTTTTTCTATTTTGTATCTCCTCAGCTGTAAATGCTCTTCTCGGAGATGTATCAAGAATCCTTGCAGACACATAACCGCAATTTAAACAAACAAAAAAACCGTCTTGCTCAGTAATACTTGGACTATCACAACATTGCTCCTCTTTCTCATCAAAAAATCCATTATCCTTAAAATCATGATGATGTTTACCGGGTGACATAGAAATCTCTGGATTTTAAAAAAATCCTCTTTATAAAAAAATGAAAAAACGCTTATTTAAATGTTAATTAAATTTAAAATGTGAAAGTATTATTTATAGTTTTTTTAATAGTTTTTTTTTAAGTTTTCATGTTTCAAAATTTAATTGAGGGCACAATCTCAAACATTCAATAAATAATAATAAAAATTAATTTTACCTAATATATTTAATAAAAAAAATGGAATTACAATGCAATCAGAAATCTCTAGCGTAATTAAAGTGTTTTCAAAATTTTTGGATCCTAAAGTAAGTAATTTTAAGAAAATAAAGAAAATTGAAGACATTTTAAAATTACCTTTAAATGCATATAAATTTTTAAATAAGGATGAGGTTAAGATCTTACAAGATCTCTTCGAGGTTTCTAATATTAATGAAGCTTCTAAATTAAATAAAGAAAAACCTTTCGAATCTTTACTTGATCTCAATAAAACTGAGGATCCTGTAAAATCTAAAGAAATGAGGGAAAATTTGAAGTTAAAAATTGAAGAATTTAAAGAAAAATTTCCAAATCTAGAAAATTCTTTTAAAAAAACCATCACAATTAGTTCCCTCATTTCAAATATTAAAGATAAAACAACCACATTTGAAAAAAAAGAACAAAAAGTTGTGGTTATTGGATTAGACAATGCTGGAAAAACAGCAATATTATCAAAATTTGGTGGAAGACTTGGCATTAACGATTTAGCCTTAATTAAACCTACGAAGGGCATTGAACGTCGTCATATTAAAACCGATGTTCTAGATCTTTATTTATGGGATTGTGGTGGGCAATCTGTCTTTAGAGAAAGATATCTACGAGATCCTGAAAAAATCTTTCTTCAATTAGATTTACTAATGTTTGTAATTGATGTTCAGGACTCGGAAAGATTTGATGAGTTTTTTGATTACTTTGATAAAATCTTGGATGTAATAATCATATTAGAGGAAAATCCTTACATATTAATTTTCATCCATAAATATGATCCTGATATTAAAAACAAACCTGAAATCTTGCTAAATGTTGAGTTTTTAAAGGAAAATTTAAGAGAAGTCTTTGAAAGAAAAGATTATGATTTTGATTACGAAATTTATCTAACATCAATATTTTCACTAATTTCAAAAGAACCAAAGTTCTCAAGATATATAAAAAATGTTATGAAAGCTTATTCTATTACAGATCCGACGTATAAAAAGGTAGAAGGATTAGGTAATATTTTAGAAGATACTATGAATGCTCTAATAAGATTATCTGAATCAATTTCGGCACAACTATCAAATATAGAATATAGACTTGCGGCAATAGAAAATGGGGCCTTTTTAGCTGCGCAACATGGCGAACCAATGGAAATACAAAATCCAGAACAGAGAAGTATTAGAGGAGAAGGTGCGAGGTCTCTTGTTCTTAATGAACTAAAAGACTTATTTTCAAAAAAGAAGGGATTAGATCTTTAAAAATTTCAATTTTATAAGTTTAAATATTTATATGCTTCTTTAACTTGCGAGATTTTGCTTTGAAAATAATCAATCTGATGGCTGTCGGACCCGATGAAAATCTGAGCGCCCTCTTTCTTTAATTGGCTTATAACTTGTTCCGAAGGAAAGCTTCGATTAATCGGAAATTTGGTGCCAGATAAATTATACTCTATTTTAATATTATTTTTTATGCATAACCGTCCTAAATCTATAACTCTCTCATTAGAACAATCACAAGATTCTGGCGGTGCAATATCATTAATATTTAGATATCTAAATATAGTATCGAGATGGCAGACATTTTTGAAAATTTTTGAGTTGATCATTTTCTTAGATAGTTCAAAAAAATTATCAATAACTTGTTTAACGCTTTTTTTTTTTAATAGAGTTAATAATTTTTCTCTTGTTGTAACTGGTAAATAATCAATCTCATGTACTGTGCCTGCAATAAAATCTAGTTCCTTCCCATAATCATCAATAAAATTGTGTAAATCCGTTTCCCTTTCATGGTAATAATCTACTTCAAGACCGCTTAGCACAAACTCGTAGTTACTCTTAATGCCATCTAATTGCTCCAGATATTGTTCAATCTTATTACCATAAAAAGGATGAGTTTTGTCATTCTCAACGCTAATAAGTTCATAATGTTCTAAGAAACATATATTGATTTTATTCTTCTCTGCGATTTTAACATATTCTTCAAAGGAAGGACCAAATTCAACTATATCATCCGACCAATTAGAATGTATATGATAATCCGTATATTTAAATTTCATTCTTAAAATAATCAGTAATTATAGAATTAAAATGTATAGTTGTATTAAGAATTAGGGATTAATCTTCCTCTTCAAAAAAAACTTCAAAAAATAACTCTTTTTCACCTGCTTCAGGTGGAGTTATTTTTGTGCTCCCTCCTTTTTTTTATAACATGGATTGTATCTTTATTTTCAATATGAATGCTCCCATAAAATCCGTCAATATTTTTTTCTTTAGCAATTAAAATTAAATGATGATATAAAAAGGAGGCTATTCCTTTACCTCTCCATTCATTTTTAACTAAAAAACTAAACTCTGCTGTATTTGTCCTAGGATTAAGATAATAAGATGCATTCCCAACCATTTCTTGGTTTCCAATTTCACCAACAAATGCCCCAATTGAAAATATGTTTTGATAATCTATATTTACTTCATTTTGTGTTTTTGAATGCGTAAATTCTTTTCTTAATTCAAAAAATCTTAGGTACCTGTCTCTCTCATTTAAGGAATAATACATTTCTTTTAACAAGGGCTCATCAGTAGTCTTTACAGGGCGGACATATATTTTTTCATTTTTCTTAGTTTTAAAGAAGGTCTCATATTCTTTAGGGTATAAACAAACATTACCTTCGTCATCACAGGGAAGTAATTGATCTTTGTAAATATAATTTAATTCCTTCGCCTCTGATAATAATTGCTGCCTAAATTTAGGATGTGCTACACAGATTAGCTCAATTACTCTCTCTCTTATGGTTTTACCGTGTAAATACGCAACGCCCCATTCTGTAACAACATAATGTACATCTCCTCGAGACAATAATACACCAGCACCCTCATCTAAGTGTGAAACTATTCGACTAGAATTACCATCTCTGGTTGTTGACGGCATGATTATAATTGGTTTACCACCTTTAGAAAAGGCAGCACCTCGCATAAAATCAATAGTATCTCCAAGACCAGAATAAAATGTATATCCTTCTGTAGACGCATTTACTTGTCCCGTTAAGTCTATTTGCCGGGCTGAATTTATAGAAACCATTCTTTTATTTTTTCCTATAATTCTTGGATTGCAAACATAATTGGATGGATAAAATTCGATAAAAGGATTATTATTAATAAAATCATATAGTTTTTTGGTACCTAATGCAAAACTTGTAATAATTTTCTCTGGATGTAAATTCTTTCTTCTCCCCGTTAAAATTCCTTCTTCTATTAGTGGTATGACATTATCAGTTATGTAATGAGAGTGCATACCCAAATCCTTTTTTTCCTTTAAACAATTAAGAACGGCATTAGGTAAATCACCAAAACCAACATGGATCGTTGATTTATTTGGTATCAAATTTTTTAAATTTTGCCCTATTCGTTTAGCAATTTCATCTGGTTCATCAAATTGAAATTCTAATAAAGGAGTATCGTTAAACACGTAGTAATCGATTTCTTTCATGTGTATAAAGCTGTCACCACTGGTTTTTGGCATTTGTGGATTGATTTCAGCAATAGTTTTATAGGCTGATTTAGCAATTGGTTTGGCAATATCTACATTAATACCTAAAGAACAAAACCCATAACGATCTGGAGGCGCAACTTGAATCAAAGCAAAATCGATGTGTTTTCGCCCCAAGAGAAATAATGATGCGATCTCACTCATAAAAATTGGTGTATAATCAGCCTTCCCTTTATTAACCTCCCTTCGGATAGTATCCCCTATGAATAGAGCATTATGTCGGAAATCATCTGTTTTTTCTTTAAAATATTTCTCGCCAATTGTTAAAAAATGGACGATTTCTGAATCAATAATGTTTTCAGATTGTTTCAATAATTCTGCGGTTAGGGCTTGTGGCTCAGAACATCCACTATCAATAAAAACTCTATTACCCGGAATTATCATTTTAATAGCTTCTTCAGCGGTAATTTCTTTTTCCTTCCACTTTTTTCTCCAGTCACTATCTAATAATTCCATACTCTCCATTTGAAATCAATTATAAATCTATTATTTGTTATAAATATAGCTCGTAAAGTATTTAATTCTATATCTTCCAAATCATATGTTTTTGATTTATAAAATAAATGTTTAAAAATTTGGTCTTATTCATTTTCATTATAACTATTCAAAACGGTAAAAAATTATTTACCACGAATTTAAAGAAAAATATTTTGTTTATAAAATTTAATTATTGAAATTCAAAATTGGAAAGTGAAATGTCAAAAGAAGAAAAAATGGAATCAGTTTTAACAGAAAATCGTATATTTAATCCGGCTGATTTGAATCCCGATTATGTCAAAACGGGAATTTCGATGGATGAATATAAAGAGCTCTGGAAACAGAGTATTGAAGACATGGAAGGTTTTTGGGGAGAACAAGCTAAATCGATTGATTGGTTTAAACCCTATGATAAAGTTTGGCAAAAAACCGATTTATTCCCGGGTGAATGGTTCGTCGGTGGGAAACTAAATGTGTGTTACAATTGTATCGATAGGCACGTTAAAGTAGGAAAGGGAGATAATACAGCTCTAATATGGGAAGCAGATGAACCCGGAAATGTTAGAAAATATACATATAATGAATTATTAAAAGAAGTTTGCAAAGTTGCCAATGGAATGAAAAAATTTGGGCTCAAAAAAGGAGATCGAGTTACTATTTGGCTCCCTATGGTGCCTGAATTGGCTATAATTATGCTGGCGTGTTCTCGGCTCGGAGTAATTCATTCTATTGTATTTGGTGGATTCTCGAAAGAAGCAGTAAAAGACAGAATTAAAGATTCTGATTCACGACTTCTATTTACCAGTGATGAAACTGCAAGAGCGGGAAAGACATATCCGAAAATTGCAGATGTAGTTCAGATTATAGATAATGTTCCAACAATTGAACATGTTATTGTCGTAAAACGTACTGGAAACGAGGTTCCACATACTGATAAGGACATCTGGTATAATGATTTTATTGATGGAATGGATGAAGATTGTGAATGTGAGGAAATGGACTCAGAAGATACATTATTCATCTTATATACTAGCGGTACAACAGGCAAACCTAAAGGTGTGAAGCATACAACTGCAGGATACATCTTATATACTTCATTTACTCATAAAGTTGTCTTTAATTATAAAGAAGGTGAGATTTGGTATTGTACTGCAGATATAGGCTGGATTACGGGACATAGCTATATTGTTTATGGCCCCTTAGCAAATGGGGCTACAACATTGATGTTTGAAGGAGTCCCTACTTACCCTGAAGTAGATAGATTTTGGGACATCTGTGAAAGACATAAGGTTACTCAGTTCTATACCGCACCTACAGCAATTAGAGCGTTGATGAGATATGGTGATGAACCTGTAAATAAGCATGATCTTAGTTCATTAAAAGTCCTTGGTACTGTCGGGGAACCGATTAACTATGTGATCTATGCATAGTTCGGGAATAACCCCGAAGCTTGGACATGGTATCATAGGGTTGTTGGAAAAGAGAAATGCCCAATTGTTGATACATACTGGCAAAAAATACGAGCATTTAGCTAGTATTGGCTAACCGAAACGGGCGGATTTCTTTTAACACCTATAGCAACCGCAACTCCCACAAAACCCGGTTCATGTTGTTTACCTTTCTATGGAATAAATCCTGTAATTTTCGATATCATGGGAGATGAAGTCACAGAGCCAGATGAAGGAGGATATTTATCTATAGGACCAAATCCATGGCCGGGTATGTTAAGAGATGTATGGGGCGATACAGAACGATTTAAAAAAACGTATTTAAATAAATATCCTGGGTATTACTATACTGATGATGGCGCTAGAAGGGATGAGGACGGTTATTATTGGATTCTAGGACGCCTAGATGATGTTATCAAGGTTTCTGGTCATAGAATCGGAACCATGGAGGTAGAATCTGCTGTTGTAAGTCATCCGAAGGTAGCAGAAGCAGCTATTGCTCCATTTCCACATAATATTAAAGGACAAGCTATTTGGGCTTTTGTCACCTTAATGCAAGGTGTAAAAAAAACTGTAGAGCTCAAGCGTGATATTAAAATGCATGTAAGAAAGGAAATTGGGCCTGTATTCCAACCTGACGTAGTTCAATTTGCTGATGCTTTACCTAAAACAAGAAGCGGAAAAATTATGCGTAGAATTCTTAAAGCAATTGCATCCGGTACTGAAATTGGAAATGTAACAACATTGGCAGACCCCTCCGTCGTAGATACTTTATTGGAAGAAAGAAAAAAGATGGATATTTAACTTGAGTAAATTTTAAATTTTAACCTTTTTATTTTTTTCCTTTATTCTTTAATTTACCACTTGATTTATACCTGTTCTATACTATAAGAGATTTCGTCGGCTCAGAACGGGATCAGGTGCTAAG
>SDBV01008637.1_pt1 | contig 13695 bp, 16 predicted proteins | sample 2277081 | NCBI WGS metagenome assembly SDBV01 (sample SAMN10402039, study PRJNA504765) | marine sediment metagenome | isolation source: marine sediment core GS10_PC15, 223 cmbsf | place: Arctic Ocean: Southern Knipovich Ridge | collected 2010 | reverse complement strand
AAAAAAATGTTAGAATTATACCTGTCAAAAGAATTTGTACCACATTGCATATTTAAAACCGGTCAAATAAAAAGTTTCTATCCTGATGGAAAACAAAAGTTTTGTGTCATGGGAAATTCACCATTATTATGTGACAATTGCGGTTGTATAGTACCGATTGCTGCTTATGCCTTATTTAAGAAATTTGATTCTGGTACAGTTGAAAAAACGAGAAAATTGTTTAATCTTGCATAATAAATAAGCATGGATTTTTCTCTTGCCAATAACGAACTTTTTCTTCCATTTTTAGAATAATTCTTGATTAAAGCAAAAATGAAAATATTCCGTAACCTCAATTTGAAATAAAAAAAAATTAATATGATCGATGATTTTTACATTTATTAAAGCTTATTAATTGATCTTTTACTTCCTTAAAGTTTTTTTTCTATGATCTCTGCTTTTTCTATTATTTTAGAAGATGATATTCTTTTTTGCACTAAAAAAAAGAGATACAACACTTTTGAAATTGTTTTATTTGTAGATAAATTATTAAGAAGTATAAATCCTAAAAATACTTGGCGATTGAAGAAAATCTGTTTGAAAAATAAGAAAAGAACTAGAGAAAGAATTATTGTCGAACATATTATTACAAAAAATAACCAAAATTTGTTCTTTTGTATTATTGGTAATTTTAATGTAGGTTCACAAGAAGCTTCTAAAATGTTAAATGAATTTCGCAAACAAGTTAATTTGCAGTTTCACAAGCTTGAGGAATTAAAATTTGCATCAGAAGAACCCAATTTTAAAGATATTTTAAAGCTAATCACTAATTATTTAAAAGATAGATATCAAGAACCGTTAGAAGAAGAGATTTTCTATGAATATAATAGAGGTAGTTCCCAAAATTCAATACTATATACTGGAATCTCTGCTCAAGGATTGCCTATTATATCACAATTATATGATAAGAATCTTCTACTAGATAGAGAAAAAACTAAAGAAAACATTGAACTATTCAGTTCCGATCTTTCTGCAATATTAGCGACTATTTCAATGAATACTCAAATTCGAACAAAAACAAAAATCAAGGAAATTCATATTTTTGATAATGAAAAGACAGAGAATGAAAAAATTATTTTTTTTGGTAATATTAATTTATATTCATTAGATTTCGTTGCCTCAGGAGATTTTTACAAACTCAGAGACTTTTTTAAACACATGAAAGCTAAATTGACTTTAGACCCTATATTTAAAAAAGAATTTTCAGGAGATTTAAAACCATTTAAACATTTAACAGAACATCTTAAAGAAGTTATATCTGAATTTGATTATTAATTTACATTAAAGAAAGATTAGATTTCTCTTAAATAGTAGAAAAATTTGTAATCGGAACTGGGACAAGATTAAGACTCATAATTTCTTCAAACCTAAATCTATGATTAATTCTTTATGGAAAACTGCAAAAAAAAAATATTATCAAGATTCAGAATGTATAAATAATTAAAAAAAAATATTAATCCACTTAGATGTTTCATTCCGCATTGTAAAACTTCCTTGAAATAGGAATATTTAATCATCACTAAATTTTTCTGAATCTATATTTTCACTATTTTCCGAAGTTATTTTTTCTTGTTGCTCCTGAGAAGTTTTACTCTTATTTTTAGCTGCTAATTATTTCACATTAATTCTTTCGGATCTTCTTATTTCCGATTTTCTAGATCTTTTTATATCTACTTCTACTATTTCGAATTGATCATCGGGTATTTCTTTATCTTCCCCTCCTTGGGGAATTGATAAAAGCTTACTCTTAGATATCACAGAATTTGTTAGCGGATAAATTGTTTTTGCCACTCGTTTGATTTGATGTTGAAATTCTCCATATACAATTCCAGCAATAAATTTTTCATGATTTAAATCCTTAGCAAATTCTCTTAATATCTCTCTCATTATTTTTCTTACTAAAATCTGCTGACTACTTCGAGCTCTTTTTAACGTTGTACAAATTATCGTTACTCGATATATAAATTTATCTTTAGTTGTTAAGTTAATAATCGTTTGTATTTTGGTACTCCCTCTTCCAACCATCGATCTGACAAAATCATTTGTATATTGATGCCCTATGAATATTGAATTGCACTTTTTTGCTTCTTCATTAACATTTGTTATTTTAAATATTAGTTTCAAACTAATATCAGAATATTTATTAGTAAAATCGTATAGGAGAGCCTCAACATGGCGTCCTACTAAAGTATTTTCAGTACCCATTACTTCTCCAATGGGTTTGAAATTAAATATCTTAGGAGTTATTATTTTATACCAGTATTTATCTTTGAAAGAAACTTTTTTAGTTTTCACTTTTTTTTTTCTAGCTTTTTGACTCATAAGATTATCCTCCTATTTTGCTACTAGCGTCCTAATTTTCTCTGGGTCATATTTAAATGCTTTTTCGAGTTTTCCTTTCTTTCTGTAATATTTAATCAAACGATAGATTTTTGATTCAGTTCTATTAAGGCCTTTTTTAGCTTCTAGGTCTTTATGATTTTCTTCAAGATGTTTTCTAATATTTAAAGCCCTCTTAACTAAATTTGAAAGATCTTCTGGAAGAGGAGATTTAATATCATTACTCTCAAGAATTTCGCTTATTTTTTTACCTGTTACAACTTTTACTAATGGAATACCACTAGAATCCCTCATTTTAGTTCCTATCATTGATTTTGAGTGTCCTCTTCTTGCTAATTTAACAACTTCACTTTCGACTTCGTCTGCGGACAATTCAATCCATACTGGTTTTTCTAATCTTGCAGGACGTGTGCTTCCTGACTTTCCTTTCTTCCTTGAATGCATTCGTGCCATAATATCACTAGAAAAATAGAGTTTTTAATAACCCAATGTAATCTTTAATGAACTCTCAAAAATAAAATTTTTGAATTTCATATTTCAATATTAAAATAAAATCGTGTTTTTAACTTTAAAAGTATTTATTAAATAATTAAAATACGAAATACTACAGTGAAGATAAACCAAATTGCTATGTCAATTTAAAATTGAATAAAAATTTTATTTAATACTAAAATAATTTAATGTAAATCTATTTTATTGATTAGAATTGCAAATAAAGCATAAATATGATAATTAGACTAATGCTTAAAACAAATGTATAAAGGAGAGTTTTTTTACGATTGTATAGTATTTCAAACTTCTCTCTCTTTAAATTTAATTCCATGGGGTTATTATGCCACGATTAGTTTAATTCTGTCACGTTCAGTAACCTAGAACGTGTAATACTTAATCTTGCGATATTTCTCACTCTAGAATTTTGCAGATTAGATTAGATGTTAATATATTATAAATAATATAACAAATTTCTGGAAAAAAAAAGAATTCCTACTATCGGAAATATAGTGCTTGAAGGAAAAAGAAAAAGAAAACCGCAAATGAGAAGTCCATAACAATAATCTATATAAAAAGGATTATTCTTCATGAAAGTATAAATCGCTTTTTCAATTAAAACACTAGAAAGGAGGATGCCAATAATAGAAATAAAAATATTTTTGTCAAAAATGACTATTGGAAATAAAATTACTAGGAAATTGATAAATACTAAAGTAACATCAATATAATTTATAAAACTTTTTCTAACCTTATTGTTCTTCATTTGAGTCAAAATAAATTCAGAATAACAAGTTATTTTTAGATTTTTATACTTGGAATTTATTATAGAATGATTAATTAAAATATTTAAATGTAGTGATTTAAAGCTTTACTGAAGTATGAAAGATAAAAAAAAGATAATATATTTTGTAACTGGAAATATCAATAAATTTAGTGAAGTTCTAGAATTTTTTAAAAAAGAAAATGTCGATTATATTTTAAAACAAAAAGAAGTTAAATCAATTGAAATCCAAGCAGACACAATAAAGGAAGTAGCTCTTCATAAATTAGAGAGTGTAAAAAAAGAAATAAACGGCTCGTTTTTTATAGAAGATGCGGGATTTTTTGTAGATAAACCTCTTAACGGGTTTCCTGGAGTATATTCTTCTTATGTTTTTAAAACTATTGGGAATAAAGGTTTGCTTAAGTTAATTAATGACTTTGATCAATCAGAAGCTTATTTCTCTGCGATTATAGCTTTCTATTTTAAACCATTAGAAAAAGTATTCTTATTTGACGGTAGCGTAAAAGGAAAAGTTTCCAAAAGAATTAGAGGAAATGGTGGATTTGGTTTTGATTCCATTTTTATTTCAGATAAGATTCCAAATAAGACTTTTGCTGAGCTTTCAACTGAAGAAAAGAATGAATTTTCTCATAGAGGCGAAGCTTTGAAGAAATTAATAAAATTTCTTAAGGAAAATTAATATTTCTTAAAACTTTTAAGATTTTTTTATACTAAAACAGAAAATAAAGAAGTAGATTTAAAAAGTTTGACGGAATATCTCCATTATAGATTGATGGCTTAAACGAATTAAAATTAAATATGTTCCTAAAAACCCAACAGAAATAGATATTATAAATACCCGAAATATAGTATCTAATGGAAGACTAAAAATTATTGGCATTTCTGTAATAAGTCCCATATTAGTTTCCAAAAGATACGCGGTATAAGTTCCAATAATAGTTCCCATAATTCCCGCAGCAAATAAGATTATCATACTTTCAATTAAAAACATATTTCGAACATTCCGGCTTTTCATGCCCATTGAGCATAATATTCCAATTTCAAACTTCCTTTCTAACATAATAGCATACATGAACAGATATGAAAATTTAGAGATTTTTTTAAGATTTGAGTTTCTATTTTATTAGAACATTTGAAACTATTTATTAATTACAAAAAAGATTAATAAAATAAAGAGAGTTTATAAAAAAGATAGTAATTCACCTAATCTTCTTTGTTCTTTAAAAATTTTAATATTTTAAAATAGATGTCTTTATCTGCTTCTTTTTGATTCCTGAATCTATCTGATTTCAAATTATTTGGTATTTCAATAAGTTCACTTTCATTATCTTTCTTTAAAAGAATCCGAGGATTTTTCGCTATCCATGATAATTCATGATCTGGTCCACTTTTTTCATATTCAAGTTTAATTGTTATATTTGTCTTATATTTTTTTTGTAAATATTCTAATAATTCATTTTTACCCTGAAGCATTGAATTTGAGGTATCTAAATCCAAATCTCCAAAAAAAGGATCGATCATTTTCTTTTTAACAATACCGAGATTCCAATCAGAATCAAGGAAGATAGCTCCACATATTGCTTCAAATACATCTGCCAGAACTCTAGTGTTCTTTATATTCTGTTTTTCTGCCTTGCGGATGTAGTCTGCCAAACCTAACTTATTTGCTATTTTAATTAAATTACTATCACTTTCCATTTTTGCTTTTCTTTTTGTAATTGTACCTGGATCTTTCAAACCTAAAGCAGACAATTTTAAAATGAAAAGTATCTTGATTATCGCATCTCCTAAGGTCTCTAAGAAGTCATAGTGTGGGTCCCCTAGTTCATTTCCTAATTGTGGCGTAGTTAAGGATCGGATTAAAAGTTCCTCATTCTTAAACTCATACTCTATGAACTCTTGGAATTCCTCTAGTTTATCCTTTTGATCGATCATTTTCTAATTATGAATATTTTCAGTTAAATTTAAAAATTTAGACAAAACTTTAATATAAATTTAGACAAAATTTTAATATGGAAAGAGGTAATAAAGAAAAAATTCTTGAGATGATTAAAGAAATTGAAAAAAAGAACTCACATATGGAAGAATACATCTCAAATCTCTCCATCTTATCAAGAAAAGATATATTAAAAGAAATAACTCAAGATATCATAAATAATAATTCACTGTTACAAGAAATTATGGGAACAAAGAAAAAGATCATTTCAAATAATAAAAAGGAAAAAAAATTTTCTTTTGATTATATAATTGATGGTTATCTTAATAAAATTCAAAAAAATCCACATAAAAAGATAATTTTTTTAATAGAATTTCTTGATTTATTCAAGGAGCAAATATCTGAAAAAGACAAAGATGTTATATTAAAATCATTAAAAGATAAAAAAAATAAAGAAAAATTAAGAGAAAGAATGGTATCTTTGGCACATATTTTTAATCTCAATTTATAATTTCAATAGTTGAAGTAAAACAAATACTTTCTTAATGCCCCTAATTTTTATTTTTCTTCCTAATACCTTTCTAGCTATCATACCTACTGAAATCTTTTCACTTTTTAAAAGTTCTAAGAACATTTCTATCGTAGTTTGCAATAAGCCATCCCAACCCACCTTTTTTTTTTTAAGATTTTCTTTTGGTTGGTTTTTTATTCCTTCAACTTGAATAGTGCCCTTATCAATTACCAGTAGTGCTGCATATTTTCCATTTTTTGCATTTAAAAGAAGTTTTAATTCAGTATCTCTGTATTTTTCTTTAAATTTCTCATTTTCATTTAAGTGTTCGAATTGCTTGGAGACAATATTAGCAAAACCACGTAATCTCTTCTTTTTCTTTTCTTCACTCATATATATTAGTTATAAGGCTTTTTTTTCAATTATTTGCTGAAATTATTCTTATAATTATATTGTTATATCTCAAATGATTTAAAGCTTTAAATTGCTAAGTTTAAAATTTAGATATTATATAATAAGAAAATAAGGAATAATAAGTACGCTAAAACTATGCCCAATGGAACAAGAATTTAAAAATTATCTGATTCAACATTTCCGAAGAATTCTTCAAAAGCTTTTCTGTCGTTATCTGAAATTCTCTCTATCTTCAAACCTCCCTTCACAACTATCGGGGCAGCTTCTTTGTCATCATGTTTAATCTTTTTAACTATTTTATAATCATTTGTTTTTGAAACATCTAAATCAAATTCCTCCTCACATGCTTGACAGAACCATTTCTTGTTTTTCGGGATTAAGATGTTATCACAATTCGGACAGAATTTCATATTCTCAAAATCACTTCTATTTACTGTTATTTTAAATGCTTAAACTTATTGGTTTATTTAATCTATTCTATTCAATTTTAACGTTATCAGAAATATTAAAAACGTTTGACATTTATAAATTTAACCATATTTTCAGATTATGTGTTGGTTGTATGGACTAAAAAATTTTGTGTTCAAATTATTAATTACTTATTAAGAATTTGTTTGGGAAAAAAGCCAGATAGACTTTAAAAACAACGTAACAAACAGACGTTTAACGAAAAAAGGGTTTTGGCTTTACTAAAATGATGCTTTATTTAAATAAACATTTAAATAAAAGAATAATAGTATACAAGTTTTTACAATTTATTCTAAAAAAATCATTAATATGAAGTATTTTATAAAATTAATTTAAATCTCTTTTATGTAATGGGTGAAATTCATAAAGTTTAAAGACAAAAATTTGATAAAAGGCCATCGATAATTAAGGGGACTCATATATTCTAAATGAGAGTAATATATTTCGATTTAGTAGTGAGTGAGTTTTTAGGAGACCAACTGTATCGAATTGGAAAATCTTCTCAGCGGTTAATGGTATCAATTCCAATGGTTAGAAATTGGATTTATTCTGGAAAGATTAAAACATTAAGAACAATTGGAGGCGAGCATCGAATTCCTGAAGCCCTTGGTTTCAGTAATGAACTTGTTAAGCTAATAAGTCAAGAAAATCTCATAGAGATGAAATTTATTAGCTCATTTTTGTTTAATGAGTTAATAGATCTCCAAGAATAGAACTAAATTTAAAGTTAGGGCTATTAACTTATTTAGAACTTCACTCTTCTCGAATAGTAACAAAATTAATACAAAAAGAAATCACTAATAATTCTTTCCAGTTCCTCTCTATTTTAAAATATAAATGAGGAATTTGTTAGATCTATACATGAAAATCATCTTGCTGTTAAAATTTGGATTCTAAATGATGAGTTATATATACAAGAAATGGTAAAAATTGACGTTGATGGAATCATAACTGATGATTTAGAGCAAGTATAAAAAGTACTAACACAAAGAGATTAATTAAATTAAATATATTACCTTAATAAAAAAATTATCAATTATAAACATGTTATCTTCTAATAATACTGATGGTTTAAACCTCGAGAAACTTTTTTTTCCAAGGTCTATAGGGTTTATTGGAGCAAGCCACAATCCGTCAGGTGGTGGTTTTTTCGTTCGATGTTTGAAAAATAGATACCGAGGGCCAATATATTTATTTAATCCCCGATTAAGCGGAAAACAATTATATGGATATGAAATAAAAAGTTCTATTTTAGAAATTTCAGAATCAATTGATTATGTAATTTTAGCTGTTCCAGCAAGATTATGTCCAAAAATATTAGAAGAAATTGGTCAAAAAGAAGTACCATTTGTAACTATTTTTGCTTCGGGCTTTCGGGAAGTTGGTAATGAAGATCTTGAAAAGGAATTATTACATATCGCTAAGAACTACAATATTAGAATAATTGGACCAAATTGTATTGGTGTTTACAATCCGAAAGGAAGTCGCTATTTTGCATTTGAACAATCCCGTAAATCAGGCAACTTTGGCGGAATCTTTCAATCTGGTGGAATTGCTCAAAATTTAGCTCAATTAGGTGTGTCCTATGGTCTTTATATTTCAAAATTTATATCAATTGGAAATGCTTTAGATTTATCACCAGTAGAATTTTTAGAATATTTTTTACATGATGATCAAACAAAAATCATTGGATTGTACATTGAAAATTTAAGATTCATAGAGCAAGGAAGAAATTTTATGAAAATAGTACAAAATTGCAATCTAAACAGGAAACCAGTTATATTATGGAGAGTAGGATACGGAGAAGCAACTAAAAAAGCAATTATTTCTCATACTGGCGGTTTAGCCGGGAATAACGCAATTTGGAAAGCTGTAGGTAAACAAACAGGGTGTTGTATAGTAAATAATTCAAATGAACTAGCTGAAAGATTTGGTGGATTTCAAGAAATATTAGAAGAAATGGGATTTAAAGACACAGATCTAAATAAGGAGTTTATTAGATATATTTCTAAGGCAAAAAGCGTCTGTACTAAACCAATGTTTTGTGTGATGCTTAAAATAAATGAAGGATTTGAGGAATACAAAAGCCGATATAAATTTAAACTAAAACTTCTAAACAGAAAAATACCAATCTATGAAAATTTGAATTTAACAGCGCAGGTGTTAGACAAATTAAATACTTATAGAGAGTTTTTACAAAAACATGGAAAATATCCTAATAATTAATCTTGGACATTTTTTTTATATTTAATTTCAATAGGGCGTCCAGGGCTTCCTTGATAATAAAATTTTCCTGGTTTACCTCTCCAACTTTTATGTAAAACTGTGTTTGGATATATTACATTATTATCAGTAGTTAATGCTCCGCACCCCATTATTATTCCGGGATATAATGTATTATTTTTACCAATTTTAATTTCTAACATTGTGATTTTCCCAAAAATACTGTTCACAGCATGACTGGAGAGTGCACTTGTAGGATAGATAAAAGCATTGATATCAATATCGGTAAATTCTAATCCTACATAAGCATCAGAGTAAATAACGTTTTTACCAATTTTATTGTGACTAATCCGTCGTAGCGTACGATTAATGAGCCAAGGAAATGGTGATTTTGAGGTTAACCATATTGGGAATTTTATTATAAATCCTCTTTTATGATAATATTTCATCATTCGTCCTTCTTCACTATTCACATTATCAAGTACTCGCGGAAATACTCCTTCTTTTGGTGGTGATTTTTTATTCCAACTTCGTGCCCATAGTGCTGTGAATTCTATTAAAATTATTAGATAAATATAATACAGACTAAATAAGAATAGAGGTAATAAAATTAAGTGAACTACATCAGGAATAGAAAATAAATTAATAAAGCCATACTCAAATAAAAGAAAAAGTCCTAAGCATACATATAAAGGAACGAGAAAACTAATAAAATTGATTTTAAAGAAATCAAGCGCAGGGAGTTCTACCGTTTTTTCTTTCTTTTGAGCGGAATCGCAAATTTTATCGAGATTTTCATTATCCATTTTCCTAATATAGTATTGTTGAAAAAGTATTAAAAATTATTTTAATAAAAACATAAAATTTCAAACATGAACCATTGTTTATAGTCTTTTTTATTAGATCAATTACAATTGCAGCTTAATTCTGTTCCCTTCTTGCCATATGTTTAAATTGTTCCTTTTGCATTAGTGGTACTATTTTCTTAAAAGTCATAATAAAAGCTATCAAAGCAGTAAACCCGGTGACAATTCCAAATAACATAGGATCATGATATGTTAGTATGAAGGTTCCTAAAAGAGGTCCCACTATTTGAGCAAGGTTATCTAAAGTTGTAGTATAACCATTTATTTTTCCCATCTCTTTTGGAGATACAGATTGAGTTGTTTTACTTATTAAAATTCCTCTTGAGCAGGATACGCCATAACTAACAAAAACTATTAAAACAATGAAAACCCAGGTTTCCGGATAAAAAATTCCAAATATACCCGTTAAAAAGAACGTAACAACCAAGATTGCTAATCCAAGGATTGTCATTTTTTGTTCACCCAATTTTTTTAATGTTGGCTTGAACAAGGTAAAACGGACTATGGCTCGTGAGATACCTGAAATTGTTAGTAATATTGCTATTCCTACAGTATCAAGACCTAAAATTAATTTAAAAAAAAATACAAGAGTAATTATGTACAACATAAAAGAAAAGGTGGAAAAAGCAAACTGGGTTAATAAATATAAAGCATCTTTGTTTTTCCACAACTTTATTTTGATTTTAATGTCCTTCTGTGCTTTTTCACGTCTGGATTTAGGCCATGATTCCTTTATAAAGAAAAATGTAATTAAAATGGAAATAAAAGAAAGACCGGCAGCTATTAATCCGGAAAGAGCAAAAGGATATTTGGGTCCAAAGATATGATATAAAGATAAAAATCCTCCTAAAGCCGGGGCGACAAGTCCAGCAAAAGTAAAAACTACTCCAACATTAGTCATTTGAAGACCTCTGTCTTTTGGAGGGACTCTATCTGTTATTATTGCTTTTGTTATTGGAAAATTCCCCCCAAATATACCATCAACAATTCTTGCAATGAAGAGCAGGGACAGGGAATTTGAAAATGCTAATAATAGAAAGGCAGTGCAAGTTCCGCTCTCAGCGATTAAGAGCATTGGTTTTCTCCCATACTTATCGCTTAATCTTCCCCAAAGAGGTGCTGAAAAAAGTGAAAAAACAGCATTAGTAGCAACTAAGGCACCGATTACAAAAGGAGTAGTATCGTAAACTTCTATGAGTTCTGGCAAAAATGGAATGATAATATAAAAACCTAAAATATCCACAAAAAGTCCTATCCACAAATTAGTTAGTTCCGGATATTTTTTTTTTATTGGATCTGAAGAATGAGCTTTTCCTTTTGAATTATTAGAAGGTTGATTCATAGAAGTATCAAAAATTAAATTTATTCAAATTACAGAAAAAAATATAAATCAAGAAATTTATAATTCCTTTTATATTTTTTTCACTAAAAAATTGAAAATTATTTTTCTAAAAAATCTATTATAATTTTATTTATTTCTGGAGCTTTTTCTATAGGGGATTCATGGTCAGCGCCTTCAATCACTACAAATTTGCTATTAGAAATTCTTTCATGAAGTTTAAAGTTTACTGTTCTTGGCATTTGCTTGTCCTTATCTGCACACATCACTAAAGTTTCAGTTTTAATAAGATTCAATTTATCAGTGAGATTATGGCTTCCAAGAGCATGAACTTGATTTGCTATATCTTGAGGAGTAGCAGGAATATTAGTCCTTTCCTTAATTAAATCTTCAGCGGAAAACAATCCATGAAATTTCTTCTTTGGATCTTCTTTCATTAATTTAATAAATTGACGTGAAAACCCCATTTTAGCGGCATTGAAAAATGTTTTTTTAGGATCTTTTAATCTTGCTTCATATCTAGCAATTTGAGCGTTTTTATAAAGTTCCAGACCAGATTTATCTAATGGCCAAGCATCAATTGTATTAATAAGAATTAATTTTTCTACACTATTTGGGAATTTAATCGCGAAGTGTTGAGCAATCATACCGCCTACGGACCATCCGATGATGTGTCCTCTCTCAATTTCTAAAAAATCTAATAATCCTTTCGTATCTTCAGCAAATAATTCCATGGTATATAGTTTATTTGGTCGATCTGATTTTCCAGCACCGCGATTATCAAATCTAATCACTTTAAAATGTTCTGATAATGAATCATATTGACCAATCCACCGTTCTTTTCTTACACCAAATCCATGGATTAAAACAACGGGATATCCATCGCCTTTAACTTCATAACAAATTTTTATACCATTAACTTCAGCAAATAATTCAGTCATGTAGATAAGAAATTAAGAGATTATTTTTAATATTAGTAATCTACGTTTAGATTTTATAATAATCATTAAAAATATTTGTAAAAGATGTAATATATTTCAAACAACATAACTTTTATCTACGTGACAAAACTGCTATTGGAAATCCACACAATTTGCAGCATCCTTTAGGATCTAATAACATTTTATCAATACCCATAGTTCTTCTTTTAATGACCATTTTTGAACATTGTGGACAAAAAGTGTGCTCATATTTTGAATGTGGTAGATTTCCAAGGTAAACATAATTTAAACCAGCATTTTTTGCTATGTCATGAGCATCAATCAATGTTTTTAAAGATGTAGGGTTTGTATAACCATACTGGCTTGATTTAAATTGTGGAAAAAATTTACTGAGGTGAAAAGGAGTAAATTCCCCCAGTTCATTCAATATTTTTTTGGCAATTTCTTTTATAGTTTTTTTATTAGAGTTTAATCCCTCTATTATTAAGGTCGTTATTTCTACATGAACTCCAAGCTCTTTTGCCAGTTTTGAGTTTTGCCAAATAATATCTACATCTATCCCGCAATGTTTCTTAGCCATATCAACTCCTCCTTTGATATCTATATTTATTGCATCAAGTCCTTTTTTAACCAATTCTCTTAAAACATCTTCCGTCATATACCCATTTGATACAAAAGTGTTATACAAACGCTCTTTTTTAGCCAATTCAAATACTTTTAATGCATATTCAAAGAGAAGAGTTGGCTCGTTAAATGAAATTGAAGTTCCTTGACAATTATTTTTTAACGCTATTTCAATAATTTTCTCTGGAGAGAGATATTCATTCGATTCTTTGACTAAATCAATAATATCGTTTCTTGGATGTGAGATATGATGATTTTGACACCAAAAACAGTTAAAATTACAGCCATAAGTACCTACTGTTAAAGCAATAGTTCCGGGATAAAAATGGTATAAGGGCTTTTTTTCTATTGGATTAAATGACAAAGCAGGAATTAATCCATAAACGATGCTGTATATAATTCCATCTTGATTAATACGAGTTTTGCAAAATCCCGTTTTTCCTTCAGAAATTTTACACTTTCGTTCACAAGTTAAACATTGAGAAAGATTATCATTAATCTTTTTTTGGAATTGAGCTGTTTGCAAAAATTGTCGATTAATAGAGTTCATTTTGGAATTATAAATAGTTTTTTATATGATACTTCAAGAAGGACTTGTTTTAAAATATTTTTATCAATATTATTAAGATAGGCTAGAAATAAATAAGATATAAGATTTTTATTAAAATACTTTTTATATATTATTTCCTAATAGTATACAACATGAATCGTTCTAAAC
>SDBV01008636.1_pt1 | contig 13698 bp, 15 predicted proteins | sample 2277081 | NCBI WGS metagenome assembly SDBV01 (sample SAMN10402039, study PRJNA504765) | marine sediment metagenome | isolation source: marine sediment core GS10_PC15, 223 cmbsf | place: Arctic Ocean: Southern Knipovich Ridge | collected 2010 | reverse complement strand
TCTCATGTACGGTAGCAACGTCATCGGCCGTGGGGTGATGCCCAAAGTGCGTGACGCCAGAATGGACCAGTTATCCCCGAAAGACAGAATCACTTGGGCTCACATCATTCGGCACGATAGAGAATCACGTATTGCGGACACTTACAGGTAAGAGCTATGTATAATGATGTTGTGTTCTTCGCTTTGATAGCTGGCATCGGGCTTGGATGGATCGCCTCGTGGTTTTTCGTGGTTCGCCCGGAGCGAGACACCGTGCGTGACATGAGATTCGCTGGATTCGTCCACGACAGACCAGCGCCACCGCGAAAACTGAAGGCTGAGGAACCGCTCACTCGAAACGAGACGTAAGTTTATGGCAAACCTCCCCAAGGAAAAACTGGACGGTGAAGCCTTCGCTCGATACACACGTGATCGGTGGCGGGCGCTGGAACCTATGTATGTGTGGTGGACCCGTCACAGATGGTCTCGGGTCATGGACTATCTCAGTGGCAATCACTGGAGAGTCCTCGATCTTGTAGAGAGCAACATCGACGACGAGCGCATCCCCAAGTGGAAGCGATACCCGATCATCGGTCTCACGTTGGCGGTTTACAACGATCAGCTAGCGGATTTTCTAGCCAGCCAAGTCCGTTTCTCTGCAGTCTCGACCTCAGAAGATCCGTCAGACGTCGCACGGGCTGAGATGGCAGGCAGCATCCTCGGCTACCTATGGGATCTCACGGAGTTGGAAGCTCAACGCATCGATCTTGCTGCGTGGCTTCTAGCAACTGGAGTAGGCTCAATCGGCGTGCATTGGGATACGGACACCGGCAACATGCTCCCACTTGCTATCCCGGAGACAGAGAAGAACGAGCTTGGTGAAGATGTACCGACTGGCGGGTTGATTCCAGTAAACCCCGTGACTCTCCAGCCTGATCCTAGTATGAAAGAGCCGGTGATGATGGACGCTGGGGAGATCGGTATTGAAGTGCTCTCTCCTCAGTTTACCCGCTACGGTCGCAAGCAGCGCGATGGGGTTATGGTAGGGGACAGGCTTACGCACGATGAGGTGATGGCCGAGTACGGAGAGAAGTTTGCCAACACTGTACCCTACTCGAAGACGTCGTTGATCTCGATGGACCTCGCGTGGTTACACGGTTCCGTGGACACCTCCAGAGACGAACGCGCACTTATTATCAGAACCTTCATCCCAAAGTCCACACGCTACCCGGAAGGGCTTCACTGGTCGTCCACGGAGGACGGTAGGATCGTACGGAAACCTGCTGGTCTCCCTGGTGGCAGAGTGCCGATCATCCCGTTCCGTTTCATCCCGATGCCGGGGTACTGGGCGTTTGGTACGACACCCTTGTACGCAGTGTCCCACTCGAACAAGGCAGCGGATATCGCTAAGCAGAAGATGCAGGAGTGGAACGAGAAGGTGATCCCCAAACTCCTCATCATGTCCGGTGGTGGGGTTGCACCGGGAGACTTCAACAATGAACCAGGGCAAGAAGTATCTGGCGTGAACCCCGGTGCTGAACCAGTGTGGACCAAACCTCCGTCCTACCCCCCAGAGCTAGAGCAACAACGGATGCAGTCGCTCAAGGAGGGTTTGATGGCTGCAGGGTACGAGTTCACTGACAGACCGGACTTAATGCCAGGGGACCCCCAGAAGGGAGCCCGTACGCGCCAGCCGATTAGACAGACCGGGGGTAGCGAGATAGAAACCGCACTGCTAGTTACCAAACCTTCCTGGCAGCGCTTGGGGGCGGTCCTGCTTAGCTTCGTAGGCCGTTACTACACTGAGAACCGCGTGGTCGCAGTGAACGGTCCTGACCGTCAGTACCAGTGGATCGAGTTCAAGGGTACCGACTTCGCCAACCTCTCCGCTTCCATCCACGTTGAGGAGCTACCCTTTTTCCCACGCAACCGTCAGTCGATGCGTGACGCTGTGATCTCGCTTATGCAGACAGAGGCTGGACAGATATTCTTCCAGGGCAAGGATGGCCAAATCGATCCAGCCAAGCTACAACTTGCGGCAGAGGCTGTCGGTGTAGATGTTGCACTCTCTACACTCGATGTGGACACGGTCGAGGCGCGTAACGAGATTAGCATGTTCCGCGCTGGTCAGCAGTTGGAGTACAAGGACTTTCAAGATAGCGAAACCCATCTCACGGAGAAGCTCAAGGCTATGAAAAGCCTTGCCTACCGTGGGTGGAGTCCCGAGGCGCAGAAAGCGATGGAGCAGAATGTTCAGGAGCATAGAGACGCCCTGAGCCAGCAGCAACAGGAAGAGGAGGCAGCACTCACCGAGCAGGAACGCAAGTTGCGCACCATCAGGGCGGAGACCGAGGCCATGGGAGACGCCAGGAAGCAACTTGTCACGATGCTCTTGGAGTTTCTCAAAGAGGATCTCATTCCAGCTAAAACAGATAAGGAGACGTCATGACTCCCCCAGTGATACCAGTAATTGACGAGGGGGGCGGGAAGGTTGCAGATCTACCAGCGACCGCTAAAAGCCTCGTGAGTCAAGCAGTAGCTAACGTTCCGCCTGCCGGTGGTGACGCAGCGGTTGTGGATCCACCTGCGGTGGTAGTTCCTCCGGTTGAGCCAGTGGTGCCCCCAGTAACGCCCCCTGCGGTAGACCCACCAGTGGTAGTAGTGGATCCACCCCCGATAGATCTAGCAGCGGCAGCAGCAGCCACGGACCCGCCAGTCACAGACCCACCTACCGAGCCAGTCATCACTGCTGATGACGTGGCCGACATTGCCGCCGAAGTTGGCGTGCCTTTCCAGGAAGCCGTGGACCGCCTGGAGGCTCTCGGCATCGGTGTAGAGCACGATAACATACCAGAGGACTTCCATGATCGTTACGGTGCTCTGCTTGCTAGAATCACTGACGCGGTGGAGCCAGTCTTCGCAGAGCAGAACAAAGCACGCGACGCCTTGGATGCCGTCGAGAGGTTTAAGACTCGTATGGCCGAGAACCCCAAGAGTGCCTTGTTGGCTCTTTGGGCAGCGAAGCCAGATGCGTTTGCCGAAGTCGCAACTATCGCGCAGGCAGCAGCGGACGACCCGGAGTACAAAACACGCGTCATCCGCGAGATCGACGTGGAGGCACGTGAGGTCAATGTCGATGTGCGTGAGAATCAGTTCACTGAACAACAACTCTATGAGAAGGGACGTAGGGCTGCAGCTATCACGCAGACGGTAGCGGCTCAATTTGGAGTCGATCAGAAAGTGGCTGCTGACTACGTGGCCTCTGCAGTTGGCTCTGTAGGAGCTGACGTGTTCGATCTGAACAACATCCCTGTGATTATCAAGCAGCTTCGTCCGATGGCCCCCAAGGCTCCTGCGGCTCCCAAAACTATCACCCCGGCACAAGTTGTGGCTACAGCGGAGGCTCCCAAAGCACCAGTGGTCACCGACTCTCCTCCGGTCCCCGGTGCAACGTCTGGCCTCACGTCTGATACGTTGCAGAAGGGTCGAGGTGGGGCGTTCGCCAAGCTTATCAGGTCTGCAGGAGAGAGGGTAGACGCTCTCCGAGGCGGCTAAAACCGTCTCGGGCTAGAAGCAGTCAGTGGGGCCAGGGGACCGTAACTCTCTGGCCCCGCTTGACATCCCACCCTGTATCGCCTACTCTGTCCTTGTTGGGTGGCTCTGCCACTCCAGCGTGGAACACCAGGAACAACGACAGCAAAGAAACTGAACCCTGGAATGTGTGGGTCACCGCTAGGTGTATCCCACCTCTACGCTGGAGAACTATCTTGGCTGCAACTTTTGCAGATTTATCTCGCCTAGACGCGATTCTGCGAGACAAGCCCTTGGTCGAGGGCATCCAGAACGTGTACAACAAGGCGACGCCCTTCCTAGAGAGAATCACGCAGGTATTGGCCCTCTCAGGTCGTAAGGGCATCTTCCCCGTCCAGATGGGCGCAAATGAAGGTCACTACATGCGTGCCGACCGGGGAACGTTCGGAACTTCCCAGGTCACTCAGCCGTTGCTTGCTGAGATTGCATCCAAGTTCGCTTACTCGATCTTCGAGATCAGCGGACCGGCAATCTCCGCCGCCTCTGGTGCGTGGGCCTTTGAGGAAGCTCTCTCACTCTCTATCGAGCAGACCCTGACTGGTGCCAAGTTGGATCGGTCTCGCCGGATGCTGAATGCTTCGGGTGCTGGCGTCATCTGCCTGGTCCAGAGCAAGACTTCCACTACCATCATCATCGTGGACTCACCCTTTGGCCTGACGTCGTTCAACGGCAACACGGACGTCAAAAACATCCTCCGCAAAGACATGCCGGTTGACGTGGTTGACACCGTCTCCCCGGATGCTACCAAGCATCACGACGACGATCTCATCACGGCGATCACACATAGTGGAACCGGCTCCACGGTCACGTTAGACACCGCAGAATCCTCGGCTCCTGCTGACGGTGATTTCGTCGTCCGAAGCGACAACTACGGTAACGAGAACGTTGGCTTCTTCAACGGAGTCTTCCCGGCCTCGCTCGGCGGAACGGACACGTACCTCAACGTCACGCGGACCGGCAACGTCGGTTGGCAGGGTGTCACGGTGGACGCGGCTGATGGTGGAGGTACCCCTGTATCCCTCGACCCGGATATGCTTCGGGACACCATCGACCAGGTCCAAGAGGACTCTGGTGAGCGCCCGAATCTGATCCTATGCAACTACAAGGGTCGCCGGAACATCTTCAACCTCTTGCAGCCCCAAGTGCGGTACGTGCCGATGAACCTCCCCGGAGGTTTGACGGAGGACACGCTGTCTTGGGATGACATGCCCGTGTTGGTGGAGCGGTTTTTCCCTCCGCAGCACATCGCGTTTGTTAACACCAACTTCTGGTACCACGCTATCGAGAAGGACTTCGAGTGGATCCCCGGAGACGCCGGTACGGTGTTGCACTCGATGGTCACGGTGGGAAGCGACACCCACAGGGCGGTGGGACGGTTCTACGGGAACGGTCCGATCACGCTGTTCCCGGCGACTAACGGAGTGCTCTATAGCCTGTCGGAAGCCTAAGAGGGTAAGTGAGCAAACGGAAAGCTACAAATAGTTGCAAGTGTGGGTGTGGTACTCTCGTTTCTGGTGTATGGAAACGGGGGCATAGCACTCGCTGCAGGCCCGGTCTCACGCGTGGTAGGAATAAGTGGGGTGAGTGGGCACGTTGGTCGCCTGTTGAAGATGCTTCCATCTTTGAACAAGCAGAGTCTGGCGTGCCGTACCTTCACCTACGAGTGCCTGGGCGCACAGTTCAAGCGGTTCGCCAACGTTATCGCACGCTTGGAGCTAGGTGCACAGTGAAGTTGCCCGCTAGTAAGCCGGGGCAAAACATGAGCGCCCCGAGAGCTACCGAGAGCCCGACGCTTAAGGATGTCTATTGGACCGCTGGGTTTTTTGATGGAGAGGGCAGCTCGGCTTTCGCTGTAGACAAACGAGCGAGAGTTAGACGAGGGCACACGCTAGCCAGCATCTCGCAGAAAGACCCAGAGTTGCTACACCAAGTGCAGCGGCTGTTTGGTGGGTCTGTAGGACCAAGAAAAATTAGGAGTGTGATACGCGGTAAGTGTTACCGTGGGACCTACTACACTTGGCAGATCTCTGGTCCTCGCGCTCGTGGCTTTCTCATGACGATCTACTCTCTGCTATCGACGCGGCGGCAGGGGCAGGTTAGGAAGGCGTTGCAAGTAGCTGCGTGAACAAAACCCTTCCTGTGGCGCAACGGCCACCAGGGAGCAGGCACCCGCACCTAGCGGGGATTCCTAAGAAGGGAGTAGCATCATGGCTGGAACACCAGTAACAGGAACACAGGAGCACGGCTTCAAGTCGGAAGTTCGTAAGCTCCGCAAGGAATACAACAGGCTCCACGCAGACGTTGAGCGTGTCAGGGTGTACTTGGCCGACCAGTTGCTAAACCGCGTGGTCAACGTGGAGTTTGTGGCCTCTGCAGGGTGCGGTCTCGCAAAACACGCTAACCCCGAAGATCTGCAGACGGCCACTGCTGTGGTTGTTAGCTACAAGGGCGAGCATTTCACGGTAGTAGCCGACGCAGCGGCTGTTGTCGCTACGATCCTAGGTACAGGCAACACCATTGCCTCGGACAAGTTCGGTGTCATCTGGGTGTTTGGTAACAAGACCGCAGACATCGCCTTGGCGGTTCCGTCTGCTGCGGAAACCGAAGCTACCGACATCGCAGCCTTAGCACAGCCGATGCCCGACGTCCCCACAGAGGGTGACGTTCCCATTGCAGTCTTGATGATCGAGGCAGATACCAGCGAGTGGGAGTGGGGCCATGTCACGAACGGCGAGATCGATATAGACTCCGATACGGCCACGTTCTACAATCTCTTGAATAGGCCGTACATCACGAGTGCGCTGGCGTCGTTCGCTTTGGACGCTGGAGCCGCAACGTTTACCTACGGTGCCGCAGTGGCCGTGCTCGGAGATGGCACTGCTCTCACGATCACCGGCAAGGCAAACGTTGTCTTCCCCGCAGGTGAGTTGACTGCCATCGCCGCTGGCAAAGTGGGGGCTTTCATCCTCTACGCTCTTGCCAACGACGATGAGATCCCGGTGCAGATTGGTGCGGCCTACGACACGCTTCAAGCAGCCAAGATAGCAGTAGACGATTTGAACCCGAACCCGTTGTTGGTTGAGCTGGGTCGTATCTACATCGAGAACGGGACCGGCGCAGACTGGACTCCGGCGACGGACGACCTCGACGCGACAGGCATTGCTACCACGTTCGAGAGTGCAGCGGTTAGACCTCAACTCTTGGCACCTACGGATCTCACAGCAGCCACAGTTAACGCATAGGAGTAACTCATGGCTGGAGATCCAAGGATAGCAACAGTAGAGCACAGCACTAAGTCGGAGGTTCGTGCTCTTAGGGAAGAACTCAACAAGGTCGTTACCGACCTCGAAAAGCTTAGAGCCGCGAGCCAAGCTGGCGGAGTCGTACTCGTCAACGAGATTCGGGACGACATCTCGGCTGGTTCTCCGAACTACCGGGCTATCATCACCGAGCTACAAGCGGATCATGGTACGACTGTGACCGCAGTAGACGAGGGGAAAACCCTCGCTGACGAACTCCACGACGACGCGGCCACGAACAAGACTGCAGTGGACGCCCTCGTTGACAAGCTCAACTTCCTCCTTACCGAGTTCCAGAAGGATCGAGTGACTCGCGGAGAGGCTGTCGGCACTGGGGCTACCTTGGCGATTGACGCCAATGCAAACGACATCCAGATGGGTAACGCCATCGAGGTTATACACAAAGGTCTTAGCTATTACCTGTCGGCAGAAGATCCCATCGACTTGAGCACGAAGACGCTCAACACCGACACTATCTCCGCTGGTAAGTGGGGTGTCGCGTGGGTCTTTCAGAACACTGCGGGCGTGGCTGACGCCGAGACCCCACTGACTGCGCAGACGGTGTTCGCCAGTTTAATTGAGTGTCTGGCCGAAGGTTGGACAAACGCAACGAACACGCTACCGCCTGGGGTTGATGATGTAGTCATTGGGCACGTTGCTTTGCTGGAGAGTGTCGGTGGCGGGTTTGTTTGGGGGCCGGATAGCATTTCGGCAGAGACCAGCGAAGAGTTCAAATCTTACGTCGGCTTGCCTGGAGTAGAAAGTGAGATGGCTTCCTTCGCGCTGGAAGCTGGTAACGCAACGTTCGTCTACGGTGCGTTAAATGCTCGACTCGGGGACCAAACTAGAATAGCCATGACTGGTAAGATCAACGTCGCTTTACCAGCTAAGACAAACGTGGCAGATACCAAGTTTGGTGCTTGGATTGTCTACGGCCTCGCTGACGACGTAGAGTACGTTTTGCAAGTCGGAGCAGCGTTTAGTACGCAGGTTGCAGCCGATGATGCTATCCGAGACGCAAACCCGAATCCATACTTGCCAGTGATTGGTACATTCACTTTGGCAAATACCTCTGGGGCTGACTTTATCCCAGGCACGACTCTGTTGGACGCTTCAGGTATTGCGATGACGTTCAACAAGGTTGGCTCGGGTTCGAGCTTCCGTGAACTCGGTCGTGGTCAGGTCAACCAAGCAATCGCTGCTCTGACCGATGAGCACGCGGCTACGTTGACGGCGGCTAAGGCTACGGCAGGGCCACCTGGGCTGACGGCCAGTTCTACACCGGCAGCTCTTGGGGCGGCTGCAGACGCAAGCGCAGTAGACGCTGCAGCAGATATGACAGCGGCTACCATTAACGCTTAGGAGATTTCATGCTCGGACATAGCAGATCAGTCTTGATGGGTCCAGCGGACTTTCCATTTGACGGTGGAGGGGGAGGGGGAGCACTCCCCTCTCCCAGTCCGTTCGTGGCCCCTGGTGGTATCCCAGACCCAAGAAACGCGACCGCAGGAGTTCCAGGTACTGTTGGTCTCACTGAGCTAATCAACTCAGGTAAGATCAGTGCGGAAGAGCTTCTCCAGTTGGTTGCTGCGCTGGCTGGTATTGGAGGAGGCGTGCCCGCAGGGGGGGCTCAGCCCCCAGGTAATTCTATCGAGCAAGCGTTCGCAAGTGGGGGAGGGGCTCCGGGCGGGGGAGGAGCACCACAGATCCCAGGGCTCCCACTGTAGCACGTTCTCATTCAGAGAGGTCTACAATGGTGGATGCTCCGGTGGTGTTTGTTTCACTCGCGGCAGTGGCCGGATCCGGCCTCATAGCGTGGGGAGTGACGAAGTCGAAGGTGGCGGTACTGGAAAATCGTATGAACGGTAAAGTCACCAAAGACACATTCGCCGCTTCGTTGAAAGGCATCGACGACAAGCTCGATATCGTACTCAAAGGACTGGACAGAGTACACGAGCGCTTCGACGATCATCTGTCCCAACATCACGGAGGGAAGTAACATGGGCACGGGACAAGAGCAACAGCGCTACAACGTCAAACCTCCTACTGTCGCGCTCATGGCGGTTAGAGGCATGGAGCGTTGGAAAAAGAACGTTCTCTTTGTGGTGGGCGTCGTTGGTATTTTAGCTCTCCTCACCTGGTTCACGTTTCTCGACCAGGGTCACGAACACCCAATACAAGAGTGGTTCGTCGCTGGTGCGCTCATCCTTTTTTGTTGGTGGAGTATCTCTCCAGAGTGGACCACTCGTCAAATGGACAAGTACGCACCTTCTTTCTTACGCAAGGAGCGCCGGTCATAATGGAACTCAGCCGAGATTGGGTTGAACGGCTACGCGTGTGGAACGACAGCCACTCACAGCATCCTCCTGTCTTGATCCGCTGGGATGAGAAGGCGATCAAGACACGAACGTTCAAGGTGGTATTTGGAGTCTCCATCCCACGCTGGCAGTGCGAAGGTCGCTGGGAAGTTGGGGTAGTCCTCAAGGACCAAGTTCCCGGTATGGAAGCCTGCTGCACTCTCATGGATGGGGGACTCTGGTTCTTCGGGTTGTTCCACTGGATGAACCAAACCACGAAGGAACATCTGGACTTAGACAACCGCATCTTCTCCTGCCTTGGAGCCGGAGATATGACTCGACCCGAGTTCAGGGAAAAGTTTCTCCGAAAGACTCCAGAGGAGGAGGCGGAGCACGAAGAGTACGAGGAGAACAAGGAGAAGAAAGCACTCGTCGAAGAGCTGTCGTACGCTGGCAAGAGTTATTACAAGAGTTACGACAGCCCTATAGTGTCAATGGACCCGACTGTCAAAGCCCGTGCCAAATGGCGCTGGCGTACCCGTTAGGAGAATACAATGCCGAACTATGCATGGAGAGGGAGACACCCTGACTTCAAGAACACAGCCGGAGAGACTATGCGCGGAGCCAGTAAGGGCTTGCGCACGATAGACCCGAGCGGTCCTACCAAGGGGGAGGATGTGAAGGTTGCTACAGCCACAGCCCCGTCTGCAGGGCGTATCAGGTGTACCGTGAGCGGTTGTGGTAAGTCGTTCAAGATTGCCGCACCTCTGGCTGCGCATTTCAACAGGGATCACAAGAAGCTCCGCAAGGACAAGAACTCCTGGCGGAAGTACGCAGAGACGGACTGACGTAGGACGTGGCAACACAAATCGTCCAGCCGATAGTCACTGGTGGGATTTGGTCCGTCCTTCCCATCAACGCTGTGAGGCATCTCGCTAATAACAGTCACACGAACATCGATGGTGAGACACCTGATGGTGCGTCGGTCTCTACTCCTATTTTGACCGTCCCTGATTCGATTGCTAGATCTGGCACCGTGTACCAGATGGGTGCTCTCCCGGCAGGTGCTGTCAGTGGGACGTTTAAGGTACGGCGGGAGCACGATATTGGATCGATACCGATTCCCCCTGCAAACACCCCACCCTCCGTCTTGTTTGCCAACCTAACGGTAGGAGACCCGAACGACGAAGGCACAGTAATAGATAGTTTGTCTGAGTCGCCTGTCTTTGACCAAGCTGTAGCTACGTACGAGGCTGCGGTTACTTTTCCTGATGGAGCTGACCTTTGGGTTGGGATCATGTGTAACGGTCCTGCTGCTGGCGGGACTGTGTGCGATGTTTATTGGATAGCCCTCGAAGTAGATATACCTCCCGACCCGATAGTTCCTGTCGTTCTATTCGAGGAAGAGGCGACGCGAACTGATGAGGTAACGTGCTGCTGGGGATCCGTGGCTGGCCCTAGTATACAGTACGAGGGACAGTTCTCCCCGGATGGCGGCACCACGTGGTGTGAGTTGTTCCCTCTGCAAGATGCTACCTGTTTTACGTGGGACTTCACGGATGCTTTCACACCCTGCGCCGAGGGGTTCGGGATCGACGCCGGAGCTACAACTTTTCACCACTGCTCCGGCGCAACACGGAACGCTGCGAACACAATAGTGTGCTTCTCGTCTGGTACTGCTGTGTCCTTGGTAGGGGTTGATCCTTCGTTCAACGTACGGAGCGGTAGGGTTGGGGCCTGGGTTATCTGTGTGGCTGACGACGGTAGCAAGAGCGTGGTTCAAGTAGGCCATGACTACGCCACTCTTGCCGAGGCCGCAGCGGCTATATCATTGTACGGGTGCTCCGGAGGCGGAGGCAAGGCAGGATCTATCTGCGTAGAAAACTCTTCTGGAGTTGACTTCGTGGCTGGGATCACCAACCTGGACGCTTCTGGTATTACTGTCACCACCAAGGCTGGAGCGCTGCCGGAGGGCAGCTACATAATTCGTGTTAGAGTGCACGATGGGACTTCGTACAGCGCTTACGTAGAGTCATGTTCGTTTGTAGCCAGTGTGGGGTGCGCATGACACTTACAGCCGGTACGTTGTTGACGGATGCCGAACTCTTGGCGTATCCGTATATTCCAGACCCTCCTCTACCGAGGCCGAGTCTCCTACGTACACTGGGGAACCTCGATGCCGAAATCATGAAACTGCTTCTCGCTGAGGCACCGCATTCCGTGTCGTGTGTGGCTGCTGCGATCACGGTTGTTGCTGCTACTAACCCCACTGGGTACACTTTGGTGTCAGCTTTCCAATATCAGCAGTTCACTTACAAGTCTGCTGCCGAGGTGTACACCCCCATAACCATAGTTCCCCTCAATCGTCAGGATGACGCTAGAGCGAGGCACCCAGCGGCAGTAGTGGTTAACCAACTCACGTTTCTTCCCGTGGACCCATTAGGCAGGAGATGGGATGGCTCTGCCTCTAGAGCTTGGTACATAGGGGATGGAGACGAGATTCACGGTCGTAGGGCTACAGCTCCCACGAGTCCCGCCTCGTTGACGGCCACACTAGCTAGTCCTGATAGCGCTCGTGAGTACTTCGTGACTGCTCTAAGGTTGTACGTCTTGCTGCAGCACGATCAAGTGCCCGAATCAGTGCTTCTCAAGGCACAGGACAGGGCCAACTCGGAACGGTTGATGGTGCTGCAGCAAGCTCACAAGAACGTGAATATCTCATCCCGGTATGGGGAGCAGCCCGTAGCGCGTGCAGCGCCCCGTGTTGTAACACGATAGGAGTTTAGCGTGGCAACTACAGCCCAGCAAGCAATGGATCTTGCGCTCCAACGATCCGCGCTCAACAACCCTGACCTTGTGCCGCCCGCGCAAGTGATCCGGTACATCGCTCAGTTTGAGAAGGCAGCGTACCTCCTCGCTGCGAAGTTACAGCCGGAGTACTTCGGTTCGAGTGGAGACACCGGCACACGAGCTGCCTTTGGTGATTCGTGGCCTCTGACAACTGCTCCGGGTGGGATAGCCTCTGTGACCAAGGCAGAGGTGAAGACAATCACTGGTTCGGTGACAGATGTTTCGGTAGGGGACCAGATCAATCTCATCAGTTTCCGCTGGCCTAGCCTAGGGCTGGCTCCTCGGGCCTATATCCGTGGGAGGGACTTGTTTGGTTACCTGGTAGAGTTGGGCGCTGCAGACGCAAACATGGTCACGGTAGCTACCATATACTTCGCTGTGCTCCCGACCGCCCCGACCGCACTCACGACTACACTGACAATCCCAGATGAGTGGATCGATCTTGTTTATCTGCCGCTCGCACGTGTGTTTGCAATTAGAGACTCTCGGCCTACAGAGGCAGAGGTGATCCAGGGAGAGTTCACTGAGGCCAGAGAACTGTTCAAACAATCTCTCGGTGTCTATGACGGTGGAGCGGTCAAGCCGATCAACTCTGTACCTGTAGCCACGGCCCTTGACGGTAATTCGTGACTGCCCCGATCCGCTCCTCTGACCTCACGTGGAGTCCTGTTGCGTTAGACGGTGGACTCCACGGTGCAAGAGCGATCCCGGATCCTTCCGACGCACAGCAACTCCAGAACTGGACGCTGTTTCGGGGGAGGTTCTCCTTGCGCGGGCCTCTCGCGGAAACCGTGCGTCTACGTGATGTTCCCGACACTGCAGACGTCACTAGCGTCCTCGCGGTAGAGTACCACGTAGCAAAGTGTTATGTGGTTGCTCACAGCACTGTCACGAGCAAATGTTATCTCTACCGTCTCAAACTTACTGGAGCCGCAGAAGACGATGGTGAGACTGAGACCCCTATTGTCGATCTCTCGTGGGATGGTGCAAGCCCTCCCCGAGTCAACCTCACGTCTTTCGAGGGTGGCAGTGCTACAGACCCGAAGCAGCGCCTGTATATTTCGGACTCCACTAACACGCACCCACCTAAGTATTGGGACTCGACAGACAGTACTCTGAACGCTGTAGAAGAGGACTTTGACGACGAGGGCTCCAAGGAGTCGTTGAACTTCCCTCTCATCTTCGCCTACAACGATCATCTTTTCGGCACGGACTTTGTGCAGTCGAGCGCGTTCCAGCTTGGCCTCCTGCGCTACTCTCAGCCAGGGCTCATCCCAGCCGACGAGCCCGGAGTCACAAACAATCCTTCCCGCGAGTGGTGGTTCTCCGACAGACGGCAAGTAGGAAGCCGTGGGGACAAGATTATTGGAGTGGGTCCTGCCGGTCCAGCAATGATCCTCGCCAAGCGTAGACGGATGTACTCGTTCGAGGGGTTCGATGCGGCGTCATGGGTGCTACGCCCGATAGCTGGAGCGGACGCGTTGGGTGCCGTGGGTCCTCATGCGCTGTCCGGTCTCCCGGATGGCAACTGTCTTGTCTGGACTGACAAAGGCCCGCACCTCACTGATGGGAAGAGGATCGTGGACATCAGTGAAACCATCCGTAGACGTGTGATTGCTGTCACGTTCACAGCGGACACCACGGTAGAATATTCTCCTGACGACGGTGTGTGTTATTGCGTC
>SDBV01008635.1_pt1 | contig 13698 bp, 12 predicted proteins | sample 2277081 | NCBI WGS metagenome assembly SDBV01 (sample SAMN10402039, study PRJNA504765) | marine sediment metagenome | isolation source: marine sediment core GS10_PC15, 223 cmbsf | place: Arctic Ocean: Southern Knipovich Ridge | collected 2010 | reverse complement strand
CGGTGCCGCCGTATCGGTCGATGACCAGTTTTTCGTACTCGGCCGCCCCTTTAATCGCTCCCAGAAGCCCCGGCAGCTGATCGGGAATGTACGGATACATGAGTGCGGTCTGCACTCCGGTGCATCCGGCCACGAGTCGAATCTGATCGGGATAGGGCGTAGCCGCGTATTGCACCCATTCCTTCGTTCCGGGATACCCGGCACTAATGTTGATGACCAAGTCCATGTCTTGAACGTTTTCGATGTCGCGGCACATCGGAATTTGGTCGATGTTGGTCCCTAAATCGTCGGTGGTATACAGGCCACGCAAATCAGTGACGATGACTTTAATGACGCCCTCGGCTCCCGACTTGTAACCCAGGTTGACGTAGTCTTGACCGTAAACCAATTGGGGAAAGTCGGACTTGATGACCTTCTCGATCGTGTCGTCAATCATTTGAGGCCCGACCGGGTGGAAGATGGCCAGGAAATACATTTTCAGCTTCTTCTCGCAGCAATGCCGCACGAAGGCGGTCGTGGAAGCGACAGCGGACAAAAACGTTGCGCCAAACAATGCGCCCGAAATGAACGCGGCAATGGGATGCGTGGCCAGTGCAGGCAGGAAGGTCGCAAGGCCGAGCAGCCCGTTGAGCACCGCGAGCGCCTGACCGCCGCGCATCCGGTCGAGCAGCCCCGACCACAGGCGCGCCGAGACGATGGTCGCGGCACCGAGCAGGATGTAGAAACTGGTGACGATTGCAGCGCTCATCCCGGCATTGCGCAGCAGCGCGACGATAAACGTCATGTAGCCGATGTATCCGACGCCGAACAGTCCGTAGCCCGCTAGCGCAAGACCGAAGCGCGGCCAGTGCAACGCATCGCTGTGGGCCGGCTGTGCAGCCGCTTTCGTCACTGCCGCATAGTCGCGTTCGATGCGGCGCGCGGCACCGATCGCCACCACCGCGAAAGCGAGGCAGGCAACCGCGAGCGCAAACCACGCGAATTGCCAGCCATGCAGCACATGCACGATCGTGAACGGCACGAGGATCGCGGAAGCGACGATGCCCCAGCCCGTGCCGCCGTAGTACAAGCCCAGCACCAGCCCTGCATCGCGTGGCCGTGCCGACGCGAGCCGCGCCGCCAGCACACCGCCGCCGATGAAAATCAACGCGCTGCTCGCACCGGTGATCACGCGCAAGGTAAGCAAGGCATGGGTATCGATCAGCACGCCGCTCACCGCCATCAATAGCGCGGTCGCAACACATCCGGCCACAAACAACGCCGCCGGCGACGCGCGTCGTGACAGGCGCGGAAAAGTCAGTGCCCCCAGCAAATAGCCCACGGCATTGGCCGTATTCATCGCGCCTGCCTGCGCAAAGCTCCAGCCCAGATCGAGCTTCATCGCAGGCAACAGCAACGCGTAAGCAAAGCGTGCGAGTCCGAGGGCAATTGCGCTGCCCAGGGAGAGCGCCACAGCTAGCAGCAGCGTCTCCATCCGGTTCGGGGTTTCGGCTTGCGTTTCATGCCGCGCATCGGCGCGCGGACGTTTCCAGCGAATCAGTTCTGCGAGCATGGGCGAGCGTGGCACGGACTTGAATCAGGCAAGGACGCAGCAGGTGTGCTGCAATCCTTGCCATCATAGCGGCGTGCGTGCCGGGATTGAATCGCCATGGACAACATTCCCCCTGCGGGACGTTTCACTCGCAGCGGCAGAATCGCGTGGCTGTCTAGTTCAGCTCCGTCGCACGGACTTTCTTGCCACGCGCAGAGGTCTTGGCGCAGCGCGGGCCCGGTTGCCCCGCATGCGCGCAGTCTGCGCAATGCTTCGCCGCGTCGCGCACCATGAAGTGCACCAGCGTCTGCGACACGTTCAGCGTGCGCGCGGTGTCCTGCAACGTCTCTTCCCGCAGGCGCACCAGTTCGAAGGCTGTGCGCGTGCGCTCCGGCAATTGCGCGAGCGCATCGAAAGCATGGCGCAGCGCATCGCGCGTCGCCAGCGCAGCTTCGGGGCCCGGCTCGGGCGACGGCACGTCGAAGCCGACTTCTTCGCCGTCATGCCAGGCACTTTCGAGCGTCTGACGATGGCATGCATCAATGGAAGCGTTGCGCACCATCCGCGTGACATACGCCACCGGTTGGCGGATTGCATCCTGATTGGGAAAGGCGGTGAGCTTCACGAACACGTCGTGGACCACATCCTCCGCGCGACTGCCGCATCCGACAAACGAGCCCGCCAGCGCGACCAGCATGGGGCGATGTTCGATCAGCACATCCAGCAGGGCGCCACCGCATCCAGCTGATGCACGGGCGCTCCGGCGCGGCGCATCGCGAGTGTCGTCACGCGTCGCGTGGACTGCCTGGGGTGGCCGGCGCGGTTCCAGCAGCAGGACTTGGCCTGCGGGTGCGTCAGCCATCGGTTCGCCTCCGTCAATTCATTGGGAGGCTGTAATCTAACTCAAATGCGAATAGTTCTCAATTCGATTTATCCATACCCCTACCGGGGGAGCGGGATTCAGCCGGGGCTTTGGGCCGTCATCGACCACGCCACGCAAGCGGCATAGCCGGCCGGTGCCGCGAGCCAACTCGCCGCAAGGCCGTGCACCTCGTCCGGCACGTCATCGCGCAAGGCAACGCGCACGCCGTCGCGCGGCAGCACCGTCAGGCGTTGCAGGCCACGCACCACGCCGACGCCCGTGGTCTTGAGCAGCGCCTCCTTGGCGACCCAGGCATCGTAGAAGCGTTCGAGACGTTCTTCGGGGTCGAGTCGATCGAGCACGCCGGTTTCGCTATCGGCGAGCGTTAGCGCGGCCAGCGAGCGCCAGTCTAGTTGCGGATTGCGCTGCTCGATATCCACCCCAACGCGGCGGCGCGTGGAAAATGCGATCAGGCCGTGCGCGCCGGAGTGCGAGACGTTGAAATCAACCGGCGTAGCATCGGCCAGGCAGGGGCGTTTCATCGCATCGCGGGTCAAGCGCAGTGCATGCGGCTCCATGCCGAGCGCACCCGCCAGCAGTTCGCGCAAGGCGCTCCGCACGGTCGCGAAGCGAAGCGCGTCTTCGCTGCGGCGAAACACCTTGGCTTGCGCGCGCTCGTCGCTGGAGAGCGCGGTGAAGGTGTCGCTTTCCAGTGTCGAGTCGATGCGGATATCGACCCGCCACACATGAACATCGGGCGGGCCGTCATGCGGCACCGGGAAGAGAGGAATGCGCGTCATTGCAGAGTCAGGCTTCGTTTCCAGGACTTACCGCGGCGCGGACACGCGGGCAATCCGGAAGCCGCTCGTCAACGATGTGATACGTCTGCGTTAGAGAGGACGACCGGCGCATGCCCGGCGCTACGCGCGGGATGCGCCACTGTACCCGATGTCAGCCGCTGGCCCTCACGACGCCGGCGCGCGCATGCTGCAAGGCTTCGAGCAAGGTCGCGTGATCGCCAATGTGATTCGCCAGCAGCAGGATCAATTGCGCATTGGCTGACTGACTTTGGGCATCGTCGAAATCACGGTGCATGTCGATCAACGCTTCGTAGAAATCGTCGGGGCGGGTGAGATTGGGTTGCGTGTTGAGAGTCATGGTTGTGTCTGCCTTTGGTGCGCCTACGCCGAGCCGGCCACGCATAACGCGCGCTTTAGGGCATGCTCGACTTTCTCTACATCCAGCGTGCGCCAGCGGGCACAGACGTGTTGATCTGGACGAATCAGATAGAAGGTGCCCGGCGTCGCATCGTAGCGAATGCGCGCGAGGCCTTCGCTGTCCTGCACAAGCTTGGCATCCGGCCGCGCTTCTCCCTGCGCCTTCTGATTCACTTCGGCACCCGCACTTGAAACCTGCACCAGCGTCAATGGAATCGGCCCGTGCTGTAAAACCTGGAGCGCTTCGCGCGCCGCCGCGTCGATGCCATTCGCGCCGCAGAACAGCACCCCCGTGAAGCCTTGCCCCACATGCTGCAACAACCATCCCGGCTGCCCCGCGACATGAACCGGCGCGTCACAGCACGGTGCGCCCGGCACCATCTGTCCAGCGAAGCTGTCGCTGTCCGGCGTGTTCAGCGGTGAGTCGCGCAACACCGCCGGCACCGACAAGCGCCCACTGTTCACCAGTTGCCGCGCGAACGCATGATCGCGCGCCAGCTTCAGTACGGCATCGCGAAACACCCGGCTGACGGCGCTTTTCGGCGTAATGAAATCGGTGGAGCGGGTAGAGTGGCGAATGTTTTCGTCGGCGGCATATTCGCGCTCGCTCGCATACGTGTCGAGCAACGCGTCCGACGCGCGGCCCGCCAGCACCATTGCCAGCTTCCATGCGAGATTCTCCGCGTCCTGTACGCCGCTATTCGCACCCCGAGCGCCGAACGGTGAAACGCCATGCGCCGAGTCGCCCGCGAACAGCACGTTGCCGTGGCGAAAGCGATCCATCCTCAGGCACGAGAATGTGTAGACGCTGACCCATTCCAGTTCGAACTTTGCATCTGGACCGAGCAGGGCCTGCACGCGCGGAATCACCCGCTCCGGTGTTTTCTCGAGGACCGGGTCGGCATCCCAGCCTAGCTGGAAGTCGATGCGCCAAACGTTGTCCGGCTGACGATGCAGCAGCACCGACTGATTCGGATGAAACGGCGGATCGAACCAGAACCAGCGCTCGGTCGGGAAATCCGCTTCCATCTTCACGTCGGCAATCAGGAAACGATCCTTGAAGGTGCGGCCGTGGCTGTCGAGTCCCATCAGGCTGCGCATTGGACTGCGCGAGCCGTCGGCAGCCACGACATAGCGGCCATGCAGCGCGTAGCGCCCGTCAGGCGTTTCGACTGTCAGCGTGACATCCATGCCTTCCTGCTGCACCCCCACCACCTTGCTCTTCCAGCGAATCTCGAGATTCGGCAGTTCGCGAGCACGCTCCAGCAGATAACCTTCCACGTAGTACTGCTGAAGATTGATGAACGCAGGACGATGGTGGCCGGACTCAGGCAGCAGATTGAAGGTGTACACCAGCTCGTCCTTAAGGAACACCTTGCCGACGTTCCAGCTAATGCCCTTGTCCACCATGCGCTGGCCGCAGCCCAGCCGGTCGAAGATATCGAGCGAGCGCTTCGAAAAACAGATGGCCCGCGAGCCGCTCGACAGCGAACAATCGTCGTCGACCAGCACGACCGGCACGCCCTGCTGCGCAATATCGATTGCCGTCGCGAGGCCGACCGGCCCCGCCCCGACCACGATCACCGGATACACCGCCGCCTGCGCGCCGCCCTGCTGCTCGCGGCACGGCTGATACTCGAACGACAGCGCCTGGTAGTTGATACTCATCTTGTGTCTCCATCCCTCTCTGCGTGCCACGTTTTTTATCAGGCCTGCAGCGCGTCCCACATTTCCTTGTCGCGCTGCGCCGTCCAGATGCGCGGATGGGTGATGCCGCTCGCCTCGTCGAACGCGCGCGAGACGTCGAACGGCAGGCAATGCTCGTAGATGAAGACATGGCCGAACTTCGGGTCCATCGCCTTGCGCGTATGGGCCATCGCCGCTTTCAGGTCGAGCTTCTGCTCGACGGCTTCACGGCCTTGCTGCAGCAGTGTTGTGACGAAGTCTTTCGTGTAATCGAGACCTTTGTTGACTTCTGCAGGCGTGGTGAGCGCGGGACCGCGCCCCGGCACCAGCTTTTCGGCGTTGAGCGCGCGCAGCGCTTCGAGCGTGGACGGCCACTCGGTAAGCTGGGCGTCGCCGCAATAGCAGGCGGCGTCATATTCGACGAGGTCGCCGGAGAACAGCACCTTCTGCGACGGCAGCCAGACGATCGTGTCGCCCTTGGTGTGTCCGGCGCCCAGATGCGCGATGCGCACTTCGAGCTTGCCAAGGAACAAGGTCATTTCGCGCTCGAAAACCAGTGTCGGCCACGTAAGCCCGGGCACGGTTTCGACGCCGGCGAACAGCCGCGGAAAGCGTTCGATTTCCGACTTCATGTCCTGCTCGCCGCGCTCGACGATCATCTCGTAGGTGCCGCGGCTCGCGATCACCTGCTGCGCGCCCTCAGCGAAATACGCCGACGCGCCGAGCACGCGAACCGCGTGATAGTGCGACAGCACGACATATTTGATGGGTTTGTCGGTCACGCTGCGGATCTTCGCGATCAGATCCTGGGCCATGGCGGGCGTGGCCGTAGTGTCGACGATCAGCACGCCGTCGTCGCCAATGATCACGCCCGAATTCGGGTCGCCCTCGGTCGTATAGGCGTAGGCGTTCTCGGACAGTTGCGTCCAGGTGACTTTCTTTTCTTCCAGATCGGCTTGGGATGCGAATGCTTTGGCCATGCTTTGTCTCCCTCAAAAGGTGGATGTGAGGCGAGACGACCCGCGCGAGCGCCGCTCGGAACGAGGCGCGCAGGCAGGCTGTATTGCAGGAAATGTCTCGCCCCGTTTCTGACTCTGTGACTGCGGCGGTTTGCCGGGGTGAGTGCATCTTATGGCTGGCAAGATTTATTTGTCAATAGCGAATCATGTTGCCATACACAAATTCATCACGCACACTAATGCAGCGTCAGACGAGGGCCGGGGCGGAACGGGCTTCGTTTAACATGGACCCTTTTCAGGAATGAGTGCGGGTGTGACGAGAGCAGCCAAACTGACCGCGAGGCGCGGAAACAGCAAGAGCAACAGCAGCGAGGACCCTGCAGGCGCAACGGGCGGCACGCAGGCTGCAGCCAGTCCGCGCGCCGGCGCGGCAACGGCCGAAGGCGGCAAACCGCAGCGCGGCATTCAGAGCGTCGAAGTGGGCGGCAGACTGCTGCACGCGCTGGCACAGGCGCGCGGCCCGCTCGCCTTGTCGGATCTGGCTGCCAATGCCGCGCTCACGCCCGGCCAGGCGCACACCTATCTGGTGAGCCTGACGCGCCTTGGCCTCATCAAGCGCGACGAACTGACGGGCCGCTACGAACCAGGGCCGCTCTCACTAAGGCTCGGCCTGCTGCATCTCGAGCACCAGCCGGCGTTTCGCGCCGCGGTGCCTCGCGTCGCGGCGCTTGCGGAGGCGATCGGGTTTAGCGTGGCAATCTGCATTGCCGGGCCGCAAGGGCCGACCATCGTCCGGTACGAGCATGGCGGCTTTCCGCTGCACGTCAATCTGCACGTGGGCACAGTCATGTCGTTGCCGGCCACCTCGACGGGGCGTGTGTTCTGCGCCTATCTGCCCGAGGAGACGGTGCAAGCCATGTGGATAAATCAGTCCAGCCAGCACGGACAAAGCATGACCGAACCCGCCGGACGCGAGGCGTTCGAAGCGACCTTGGCGGCGCTGCGTGAGCGCGGCCTGGAACGCAGCGTCGACGCGCCGAGCCCGGGGATCAGCAGCCTGAGCGCGCCTGTGCTCGATGCGTCGGGCGTGCTCTGTCTCGCGCTCACCGTGATAGGTTCAACGGGTTCGATCGACGTGAAATGGAACGGGCCGACCGCACGTGCCCTACAGGCCACCGTGCGGGACATCAGTGCCGAACTTGCAGCCACCTCACCGAGCCCCGCTCCCTGATAGCCGTGAACGATACGCTCTCCTCTCTATCCTCTGCCTCTGGATCAGAAGCCCGGCAACAGCGTGGCATCCAGTCGCTCGACAGCACGGGCGAACTGCTTGGCGCGCTGGTCGCGGCAGGCCGCCCGCTCAGCTTGCGCGATCTCGCCGCCGCGGCGGGCATGCCGCCGGCGAAGGCGTTCGCACACCTGGTCAGTCTGCAAAAAATCGGCCTGCTGAGCCGCGATGCTGCCGGTTGTTTCGAAGCCGGGCCGTTGGCGCTCGAACTGGGCTTGATCGGCCTGCAACGTTTATCGCCGACGCGCGAAGCGGAACCGGAGATCGTCGAACTGGCTGCGTCGACAGGTATGAGCGTCGCCATGGCAGTGCTCGGGCCGCTCGGGCCCACCGTCGTGCGCCTGGAGGAATCGGCGCGGCCGCTGCATGTGAGCTTGCGGGTGGGGACCGTGATGTCGCTGGTCAACACGGCTATCGGGCGCGTGTTTTCCGCGTATGTGGCCGACGATGTGCGTCACCGTCTGCTAGCGCAGGATCATTTGCGCCTGGCGGGGACCGACGGTACAGCGTTGCTGCAAAAGCCGGGCGCAGGCGACACCATCCCGCCGCTCGATCCGCACTACGCACAACGGCTCGCACGGATTCGCGCGGACGGCATCGACACGGCATTGAGCCGCCCTGTGCCGGGCATCGATACGCTGGCCGCGCCGGTGCTGGACCACACCGGCAGCATCTGCCTCGTGCTCGCGCTGATGGGGCCGAGCGGCAGTTTCGACAACGCCGTGACGGGCGACCCGGCGCGGATCTTGAGCGCGGCGACGCAGAGGCTGTCGCGGCGCTTTGGGTGGATTGCGGGAGAGCACGCGGGTTAGGCGGCCTTTGCCTTGCGATAGCGCCGCTAATGATGCATGCGCAACATGGGCCATCATTCGCGTGAGCGAGCAACGCGAAGCGCTGACCGCAAGCACAGCCAGGCTTGCTACTATGCGGAAAGATTTTTCCCGACTGACCAGCCCGAGTCCTGCGGATCAAGGCAGCGGTTAACAGATAGCCCCCCAGGAGATACCCCATGAGCGATCAGCCGTTCGGACGTTCCCGCCGCGATTTCATGCGCATTGCCGTCACGGCCGGCAGCACAGCCGCCTTGCCGTGGCTGAAGGACGCCCAGGCCCAGACGCCAGCCAGCACCAATGCAGCGACCGCGCCTGCGAATGCCGCCAACGCCACCGCCCCATCCACAGGCCAGCTCGCCACAGCCCATCCGCCCCAAGGCACCCACCTGATCCTGCTCGGCACCAAAGGCGGCCCCACTCCGTCCGACCTGCGCGCTGCACCAGCAAACGTGCTGGTCGTAGACGGCCAGCCCTATGTGGTCGATTGCGGCAACGGCGTCGCGCTGCAACTCACCAAGGCCGGCATCAAACTGCCGGGCCTGCGTGACATCTTCCTCACACACCATCATTCGGACCACAACGCCGATCTGGGCAATCTCGTCTTCCTCGCCTGGGCCACCGGGCTGCACACACCCGTCAACTTATACGGACCGCCGCGCATCACGCGAATGATCGACGATTTCGTCGACATGAACGCGATCGACCTGGAAGTCCGCATGCGCGAGGAGGGCCGGCCGGCATTCCGGCCGCTGATCAACATTCACGAGTTCGACGGCCCGCGCCTCGTGATGGAAGACGAACGTGTCAAGGTCACCTCGATGCTCGTCGATCACTACACGATCAAGCCAGCCTTCGCTTACCGCTTCGAGACCCGTGATCGCACGGTCGTGTTCTCCGGCGACACCACGTACTACCCGCCGCTTGCGGAGTTCGCCAAAGGCGCCGACGTCCTGGTGCACGAAGTGATGTACCTGCCGGCGCTGCAAAAGCTGATGAAAACCGTCGACAACGCGCCAACCCTGCTCGATCACCTCGTCAAGAGCCACACCAGCACCGAACAGGTCGGCAAGATTGCCGCAGCGGCGGGCGTGAAGACGCTCGTATTGAGCCACTTCGTGCCGGGCGGCGACCCCGCAATAACGGACGAGATGTGGACCGCCGACGTGCGTCAGCATTTCTCCGGGGAAATCGTCGTCGGTAAAGACCTGCAGGTTATCTAGGCGCCGGCCAGCCCGTGCGACGTCTATGACTGCAATGACTGCCACCACGCAACCCGCGCCGATACCCCTCACGCTTCTGACCGGTTTTCTCGGTTCGGGCAAGACCACCCTGCTCAACCGCCTGTTGCCACAACCGGCACTCGGACAATGCGCGGTGATCATCAACGAACTGGGCGCAATCGGTCTCGACCATCTGTTCGTCAAGACCTCGCGTGACGAAACCATCGCTCTGCTCGAAAACGGTTGCCTGTGCTGTGGCGTGCGCGACGAGATTCCCGCGTTCGAGCGATTGCTGATCGAGACAACCGGACTCGCGCGTCCCGGCCCGGTGATTTCGCTGTTGCTCGGCGACGCGGCGCTTGAAGGACGCGTGCGCCTCGACGGCATTGTCACGACCGTGGACGCGAAACATGGCGCGGCACAACTCGTTCGCCATGAAGAGTCGCGCCAGCAGGTGGCTGTGGCAGACCGGATATTGCTGACCAAAGCGGAGTTGGTCGATGCAGCGGCGCTGGCCGAACTCGAAGCGACATTAGAAACGCTGAACCCCGGCGCGCCAAGGATGCCGGTACGCAACGGCGAAATCGATGCCGCGCATCTGCTCGATATCCTGACACCGCGCGAATTACGTCCATGGCTGCGCACCGAACCCGCGACACCGCGCAAGCTGATGAGCCCGGTGCGCACCGCAGCGGCAAGCCTCGCCAGTCATCCGGACATCGACAGCTTTTGCCTGAGCTACGCGCAACCTCTACCGATGCACGCGCTCGAGACCGCGCTGACGGTACTGCTCGGCTATCACGGCGAGCGCATCCTGCGGGTGAAGGGCATCGGGAACTTCATCGGCGAGTCGCGGCCGGTCGTCTTTCATGGCGTGCAGCAGTTGCTGCACGAACCACTCAAACTCGAGCAATGGCCCGATGAAGATCGCTCGACGCGTCTGGTGTTTATCGTGCAGGGACTGGCCCGTTCCGTGATCGAAGAAACCCTCACGCATTTCCTGCGCGAAGCAGGCTGCACGTCCTGCTAGGACGACGACTCGCCCGCAGCCGGTTCCGGCTCATGTGACAGGCGCGACTTGGCGTGCCGCATCTTCTCCAGCGTCTTCGGCCCAAGCTTGAGCGCCACGCCGATCGCGAGCGCATCCACGATGCACAGATGCACGAGCCGCGACACACCCGGCGTATTCGGATCAATCGGACTCGGCACGCGCAGCAGCAGCGGAATATCCGCGAGCCATGCGAGCCGCGATCCGGCGTTGGTCAGCGCAATCGTGGTCGCGCCACGCTCCTTGGCAATCTGGATGCTTTCGTTCACCTCGACACTGCGCCCCGAGTGCGAGATCGCAAGCGCCACATCGCCCGGCTCCAGCAAGCCCGCGTAAAGCCGCTGCAAGTGGCCATCGGTAAACGCACTGGCGGCAATATCGAGGCGCAGAAACCGTAGCGCCGCATCTTGCGCCACCAGTCCCGAACCGGAGCCCACGCCGAACACATAAACGCGGCGCGCATTGGCCAACGCGGCAATCGCCGCTTCCACCACTACCGGGTCGAGCGCCCCGCGTGCATGGGTGATGCCCTCGACCACCGCTTCACCGACCTTGTCGAGCAAGGTCTGAACATCGTCGTCGCGCGCAACGGCGGTCGACGCATACGGCAAGCCCCCCGCCACGCTCTGCGCCAACTGCATCTTGAAGTCGCGCAAACCGTTCGCCCCGACCGCCCGGCAAAAGCGCGTCACGGAAGGCTCGGAGACCTCCGCACGCTGCGCCAGCTCGGTGATGCTCGCGCGCATCGCAAAGTCGACGTCGCTCAGCACCATCTCGCCGACCTTGCGCTCGGCTGGGCGTAGTTCGGTCAATGCGCCGCGTATGTGGGGAATCAGGTTCTGAGCGGACACCCGTGTGTTCCTTATGGGTTCAAGGTCTGGAATCCGCGTCTGGCGTCGCAAGCAAACGCAGGGCCGCCCCAAGTTTGCTTGCCCCCTCGGGGGCCTGGCGCGAAGCGCCAGGTTTGGGGGCGCTCTTCACGGCAACCGCACGCGGTATCAGGCAAGCCTGCGTCCACTCTCCGTATCGAACAGATGAACATGCTCGGCCGGCAGGCGCAACGCCACGCGCTGGCCGGGTTCGATCGACGAACGCTGGCGGGTCGTGACACACCACGTGCTGCCGCCTATTTTCCCGTACAAGTGGGTCTCGGCGCCAGTCGGCTCCACCACTTCCACTTCCATCACGACATCCGAGGGTGCCGCCACTGTTTCGATGTGCTCGGGCCGCACGCCCAGCGTGAGCTTCGCGCCGGCCTGCGCAGACGCCGGCGCCGGCGTTTGCGGCAAGGCCACCTCGCTGCCGTCGGCGAGCTTCAGCGCAAGACCGTCCGCGCCGCTCACCAGCACGCCTTCGGCAAAATTCATCGCAGGCGAGCCGAGAAAGCTCGCGACAAACAGATTGGCCGGGCGATCGTAGAGATCCAGGGGCCGCCCGATCTGCTCGATACGGCCTGCGTTCATCACAACAATCCGGTCCGCCATCGTCATCGCTTCAATCTGATCGTGCGTGACGTAGATCACCGTATTCTTCAGACGCTGATGCAGCGCCTTGATCTCGGTGCGCATCTGCACGCGCAGCTTCGCATCGAGATTCGACAAGGGTTCGTCGAACAGGAATAGCGACGGCTCACGAACCACCGCGCGGCCCATCGCCACCCGCTGGCGCTGGCCGCCCGAGAGCGCACGCGGCAAGCGGTCCAGATAGCCGCCGAGGTTCAGCATCTTCGCCGCAGCTTCGATGCGCGGCTTGAAACTCGTGGATGCTTCCTTGCGAATGCGCGGCCCGAACGCAATGTTCTCGTACACGCTCAAGTGCGGATACAGCGCATAGCTCTGGAACACCATCGAGATATTGCGCTGCTGCGGCGCGAGCGCGTTGGCGCGCGTGCCGCCGATCATCAGATCGCCGCCGCTGATCTCTTCGAGACCCGCCACCATGCGCATCAGCGTGCTCTTGCCGCAACCCGACGGCCCCACCAGCACGACGAATTCGCCGTCGTCGATATGCAGGTCGATGCCGTGCACCACCTGGGTGTCGCCATAACGCTTGAAAATGCCGCTCAGTTGCACTGCTGCCATGCTGTCCTCATCGTCATCCGGCGCAACCGTCACGCGGTTGCACCACGTTCACTGGATCAAAGCGTCTCGAGCGTCAGTTCCTCTGCCATCAGCCGGTTGCCGGCCATCAGGCCGCCGTCGACCGGCAGCGCCACGCCGGTGATCACGCGCGCCATCGGCGAGGCGAGAAACTGCACGGCATCGGCAATGTCGTCCGGTGTAGCGAAGTCGCGCAGCGGGTACCATTTCTTGAGGTCTTCGAAGACCTGTGGGTTTTTGTCGACCCGCGCCTGCCAGGCCTGGGTCTTGACGGTGCCCGGGCACACGATGTTCGCGCGGATGCCGTAGCGCCCCAACTCCAGCGCCAGCGCTTTCGTATAGCTGATGAGGCCCGCCTTCGCCGCGCTGTACGCCGGGTGCCCAAGCGCCGCCATGCCGTTGACCGAGCCGATCAGCACCAGCACGCCCTGTTTCCGCTCGATCATCGACGCCCGCACCGCCTCCACCGTGTGGTAGGTGCCGTTCAGGTTGAGGTGGACGTCGCGCTGCCAGCTTGCGGCGTCGGTTGTCGCCAGCGTCAGCCCTTTGGCTGCACCGGCATTGGCGACCAGCACGTCGACCGGCCCGCGCAACTTGACCGCCTGCGCCACGGCCTCCTGCACCGCCGCCGCGTCCGCCAGATCAGCGACCACCGGCGTGACATGCGCCGCACCGAGCGCAGCGGTGAGCTCATCGAGCGCCGCTGCGTTGATGTCGAGCGCCAGCACGGCCTCGCCCTGCTCGACGCTCGAATGAAGTCTGACGTACTGGAAGCGATCGCTCCGAGAGATCTCGTAAGTAGGTTTTCGGGAGAGTTCGACGTGTTTTAGGGCTGGCGTTATGCAGGTAAGCCATTTAAAATAGCGTCTGTTCTGGTATGGCTCTTTATATTCATGAGGGACGTGGGTCCCTCACAGAAGCACTCGGCTTGGATGATCTTGCGCAAGGCCCGGAT
>SDBV01008634.1_pt1 | contig 13699 bp, 12 predicted proteins | sample 2277081 | NCBI WGS metagenome assembly SDBV01 (sample SAMN10402039, study PRJNA504765) | marine sediment metagenome | isolation source: marine sediment core GS10_PC15, 223 cmbsf | place: Arctic Ocean: Southern Knipovich Ridge | collected 2010 | reverse complement strand
TATGGATAAGGTTATTACGCTCACATCTGAGAACTTCGGTTCAGAACCGGTTTTTTTGATATTTCCACTGCTGTTGACGTAATTTCTCATAGCTGACTGAACGATTGGATACAGTTTATCATAGGTGGATTTAAGGTCATGCATTGGTCTATCTCCTTATTTAACAGTTATATAACAACCGTAATTTAAGTATGATTTGGTCAATGCATGACCCTTTTTTTCAGTATTTTAACTAGCACAACGGGTTAAACCCATTAATTTATCAGCGGTTCGTTTCCTGAACGAAGGGTTGTCCCGAAGGGATGCCTTTGGCAGAAGAGACGCTCACACTAAACCGACTTGGACTGTTTGAAAAACTTGGTTGTTCCTTATCCCGTAGGGACCCCATCAGCGAGTAAGACAAACAATTGCATTGAATCGTTGAACAGCCAGGTGCTCCGACTGACTGGAAGAATCACTTATTGGAAGAACAGTGAACAAATCCACCGGTGGCTGGGTTGCTGCCTGCTTGATACTGAATTGAGAATGAGAAAAGTGAAAGGATATCGACATCTCTGGGAACTGAGAGGGGCTCTGAAAAATGAGCTTAATCTCAAGTAAACGGATCGTACGCTAGCATGAAGGGGCTAGATCGAATTTCAACTAACTTTAGGATTGCACCCAGTGATTTCTTCTATCTATAACTATGGTGAATTATAGACCTCAAGTAGAGAGCGATTAATTTTATCCAAAACATTAGTTATTTCTTCCTCGTTATGGGCCAGGGATATAAATCCTGCCTCATACTGACTGGGTGCCATATAAACTCCTTGATTCAATAAAGAATGAAAGTATTGATTAAACTTAGGGAAATCACAGCTTTTCACATCATCTAGGTTTTGAACTGTCTTTGATGTAAAAAATAACGAAAACATACTACCCACCCGGTGTTGGAATAGGGGGTAATTGTTTTCATCAATAATTGCCTGAATTCCATTTTCCAAATAAGCTCCCAAATCCTCCAGACTATCATAGGCATCTTTGTCAAGGCGTTTTAAGGTTTCGATTCCGGCGGTTACAGCCACGGGATTCCCACTCAGAGTTCCTGCCTGGTAAATTGGACCTGCCGGTGCCACTTGTTCCATATATTCTTTTTTGCCTCCATAGGCACCAATAGGTAATCCACCACCAATTACTTTTCCAAACGTTAGCAGGTCAACATCGATACTAAAGCGTTCATTGGCTCCTCCACGGGCTATCCTAAAACCGGTCATCACCTCATCGAAAATGAGTAAGGCCCCATTTTGATCACATATATCCCGTAAATCATTTAAGAAGTTATTTTGTGGTGGGATACAGCCTGCATTGCCATTAACTGGCTCCACAATAACTCCAGCAATCTCTCCCCGGTAATGATCAAACAGTTGGGCTACAGTACTAATTTCGTTGAATTTTGCCAATAGTGTATCAGCGGCAGTACCTGCTGTCACGCCTGGGGAATCTGGTTGGCCGAACGTGAGAGCTCCCGATCCAGCAGCGATGAGAAAACTATCCCCGTGGCCATGATAACAACCCTCAAACTTGATTATTTTATCCCGTCCCGTAATCCCACGAGCTACCCGGATAGCACTCATAGTGGCTTCCGTGCCGCTGTTTACCAACCGGATCATTTCTATGGATGGAACACGTTCGACAATCATCTCAGCGAGGAGGATTTCTAACTCCGTGGGTGCACCGAAACTTGTGCCCTTTTCAACCGCCTGCTTCAATGCCGCCACTATTTCTGGATGAGCATGACCCAGAATTAAGGGCCCCCAGCTGCCCACAAAATCGATATATCGATTCCCATCCACATCCTCAATATAAGCTCCTTCGGCTTTCACAATAAACGGTGGGGTGCCCCCCACACTCCCGAAGGCTCTAACAGGGGAATTCACCCCCCCAGGCATATAACTTTGTGCTTTCTTAAAAAGAATTTTACTTTTTGAAAGATCGATCATGACTTAGACTTCTTATAGCTTTTTGAATTTTGATTGAAAACCTAATGGACAAGAGATTTCCGGATGATCTTTGCAGCATCCTTGGCAAAATAGGTCAGGATAATATCAGCTCCAGCCCGCTTCATTGCCATCAAGGATTCCATCATAACCTCTTCTCCATCAATCCAACCCTTTTCTGCCGCAGCTTTTATCATACTGTATTCTCCGCTCACGTTATAACACGCCACGGGCAATTCGATACTTTCTTTCACCCGGACGATAACATCCAGGTAGGCCATAGCTGGCTTGACCATAATTATGTCGGCTCCTTCTTCAATATCCAGGAAAGCTTCTTTCAGTGCCTCACGAACATTGCATGGGTCCATCTGGTAGGCCTTCCGGTCACCAAATTGAGGCGCTGATTCTGCTGCCTCCCGGAAGGGACCGTAAAAACTGGAAGCATATTTTATTGCATAACTCATGATAGGTATCTGATCAAATCCGTGCTCATCCAGCGCTTCCCGAATAGCCAGCACCATGCCATCCATCATGCCAGAAGGCGCCATCATATCCACCCCCGCCTGAGCATGACTCACAACCTGTTTCTGAAGGTATACTAAGCTTGTATCGTTGTTGACTTCTTTGCCGTCCAGAATCCCGCAGTGACCGTGATTGGTGTATTCACACATACACACGTCAGTAACCACATACAAATCAGGATATGCCTCTTTCAAATGACGGACTGCCCGTTGGATAATACCTTTTTCAGAATATGAGTCAGTTCCGGTTGCATCCTTTGATTCCGGAATTCCGAAGAGGATTACCCGTGTCACTCCCGCCACTAATAGCTGATCAATCTCCTCATCAATTCTATCGATTGAATATTGATAAACTCCAGGCATGGAAGAGATTTCATTTTTTATGTTTTCACCTGCAATAACAAATATCGGGGCTATAAAATCGTCAACACTTAACGTGGTCTCCCGTACCAAAACTCTGATATTTTCACTCTTCCGCAACCGGCGAGGTCGGACTAATAAGTCGCGATGATGCAATTTCATAATTTCTTTTCCTTACGCTTTTTTGATAAATGCCTGGATTTGCTCAGCAATATTTGTCGCATCCACGATGGTATCAGCGACAGAAATTCCGCTACGGTAATTCCCCGCAAAGAACAAGCCCGGGTAGTTTCTCTCTAAATTATTCAACGAATCCTTGTACTGAGCATAACCCACCTCGTATTGTGGGATCGCCTTCTCCCAGAACACGTGGTAGGTAAAGGTAGGTTTACCTATTACATTCACGATAACGTCTAAATCTTTCAACGCCATATCAACCAGTTCCGATTCAGGCTTGAGAGCATTTTCCGGCTGACGGGTTCCCCCAATAAACACGGTGAGTAACACCTGATCCTCCGGCGCCCGGTTTTCAAATAACGTAGAGGAAAAAAGGGCTCCCAGAATCCCAAATCCTTCAATCTTTGGAATTAATACACCGAAACCATCCAGGGGATGTCCCACGTCATCTCGTTTGAATCCCAGTGCCAATACCGATACCGGTGGGTGATAAATCTTTCCCAGGCGTTTAAAGTCATCCGGTAACGTGCCATTCAGTTTTAATTCTGGCAGATCGGTTGTTCTCCCGGCAAACAGAACCGCATCAACCGTAATGAGCTTCGCTTGCCCCTTTGCATTACGGAAGTGAACCTCCCAACCTCTTTCTCCGGAAACCATGTTTTCTACCAGCGCCCTTTTATGAACTACAGAACCCAATATTTGTTCAAGACGATCCGGTATCATTTTCAGTCCATTCGTAAAAGAGAACATTTTCGCACTCTGCTTAGGAGTTTCTCCTTGAAGCTTCCTTTCTTTCGCACCTTTGATCTGACCTTTAATCAAGCTACCGTAGGTTTGCTCCAAGGCATAGAGTTTTGGGAAACCGTGCTTTACACTCAAGGTATCGGGGTCCCCGGCGTATACTCCGGCTACAAAGGGATTAATGGCATAATCCAGAAATTCTTGCCCCAAACGCCGAACCACGAACTGGGACAGGGATTCCTCATAGCTATTGTCCCAGGGATCAATAAACGGTTCCTTCAATAACCGAAACTTGGCCTTCCAGCTAAATAAAGACGTAACAAAGAATGACCGTGGTGACATAGGCAGGGATATCGGTTTCTTATCCCGAACAATATAGCGGTTACTAGCTTGGTCGTTCGCATACACCTTTTCTTTCTCAAGTCCTGCATCCCTGATCAGTTCGGTTACTTTTGGAGAGGTCTCCAGAATGGTATTTGGCCCGATCTCCGCCAAAAACCCATTTTCCTTCACGGAGTGAATAGCACCGCCTAAACGTTCATTTTTCTCCAGCAAAGTGACCTCAATACCAGCTTGTTTCAGTCGAAATGCTGCTGTTAGACCGGCTATACCGCCACCTATAACAACTACCTTTTTCACGACACTGCCTCCAAAATTAGTTTTTTCAATATCTGAATAAATTCATCCCGGTCTTGAACAGTATTTGCCCGCTCATATTGTTCAATACCATGACTCAGAGCATAATTGCGCTTTTGAATATCCAATTCATAAAGCGTTTCTAAATGTTCGGACACAAAACTTATAGGAAAAATCAGAACATGACGTACGTCCTGGCTAACTAAACGATCGATCTCAGCTTCAACAGTCGGACCCAGCCATTTAATTGGGCTTACCTTGCTCTGATAGCAAAGTGAATACGAGTAATCAGGCCCCAACTGATCCATAATTAGTTTCATATTCTCATGGACTTCCTTTTCATATGGATCTCCTTCTAGAATCCTCTTTATTGGTATGGAATGGGCCGTGAATAGAATGTGGGGAGAAACGGAAAATTCAACCAATTTTGCTTCAATCTGCTTCACACAGGCTTTAATATAGCCAGGCTCCGAATAGAATCTTTCTATATATACCGTCTTTGGTAATCCAGAACTGACCCGTCGCCATTCATTGATAATGGATAATGATGTCGTCGTGGAATATTGGGGATACAAGGGTAACATGATAATCCCGTCATAACTCTCAGCGCTGACTCGGTCGGCTACTTCACATAAGAAGGGGTGATAGTAGCGCTGGGCAACCAAAACATTGAAATCCCCCTCTGAGCTTAACGATGCTTGTAATTTAAATGCCTGGTTTAGGGTATTCTCATATAAAGGAGATCTACTCCCGATTGCGGCATAATATTTCTTTGACTTTGGTGCACGAAGCATGGCAATCAGGGAGGAAAATAGATCACGTCCAATCTTTCCAAAGGGAAAATGAAAAATGTCCGGATCGCTAAAGAGATTATTCAGAAAAGGACGAACTTCCTCCAATTTACTAGGTCCTCCCAAATTCGCCAGAATGACCGCCCTTCGGTAGGAATTCATATTGTTTTAGAGTAACGTGCTACTGACTGTTCCAGAAAAGCATCGAATTCCATGGCAATGTTCCGTATGAAGAGCCGTCCCTTGTCTGTGATGGTTATCTTATTCGGCTCCCGGATCAACAAACCATCTGCTTCAAATTCACCCAGATGTTGTATCTCATTATTGAAGTAGTCAGAGAAGTCAATCCTCAGTTGGTTAGACATCTCAGCAAAATCCAATTCTAAGTTGCACATCAACTGCATGATCGTTTCCCTCCGAATCTTGTCATCTTCGGAAAGCAGATACCCTTTTCCTACTGGGAGTTGGTTTGCCCGAATCCGATTATAATAGAGGGGGAGTTCTTTGACGTTTTGAGCATAAACATTTTCTAACTGACTAATGGAAGACATCCCCATAGCATAAATATTAGCCCCTAGCTTAGTACTGTATCCCTGGAAATTTCGCTGGAGACTTTTTTCCTTCTGAGCAATAGTCAGTTCATCGGCTTCCTTGGCAAAATGATCCATCCCAATATAGACATAACCACTGGATGTAAGACGTTCAATGATCATCTTCAACATTTGCAGTTTTACTTCCGGTACGGGTAAATCTTCCTCTTTTATCAACTTCTGATGGGGCTTCATCCATGGCACATGGGCATAGTTGAATACAGCCAATCGGTCTGGGGCCAGTTTCAGGATATTTTCAATCGTGCATTCAAAACTTTCCCGGGTTTGATGTGGCAGCCCATAGATCAGGTCTAGGTTCAGCGACAGGAATCCTAACTTCCGAATCCAATCTACCACTTCAGAAACCATCTCGTATGAGTTAATTCTATGTACCGACTCCTGCACCTTGGGATTGAAATCCTGAACACCCATGGAGGCACGGTTGAAACCAAACTCTTTCAGAGCCAGGAGATGTTCTTCAGTCAGTTCCCGGGGATCCATCTCACATCCTATTTCAGCATTATCTGAAAACGTGAAAGACCGGTTTATCTTATCACCCAGCTGACGAATCTGCTCTGGGGTCAGATAGGTGGGTGTACCTCCACCAAAATGCATCTGCACTACTTTCCGTTCGTCATGTATCCGGTCTCTTATGAGGTCAATCTCTTTATATAGATAGTGAAGATATTCATCAATCTTATCACGCTTCCGGGTAATTTCCACCGTACAACCACAAAACCAGCAAAGGGTATCACAGAACGGGATGTGGAAATAGAGTGACAGATCCCGGTTATTCCCCTGATTATTCAATCGAATTTGTTCTTCCCACTCTGTGATCCCCACAGATTCGTTGAAATGGGGAGCCGGGGGATAGCTTGTGTACCGCGGACCCGGTCTGTTATACTTCTTCACCAAATCAAGATTAACTTCCAGCATCATAATAATCTGCTTCTTGTATATGCCCCCTTAGGTTGAGGATCTAAATTCTCTCACTGTTTCCACCAAGGTCTCCATGGATTCAATTCTGGCCTCCGGTAAGATTCCATGACCAAGATTGAAAATGTGTCCTGGACGATCTATCATCTCTTCCAAGATGCGTAAGGTTTCTCGTTTTACTACGTCAGGGGGCATATTCAAAATGGTTGGGTCCAGGTTACCCTGAACGGCGACTGTCCCTTTCATACCGTCGTAAAATCGCGCGATGGAATAGGTCCAGTCCAGACCCAGAACATCCGCTTCGATTCTTCGCAGGTCTTCAATCCAGTGGTGGGCGCCACGGGAGAAGATGATAACGGGAATGCGCCCTTTTATGGCTCGAACAATCCTTGCTAGATATTGAGCGGAGGCCTCCCAGTAGGTAGTCGGTGTAAGTATACCTGCCCAGGTGTCGAAAATTTGAATGGCGTCTACACCAGCCGCAATCTGTAAATTGAAATAACGAATGAGGGCGGCTGTAAGCTTTTCCATCAATTGATGAAATAATTCCGGTGATAGGTATAACATGGACTTAACCTGAGTGTGATTTTGGGAAGTCCCGCCTTCCACCATATAAGTTGCAAGTGTCCATGGTGATCCCCCAAAACCAATTAACGCTTTTTCTCTCCCCAGTTCACTTTTTATCAGTTTTATTGCCTCCAGAACGTAATGGAGCCTTTCTTCCAGACCATTTTCAGATAAGGTGTTAATACATGACTCGGAATCGGCACAAAAGGCCATCTCAATCCCGCCTCCCTCCCGAAAAGTATAGGGCTGCCCCAGGGATTCCGGAATTACCAGAATATCACTGAACACTATTGCGGCATCTAACTGAAAACGGCGAATGGGTTGTAAGGTGACTTCAGCCGCTAGTTCAGGTGTCTGGACCAGTTTCAAAAAACCGTGTTTCTTCTTCAATTCTCGATACTCAGGTAAATACCGGCCTGCCTGACGCATGATCCATACCGGAGGTCGATCAAGCGTCAGTCGATTACATGCTGACAGGAATCGTTCTCTTGAATTCATTATTTAGACTATTAAGTTACCGTTTGGGATGGGAGAATAAGATCTGAGGTTATAACGCTCGCAATTTTACTCACATCGGGTTCGGGGGCTTCATAAGACACATTCCCGTAACACGATTTGATTTTTACAGAAGTCGTGGGACCAATAGATACCAGGAGTGAAACAACTCCAGACAGATCATCACGGTATGTACTTCTTAAGAACCCCTGTACTGTGGAGGGTGAAGTGAAAATCACAACTTCCTCATTTGAGTTTTGGAATAACTGATACAACTCCTGGTTCTCAAATATTTCCGTTTTGTAGACCGGGATTTGCAGAACGTCCCACCTATTATCCCTGAGCCAAGTGACGAATTCCGGTCTCGTCTCGTGACCAGTTATGAGTAAAACTGGTCGTTTTTCCAAACCCACAAAAGCTTTAATTAATCCTCTTACATTTTGTTCATCAGGCTGTTGCACTGCCTGATGAAGAGAGGTTCGTACTTCCCTTGCCGTGGACGTTCCCACCGCCCAGATGGACTCTGATTCAATTTTTGCAGAGCGACCCAAATTTTCCAACCACGAACAGAATCCCCGAACCCCATTTTTACTTTGAAAAACAATTAAAGGACTTTTAGCCAAATGGCTTTCTATTCCGCCAAACAATTCGGGAGGGTCAAAGATGATTTTAATGGTAGGAGTGTGGAAAAAACGGACCTCCTTCATAACCTCAAGTTTCAATTTTGGTCTGGTCGATCCCGTATAATAAATCTTTCTTATCATCGGGACATGAACTCTTTTACCCCCTGGGCTAGGAATTGTTCAGCAAGTTGAAATCCAAGTACTTCCGGTTCCTCCGGCGGTCCGTACACGGTCTCGCGTATGTATTTCTGTCCATCCACACTAGCAAAATAACCGGTAAGATGTAATTGTCCGTTGACATGACGCCCCCATGCACCGATGGGCACTGAACATCCCCCTTCAAGGTGACGCATGAATGCCCGCTCGGCTTTAACCGCATCAACCGTTTCTTGATGAGTGATCTTCTTCAATGCGGTTAACATATCCTTTCGGTTTTCCTTTACTTCCAGACCAATAGCTCCTTGACCAACCGAGGGGACGAATATCTCGGGATCAAGGTATTCTGTAACCCGGTGTTTGAGCCCAAGACGGTCAAGAGCCGCTGCAGCCATGATAATTCCATCCCAGTCTTCCTCTTCTAGTTTTCGTAAGCGTGTATCAATGTTTCCCCGCAAATACTCACAGGTGAGGGTAGGCTTTTTGCCCAAGACAAGCGCCCGGCGCCGCATACTTCCTGTGGCTATTCGTCCCCTTTCAGGTACATCCTTCAGGGAGGTCCAACGTCTAGATATAAATGTATCACGACAGTCAGCACGCAGAGGTGAGCCAGCATAAACCAGCCCTTCCGGAAGGGTAGATGGGATATCTTTTAGACTGTGTACTGCAATGTGAATCCGTTCATCCAGGAGAGCATCCTCAATTTCTTTTGTGAATAAACCCTTGCCGCCAATGACAGGAATGGGTTTGTCCTGAATATTATCCCCCCTTGTTTTAATAACCTCAATTTCTACATGGACATTATCAATATTATCTTGAAGCATGCGGCGCATAAAGTTTGCCTGCCAGAGTGCCAATTTACTACCCCGGGATCCTAGAATAATCGTATTCATTCGTTGTTTTCTTCAAATTTTCGCAAATGGAATAAATCCCATAGAACATCAATTTTGGCAATATGCAGATTCCCCTTGCTATTCTGTTTCCTCAGCTCGGATATGGGATAATGAAGGAGTTTACGCATAATACTTTTGGATAGCTCTTCCAGGTGCTTGTATTCCTTCTTGGAAGCTTTGTGCACGTATTTCTTCAGTTCCTGGTTACGGATATGTTCGAAATATCCAGCAAGTTTGGAAATGGTAGGAACTATCTCCAAGTTCTTATACCATTCCAAATATTCATTGGCGATTTCGTTGACAATAGCTTGAGCTTCTGGAATCTGTTTTTTCCTCATTTCCAGGTTTTTTGCTACCACCTGCTTCAAATCGTCAATATTGTATAAAAACACCTCGGGTAAAGACTTAATTTCAGGATCGACATTCCTGGGAGTGCTTATATCGATCACCAGGATTGAACGATAATCACGACCTTTGAGAGCAGGTATCATTATTTCACTGGTAACTAAATAGGTAGGAGATTTCGTGGCCGTGACTACAATATCTACTTCCCTCAATTTTTGGGGTATTTCTTCCAAAGGAATCGACAATGCTCCATATTTTGAAGCTAGTGACTCCCGACGCTTTTTCCCCCTATTAGCAATGATAAATTGATTGACACCAAGTTTATTAAAATGAAATGATACCAATTCGGCAGTTTCACCAGCACCGATAACCAGAACCGTATGTTTTAAAAAATTCGAATATATTTTACATGCCAATTCTGATGCAGCCATGCTGATGGATACCGCTCCCTCACACAAAGCCGTTTTTGTCCGAATCGATTTACCCACACGGATTGCGTCCTGAAACAGCCGGTTAAGAACTGGTGTTTGATAAGAACTGGAAAGTAGTAACTGATAACTGTCCTTGACTTGGGATAGGATTTGGTTCTCTCCTAACATCATACTTTTAAGTCCACCAGCCACGCTCATCAGGTGTTGAACCGCTTCTCGATTATGCAAAATAGTCGGGTCCTTAGGTTCAGCCTTTATATCCACATTTTTTATCTCCATAAACCGCATTGCTACCCAATTAAAAAAATTAGATGGCTCTTTTAAGACCCCGTAAACCTCAGTCCTATTGCAAGTAGATAATGTTGCTAGCTCTCTAATTTGGCTAGGGCCACCCATGGCCGATTCCATGAATTGCATTGACTCCGAATCGTCCAGTGCAATCTTGTCTCGGAACTCCACCGGTGCGTTCTCGTGGTTATACGAAATTGAGATGATTAATTCTGCCATATAAATGACTAAATAAACTTGTGAAAAGTAGCGCTTAAAAAATTGATCAGGATTATCGTAACAAAGAAAAGGAGAAAACCCACAAAAGAAATAATACGTATACGTAATCCATGGAGGTTTTTAATCTTCACAATGATCCACCCTGCAATGTAGACCAACCAAGCAATATCAGTAGCAATAATCTTGGGATCCGGTTTAAAGAAATACCCTAAAACCTTATAGGCCCATAAATGGCCCATAAAAATTCCAAATCCCAAGAGAATAATCCCAACAGCCGTTGCATTGCGTGCCATAGTTTCTATTGTTTCCAAGGAAGGAAGACCATCATAAATGGCACTAAAACGGTGGCTTTTTATTTCCTTTGCCAGCATTATATACATTAATCCATACAAGGCAGATATTGCCAGCGAAGAGATCCCCAATAACGTAAAAGTTGTATGAATTCCAAATTTCGGATCCAATAATAACTGGTTAGTAATGGGGCCACTTCTAATAAACATGGATGAAATAAGCTGAAACATAAATGTAATCGATAAGAAAAAGATCCCAGTTTTCCCCTCCTTAACGATTTTCTCCAGAATATAATATATGAGAGCGATTGATAATGCTAACATTGACAAAGATGCAAATGAATCTGCAATGGGGAAATATTTGAAATGCGCCCACTTGCTTCCAAAAAACATAATATGCAACAATATCCCCAGTAATAAAAAACGAGATGCCAATTTCCCCAAAGTCGGATTATTAATAAGGAAATAAGTTATATACAATCCCAAAGATATTCCATACACTAAGGGAATCAGAACATTTAAAGCCTGGGTAAATTGATACATTTTATATCCCTAAAATATCGACGAAATATTAAGGTTATTCCGATGGTTATATCTACCACCTTTCCATAAAGGGATGTCATCTTGATCGATAATATTAAGAACAGCTATAATATTCTCAAATTTGGATAGCTCTCGTAATGGAACTAGGCGCTCTTCAGCATTTCTTTCTAATGCAGCTGCGCCAATTTGTCCCGCGCAAATGGGCAAGTATCTCCCCCCAACACTGACAGCAATGGCCCTATGCGAGCGCTGGGACCTGTCAAGAAAATAACGAAACATAGAAGTGGGAGCTTTCTGCAATCGCTTCTTGCCATTCTTTAAAGGGGGGTTCTCGAATAACACTTGGTTTGGGAATCTACGTTCTTCCCCGTTTTCAGGAAACATATCTACATCAAGTGTGAAGCGCTCGTTTGGAAGGAAATTGAGGCCAGTCTTCTTGCCGGTTTCCCATAGTATATCGAGAATTCGGATCATGCGATAGGTTTTATTTTGGGTAAAGTCGCAGACTAGCCACTGACGTTGTTAATTTCAAAGCATGTAGAGAGATCGAATTTGTCCCCGTTGTGGAGGAAAGAAGCTCTGGTCGATCCGGCGAGGGAAGCTGCGTTGCAGTGCTTGCCGCTACGAATGGACCCTTGGAAAACTTCCACTCCAGTTGGAGCGTAGAGAGTGGCAGAAACTGCTGCACTGGTTCTTGCGAGGCCTGCCAGCCAGGGCCATCGCCCAGGAGACCGGACTTCATCACCAGCGGGTGTTCCGGGCTTTGACCTACGTGAGACTGGCCATGCAAAAAGATATTCCCGATGTGTTTTATGGAACCGTGGAAGTCGATGAAACCTACCTCGGTGGCCAGTGGAAGAACAAGCGCCTTTCCGAGAGGAAAACGGGGAGTAAGCGTGGCCGATGAACAACGAAGACACCGGTCTTTGGGATACTCTGTCGCGGTGGAAAAGTGTGGGCACAGATTGTTCCTGATGTAGAGGCCAGAACATTACTGCCCTTGATTGCCAAACAGGTGGAACCAGGGTCGACTGTGTGTTCTAATACGTGGAAGAGTTATACTGGCGTGGCCGCGAACGGCTATGTCCACCGGCTGGTGAAACACCAGGCGGGTGAATACAGCGATAACAAAGGAAACCACGTCAACGGGCTGGAAGGGTTCTGGGGATACCTCAAACGGAGACTCGCAGCCAAGGGTGGCATCCGCAGAGAGAGGCTTCCTCTTTACCTGACTGAGTATGTTTGGCGTTATAACCATCGCAACGAAACCATTGAATCACCGAAGAAACAACTACTTAAACTACTGGAAGGAGTCAGCACTTAGTGGCTCTTTTAAGACTTTACCCTTATTTTTTACTCTTTCAAGGCGATCACCTCACGTCGCAGGCATTAAAGACACCTTAAACTGCCTGTGTGCCTTAGATCCACCCAGTATGGCATAGATATCATTTTGCCCCAAAACGACCCCGATACAGGGATTCCTAGTTCCAAGAATATTAGCACATACTCTGTCAGATTATACATAGCATGTCACCGTGGATCAAGAACGAAATTCTATTCAGGTTATGGTTCATAAATGCCAAAAGCCCCACCGATCCTTCGACCCGTGGGGCTTTCTGATTGATCACAGGATCAATCTATCTCATTGGCAGGATAGTCACGTCTTGGTCATGTTGGCATCGTAAGTTGTTATTATTAGCAACCATTCGGGCTCATAACCCGAAGAAGCTAGTTAGACACGCCTCTTTATTGGAAATTGCAGCCTAATCGCAGCTATTACTGCTTTTTCCGACGGACGGAGTGAGGACTCAAAAGCCGGCTAACACGATCACGGATAATCTGGGCATAAACTCAGAGCATTACTCCCCTAACTCAGGAGAATACCAGCTGCTTTCGAGCGAAACTCACCAGTTTTCGTATCTTATAGTAAGTCCTAGTGCAACCTGAAATCCAAATTGCGTATGCTACAATCCGTATGCTAAAACGGGAGTTATTTGAGGTTGTTTGGTGACCTGACCCTAATATTGCTGTTCACTTATGAAAGTGCAATCCCCGTCAAGAAACAGAGTTCTCGACGGGGATTTTAATGTCGGGGCGACTGGATTTGAACCAGCGACCCCC
>SDBV01008633.1_pt1 | contig 13700 bp, 11 predicted proteins | sample 2277081 | NCBI WGS metagenome assembly SDBV01 (sample SAMN10402039, study PRJNA504765) | marine sediment metagenome | isolation source: marine sediment core GS10_PC15, 223 cmbsf | place: Arctic Ocean: Southern Knipovich Ridge | collected 2010 | reverse complement strand
GCTCGCCGGAACCCGCGTGGTGACCTATCACCGCACCTGGCCCTACTTTCTGAAGCGCTTCGCGTTGGAGAAGCTCGCCGAAGTCGAACCCAAGCCGGGCATCGCGCCGGGACCCCGCCACATCGCTCGGGTCGCCAGGAAGATGAAAGAAAACGGTGTCGGCCTCGTGATCGTTGAAACCTTCAGCGATTTGAAGACCGCGCAGCGCCTGGCCGATCTCGTCGGCGGGCGGGCCGTCGTGCTTGCCCAGGAGGTGGACGCACTGCCCGGCGTCAAGACTTATCAGGCACTCTTCGAGCACAACGTCGAGGTCTTGCTGGCAGCGCAGCGCGAGCTGAGTGGATCGCCCACGAAGCCGCCCACTGAGGAGACCACCCGATGATCGAGCTCATGGCTCCTGCGCTCGTGGCTTGCCTGCTGCTCGCCTGCATTCTGTCGTACTTCGGTCTGCACGTATTGCTGCGGGAAGTGATCTTCGTCGATCTCGCTCTGGCGCAGCTCGCGGCACTCGGCGCGGCCGTCGGCCACCTGCTCTCTGGCCACACGGGTTCCTTCGCGACCTATTTGACTTCCTTTGGCTTCACGCTGGCGGGAGCGGCGATCTTTGCGGTGGTTCGGCCCTCCAAGTCACGTCTGCCGCAGGAGGCCCTGATCGGGATCGTCTACGGCGTGAGTGCGGCACTCGTCATTTTGGTGGTGTCGAAGAGCGCACTCGACCGACACGAGGTCGAGAGCATGCTCACCGGGCGCCTGCTCTTTGCGGAGTGGGGCGAGGTTGGCGCGATGGCTCTTCTCTTCGGCGCGGTCGCGTTGCTCCACTTCGCGCTGCGCCGCCAATTCTTCGAACTTTCGGAGCAAAGCCGCGGCCAAGCCTCGGCGACTCGGCGGCAGAAGCTCGTCGATTTCGTTTTCTACGCGAGCTTCGGCATCGTCGTGACGAGCTCTGTCCAGCTCTCGGGTGTGTTGGTCGTATTCGGCATGCTGATCGTGCCGGCTTCCTGTGCGGCAATTTTCTTCGCAGCGATCGCCCAGCGGTTTCTCGCCGGCTGGCTCGTCGGTACGGTCGCCTGCAGCGCGGGCATTGCGGCGAGCGCATTTTGGGATCTACCGACAGGCGCGGCCGTCGTGGCCGCGCTCGGCGTCGCCTTTGCGCTCGCCGCGCTCGGGTCGATCTTCTCGGGCGGCGCGGACTAGCTGCGCGTTGGCCTTCGGCCAAAGCTTATGCGGCGTCACGCGATCCCATGCGGGATCGCGCTCCTGGCTGCGCGTTGGCCTTCGGCCAAAGCTTATGCGGCGTCACGCGATCCCATGCGGGATCGCGCTCCTGGCTGCGCGTTGGCCTTCGGCCAAAGCTTATGCGGCGTCACAAACCCGGAGTCGGGCTCTGCGACGTAGCGAGGGGGCTGGTGGCAACTCGCCAAAAGCGAGTGGGATGAATCCCAAGCTGAGGAGATGGGTAATTCTTATATTTTTCAGAGAGTTGCTTTCCCAAATCAGGATAAATCCCACGATGGAGTTTTTCGATCTTTTTGGGACTTGACAGGCACGGGTGTTCTGTCGTCTGCTGTGCGGTATGGCTGACCCGCCCGGGCCCTGTTGCTGGATATCGAGGTGTACTGCCGCCGGTGCGGGATCGCCGAATCCACCTTCGGTCGACGCGCGGTCGACATCGTCCAGAGACTCTGGCCTGAAGACAACCCGTTCCAGGTCGGCCGTCACGAGGTGCTGAATGTGTTGAAACAGGAGCTGAGTTCGGAGCGCAACCTGAAGTTCAATGCCTACTCCGACAAGAGAGCTATCTTCCGCTACGAGATGCACACTCTACCGTCAGAGATCGTGGATGGGATCGGCACATCGACCCTGTTCGCAGCCTGGAATGCCGCGATCTACGTAGCCCAGATCGAGGAAGAGCGGCTGGAGAAGGCGCTCGCGAGTTCCGCCTATCTGGAAGCGACGCGAGAGGTCCTGCAGAAGCACGGGGGACTGTGGTTCCTCGACGAGTCCTATGTCGTATCGAGGCGGCGGCCGTGAGTGCCGTCGCGCAGACGATGAACCCGTCGGGGGTGGTCACCATCACGACGGATCTCGGAAACAAGGGCCCCTTTCTCGCGACGATGAAGGGCGTGATCCTGAAACACTTTCCGCAGGCGCGCATGATCGATCTGACCCACGACACGTTTGTGCACTGGCCCGCAGAGGCGGGATTCTGGTTGGAGCGCTCGTTTCGCTATTTCCCGTGCGGGACCGTGCATCTCGCCGTCGTGGATCCCGGGGGCGCGGGTGAGACCGAGGCGATCGCGGTCGTCCGCGAGGGCCACGCCTTCCTCGGGCCGGACAACGGACTGCTCGCGGGTGTCGTGGGTGAAGCTGAGGATTCCACCGTGTACCGCGTCGACGTGGCGCAGCTGGGCTACCAAGCGGCGAGCAGCTTCCCGGGCCGGGATCTGCTCGCTCCGCTCGCGGCGGACCTCGCCTCGGGGCGCGTGCCCCCCCACGAACTCGGGCCCGTGACGACAGAGATCGTCCCGTCGATCCTGCCCGAGCCGGTAGCTGATGCGAAGCACGTGAAGGGCACGATCCTCGCGATCGATCCCTTCGGCAACCTGATCACCAACATCGGGCGCCAGCTGGTCGAGCGCTTCGAGCACCCCGCGGTCAGCGCCGGCGGTCGGACCTTTGCGCTTCGGCGCAGCTATGCAGCGATTCCACCTGGTGACTACGCAGCCCTGATCAACTCCTTCGACACTCTCGAAATCGCTCGCTCCCAGCAGAGCGCTGCAGAGGGGCTCAGCCTCAGCCGCGGTGCCCCCGTCATCGTCACCGAAGAACGCCGTTGAGGTGTAGGCCGCAGCCCGCAACGTGAGCCGCGTCTGATCGCTCGCTCTGCTGGTGGCCGGCGATTGGCGTGCAAGGCGAGACACCGGGAGAAGACCCATGCAGGGAGCCACCGGGGCGGGGCCGGTGCGGTCCGGGGACCGAATCGCGTCCATCGACACGCTGCGCGGAGTCGCGCTGCTCGGCATCCTGATCATGAACATCATCGCCTTCGGGTTGGTGAGCCACGCTTTTAGCAACCCGATACCGGACGGCGCGCTCGCGGGCGTCAACTTCTGGACCTACGTCAGCGTCGATGTGTTGTTCGAGGGTTCCATGCGCGCGATCTTTGCAATGCTGTTCGGCGCGGGGGTCATTCTCTTTACCGCGCGGGGCGACAGCCCGGCGGCAGCCACCTCGGTTGCGGACCTCTACTACAAACGCACCATACTGCTGATTCTGTTCGGGCTGCTCGACGCGTTCCTGCTGCTGTGGACGGGCGACATTCTCTACATCTACGGCATCGTCGGTTTGTTCCTGTTTCCGCTGCGCAACGTTAGAGCTTCGCGGCTGCTGACCACCGCGCTGGTCATGCTGGCGCTGTACGCCGCCACAGAGCTATTCCGGTTCCAGGATCTTACGGACATGCAGGCCGAGGCCGCCGAAGCCCAGGCGTTGCTCGCTGACGATCAGAAATTGGATGATGAGCAACAGGAGGCAATCGACGCCTGGCAGGAAGAGCTGGAGTGGATTCGGCCCACGCAGAAGGCAATCAATGAAGAGCTCGCGCTGCGTCGCTCCGGCTACTTTGCGGTGCTCGCGGGGCAGGCGTCCGAGGTGGTCGAGTACCAGGCTGTTTCCGTCCGCTCGTTCTATTTCTGGGACGCCCTCATCAGCATGGTGCTGGGCATGGCGCTGTACAAATATCGCGTGTTCGACGCGGGTCGTAGTTACCGGTTCTACGCGCTGATGACGTTCCTCGGATTCGCCGTGGGCCCGCCGGTGAACGCCTGGGAGGTGTACCGATTTGGTGCCAGCGGCTACGACATCTTCTCCACCATCATGCCAACCTACGACGTGGGCAGGCTGGGCTGCGCGTTCGGTTACGTGGGGCTGGTCATGCTCTTTTGTAAGTCGGGGATCTTGCGCTGGTTGCGCGTGAGCCTGGCGGCGGTGGGGCGCATGGCGCTGACCAACTACCTCAGCCACTCGATCATCTGTGCGCTGATTTTTAACGGTGTAGGATTCGGCCTGGTCGGCGAGCTGCAGCGCTACCAACTCTACTACGTGGTGGCCGGCATCTGGTTGGTTCAGCTCATCGTCAGCCCGCTGTGGCTGCGCCACTATCGATTCGGGCCCGCCGAATGGCTGTGGCGCAGCCTGACCTACGGCAAGCGACAGCCCATGCGCGGCTGATCCGGGCGTTGCACTCCGTCGAACCCGACTTCGCGGTGCGACGAGGCTTTGTGGGCCTCTCCCATCGGATGACTGGCGCGCTTCGCCTTGGGCTGAGGGATGGTGGGACCAAGAGCAGCCAGGCGGAAACCGTAGCTATCGATCCAGTTCGACGGTTGCCAGATCACGGGAGTCGCCGAAGCGGGACGTCGTAAAAAGAATGAAACGGCCATCGGGTGACCACGCGGGATCTCCATCGAAACCAGGGTGATTCGTCAAGGGCCGATCACCGCTGCCGTCCGCGTTCATGATACGCAGATCGCGGTTTCCATTCCGCTCCGACGTGTAGACGATGCGATTGCCGGTCGGAGACCACGCGGCATAGGCGTTTTTGGCGCCCCCGAATGTGAGACGTGTCAAGCCGCTGCCATCGGTATTGATGAGGTAGATATCGCTGTGATCGGGTGCGTTTGCGGCGCGATCTGAATGAAAGACGATTCGGTCGCCGCTTGGAGACCATCGCGCGCCCGAGTCGTCGCCCGGATCGTCGGTCAGCTGCTTGAGCGTTCCGTTCGCGAGGTCGCGGATGTAGATGTCGTGGTTCGGAGTGTCGGCGCTCGCCGTGTAGCGATCGAACAAGAGCAGGCGCGCGTCACTTCTCTGCAGCGGTCGAAAATCCGATGGCTCCTCGTGCAGAACTGGTTCGCTCGGCCCGCCACCGACGCCAACCTTGAAGAGGCGGAACGCACCTGGGCTTCCCGCGTAGAAGAAAATTTGCTTGCCATCAGCCGACCAGCTCGGCCAGCCGACTGGATCTGGATGTTGGGTCAGTTGCCGCTGCTCCGTTCCGTCGCCATTCATCAGCCAGACCTGCCAGAGTCCGCTGCGGTTGGAGACGAAAGAAATATGGCGGCCGTCCGGCGACCAGAACGGCTGGCCGTTCTGCGCCTGGGTGTCCGTGAGGCGAGTCAGCCGCAGGGCGACTGTTGGCTTTCCCATCGCCGTATAAATGCGCGCGAGCAGTGGTTGGAGGCGTTTGCCGCGCCTCGGATTCATGCGCAGGGCGGCTTGGTAGTGGCGTGCAGCCATTTCACGCTTGCCCTGATTCGCGAGCGCGTCGCCGAGGGACTCGTGCTTAAGAGCTGTGGGAGCGATGGCGAGAGCGCGCCGAAAGTACGATTCGGCTTCGACCCAGCGCTCCTGGTCCAGCAGGGAGAGGCCCACGTTGTAGTAGTTGGTGGCCCGCGGATGCAGGGGTACGCCGATGGGCCAGTTGCAGAAGATTGCGGTGGCGGCGGCGATGCACAGCCCGATGTAGAGGGATCTGCGTGGCGGTTGCCCGCGAGCATCCAGACCGAGAACGATGCCGGCTGCGGCGAACATCGCGACAATCGGAACGACCGAAAAGCGGTAGCGAGCGAAGACGAAGAACAGGGCGACGCTCGCTGCCAGGGCCAGACCCGTGAGGTAGAGGACGGCGAGGCTTCGCCAGTCTCTCCGCGTCAGCCAGATGCCGAGCGCGGCAAGCGGGAGCAGCGTTCCGAAGTGGAGCAGGTGTCGCGGGTACCTGAGCAGGCGCGACTCTTCGCGATAGGCCTCGATCGACTCGGAGTCCGGGATCTCGGTGGCGCTCCAGAACATCAGCCACTTCGACCAGAGGAGGCCCACCCAGTGCCCCGGTTGATCTGCGATGTAGCTCAATGTTCGCCCCACCCAATAGTTCGACACCTCGCCTGCACTGAGCGGCCGGCCGAGGGATTCTTCGGCGAGCGCGGTGGCGTCGTTCTGTTCGAACCGAATGTCACCCCGCTTCGGATGAGGGGGGCGGTAGATGCCGTTGGCGTTGGGGTTGTTTCCGGCGAACAGGTTGCGTCCGAGTTGTGAGCTTGTCAGCAGAAACTCGTCACCGATTGCCAGGTTGCGCAGGCCAACCGGGATGAGGACACACGCGGCACCGACGGCGAAGAGGGCGAGGCGCGCAGCGCGCGCGAACAGGTGAGTGTGCGGCTTGGCGCCGAGAAGCCATAAGCCGAGCACGGGGAGCAGGGCCATCGCGTTCTCGCGCGTCAAGATCATCGCGCCGAGGACGACGCCGGTGAAGAAGCACCATCGATTGCGCTCGCGCTGATGGAGGGCAGAGAGACAGAACAGCAGCAGCGCCATCCAGAACAGGGCGAGCGAAGCTTTCTGGATCAGCCCATCGAAGAAGATCGCGGGCGGGTACACGGCGAGCAGACAGCCCGCTGCAATTCCAATGCGGGTACCGAAGAATCGAGTTGCCGCGACGGCGAGCAACACGCATGACGCGGCGCCCAGAATGATCTGGACGGCACGGATCGCCTCGATCTCTTGCCCCGCGACGCTGAAGATCGCAGCCATGAAGTAGGGGTAGAGCGGCGCCTGATCGAAGACGGTATCGCCGAACCAGTCGCCCTGCGCAAGCGTGGCGGCCCACTCGACATAGCCGCGCGCGTCTCCGACGAGCACCGACGTGATGACCATGTTCGACAATTCGGCCAGGTACAGCGTTCGCAGGAAGAGAGCCAGGAAGAAGACCCCGACGTAGGCAGCACGCTGTGAACGCAAGGAGAGCGCGTGTGGGCGCATGGGGACCATCGAACGAGAGTGACCTCCGCCAAATAGACGGGCGATTCGCCGCCGCACGACGATAACCTAGGGTGTCGCGTGACTGCTCATCTTCGAGCCCTGGCTCGGTGGGGCCCGAGGCGGGCGAAGCCGCCCTCCCGACCGGTGAGAGGGTCGACGTGGCGGCGCGCCTTCGATCGCGAGGGCAGGGTCGAGATCGTGCCCGGCGGGCTCTGGGTTCGCGGGGCCGGCGCTTCGGTCGCTTCGTTCTGATGACTCGGCGGGAACGCCGACCGTGCGGTGCCGGACGCTTCGTTTCCTGGTAGCGGAGCTCCGGTCAGACTTCTCGGCGGGCATCTGAGGTTCGGAAAAGGCATCCTAGTCGATGGACTATTCGGGAGGACAGAGATGGCTCGAACTCGACTTGCCGCCATCGCACTTATCGTCATTGCGCTGCTGGCGCTTGCCTGCAGCGACAAGGGTGCCACCGGCTTCGTCGTCAGCCAGCCGTCGCAGGCCGGCATCTCCGTCAGCGGCCACGGCAGGACTGTCGTCGTGCCCGACATCGCCGTGCTCAGGCTCGGCGTCGAGGTGACGGCGCTGACCGTCGCTGCGGCTCGCTCCGAGGCTGCAGCGGCGATGAAGGCCGTCCGTTCTTCGCTCGACGCCAACGCCATCGGCAGCGACGACATCAAGACGCTCTCTTTCAACATTCAGCCCCAGTACCCCTTCCGGCGTGATGAGCGATCCGAAATTACTGGTTACAAGGTCAGCAATCGCGTCTCCGTCAAGGTGCGGGACCTCGACACCGTCTCGGACGTGCTCGACGGCGCAGCCGAGGCCGGGGGCGACGCCGTCCGCATCAACGGCATCTCCTTCACCGTCGACGATCCGGAGCAGTACGAAGCCGACGCTCGCAAGGCCGCCGTCGAGGACGCCCGCAAGCGTGCGGAACAACTCGCCGCCCTGGCTGGGGTGACGCTCGGCAGAGTTCTTTCGATCGCAGAGAGCGGCGCCTCGATTCCCTTCGCGGGGCGCAGTTTTGGGGGCGCGATGCTCCAGTCGGCGACCGCGCCGCGGACGCCGATCTTACCCGGCGAGACCGAGATCTCGCTCTCCGTCTCCGTCGTCTACAAGATCGAGTAGGCGGCGCTGCGGATCGACTTCCGGATCGCGTTTCGCCGCCGGGAGCGAAAAATGGCCCGGCCATCTCGGAGAGCCAAACGAGAAAGCGCCCGAAGTCCTCACGACTCCGGGCGCTTCATTTTCGTGGCCGGAGGTGCGACACATGCCAGGGCGCCCCCGAGTTTGGGCCAATTGCTCAAACTGATCTGATTGAGTACACATCGCTGGCAGTGGCGGACCGCTCGATGACAGACGCGCTCGGCGCTGGCGATTGGCTATCCAGCGAGTCGCATCACGAGCTACCCCAGGACCTCCTCGGCGCCTTCGACCGCGCGTGGCGTTGGATCCGCGAACCTGGCACCTGGTGGGATGCTGCGACCCGGCTGGCGATTGCGGCCGAGGTTCGCAACGCGCTGTCGTGCCCATTGTGCCGAGAGCGCAAGGCCGCGCTGTCTCCCTACGCCATCGAAGGTCGGCACGCTTCGTTCGGCGTGCTGCCCGAATGCGTTGTGGAGGTCGTCCACCGGCTGCGCACGGACTCGGGGCGGTTGCGCAGGCGCTGGTTCGAAGAGGCGCTCGCGAGTGGCATTACGGATGGCGAGTACGTGGAGGCCACGGCTCTTGTCGCGTCGGTTGCGCTGCTCGACAGCTTCGCCCGCGCTGTGGGCGCCGGGACTCTGCCCTTGCCGAAACCGCGCGCCGGCGAGCCATCCCGCGTGCGGCCGCCGGGCGCGACGCTGGGCGTCGCCTGGGTTCCTACGCTTGAACCGGTCGATATCAAACCCGGCGAGCCGAACCCGTATCAGGATATTTCTCCCGATCATGTCTGCAACATCCACCGCGCACTGAGTCTCGTTCCAACCGAAGCTATCGAGTGGTCCGCGCTATCGTCGGCGTTCTACCGGACGGACGCCGCGGCCGGAGATGTGGAGAATGAGTACGGTGACCTCAGCCACGCCCAACGCGAGTTGGTCGCCGCTCGCGTCGCTGCCCTGGCCGATTGTTTCTACTGAACGACCGCCCATTCGGGGCTGCTCAGGCTGAGCGGCGTGATCTCTGGCGAGAATTACTCCCTCGAGGGCGTGAAGCACGGCGGCGTAAGCGGCGTCAGCCACGGTGATGAGTTGCTGGCCTTCGCGGAAGCCCTGGTGGTCGGTGATGACGCCAGCCTGGAGCGCGCGCGGAGATCAATCGTGGAGGCGATGGGAGTGGCGGCGTTTGTCGAGGCAGCAGGTGTTGCGGCGCAGTTCATCGGGATCGTCCGCGTTGCTGACGCCACCGGGATTCCAACTGATCCGGGCGACGAAGAATTCAGTGCGGCGATCCAGGCTGAGCTCGGGATCTCTGAGAAATCATGGTCCGGTGACGAAGGAGGGAGGATGTGATGTCGAGAATCATTGCTTTCATGGCCTGCGCAATTGCGATTGCGCTGACGCTTGCCTGCTCGATCGATCCGAGCGATGAACGGCCCGGGCTCGGCCTGTCTGGCGAGGTCCATCAGCAGGGGGTCGAGGATTGGTCATTTACCTCGGACGCCCACGAGATCTTCATCGAGACGGTGACTTCTTATTGGATCCCCCACTCCGTGACGGCCTGGTGTGTGACCGTTGGTGACGAATTGTATGTGGCCGCCGATGACGCGGACAAGAAGAGCTGGGTCGAAAATGTCGCCCGCGATCCGAATGTCCGCCTCAAGATCGCAGACAAAGTCTACGAGCAAAAGCTGGTACCCGTTACGGACGTCGCGACGATCGCCTCCATCGACCGCGGGTTTGAGCAAAAATACGAGTACGAAGAAGAAGAAGCCGATGACGAGATGATTGTCGGCTATTGGCGCGTGGTCGAACGGGACTGACTGCAAGCGCCCGGAGCTCTCAATCGCGATGCGTCTCGTTGTAGCATCGGATCGGGCCCGGCGGGGTTTCAGAGGTTACGCGGGGTTTTTTGATCGTGGCGAGCGCACACAGCGTCAAAGGATGCTGCCCCCTCGATTGCCCGGATACGTGTGCCTGGGTCGCTCATGTAGAGGAGGGTCGTGCCGTTCGTGTGGAGGGCGCCAGGGAACACCCCATCACCCGGGGCGTTCTCTGCGCAAAGGTGCGCGACTATCAGGAGCGGACCTACGCGCCGGACCGTTTGCTCCATCCGCTGATGCGCTGCGGCCCAAAAGGGAGCGGCGAGTTTCGACGCATTGGCTGGGACGAGGCGCTGAATCTGATTGCCGAGAGATTTAGCGCGATCCTCGAAACCGATGGACCTGAGGCCCTGCTGCCTTTCAACTACCTCGGTTCGATGGGTGTCGTGCAGCGCCAATCCCTGATGCGCCTGTTCCACGCGCTGGGTGCCAGTCGAATCGGGGGAGGGGTTTGCGGACTCTCGGGAGAAACACTGGGAGAGGAGGGCCATCCCGCGGGCTTCGATCCCGAGGATATGGTCGAGAGCGGTCTGATCGTGCTCTGGGGCGCAAATGTGCTCTCGACCTGCCATCACCACTGGCACTTCATCGAGGAGGCGCGACGCCGTCGGGGTAGTCGCATCATCAGCATCGATCCGAGACTGACCCGCACCGGGCGCCGCTGCGATCAGCACATTTCGATCAGACCGGGTGCAGATGCGGCCCTGGCTGCCGGTTTGGCGCGAATCATGATCGAAGAGAAGTGGATCGACCTCGAGCAGGCGGGGTCGTCGATTGCCGATCTGGACGAATACCTCGCACAGATCGAGCCATGGAACGTCGAACGAACCGCGACCGAATCGGGTGTCGCGGAGGACGTCATCATCGGGCTCGCGCGCGAGATTGCGCTCGCGCGGCCGGCGCTGATCCGCCTCGGTGTGGGGCCGCAGCAGACATCGAACGGGGATGCCCTGGTTCGCGGTGTTTCAGCCCTCTCGATCCTCGGAGGGCACTGGCGTCACACGGGTGGCGGTTTCTTCCTCTACGCCGCGCCGGAGATGGATGAAAACGCCGCGGGCTGCCCCGAGCTGCAACCGGGTGAGCCGCGAATCCTCGACATGGCGAGCCTGGGTTCGATTCTGAGCGAACCCGATCTCGTCCCCGCGGTGAAGGGATTGATGGTGTGGACCGCAAACCCCGCGGTCACACTGCCCGATGCGAATCGGGTGAGGCGCGGGCTCTGCCGAGAGGATCTCTTTACTGTCGTACTGGAACATTTCTTGACCGACACGGCGCGCTACGCCGACATCGTGTTGCCATCGACCACGCAGCTCGAGCACTTCGATGTACTGGGCGCATGGGGGCATCACTATATTTCGGTGAATCATCCCGCGATTTCGCCGCTTGGCGAGTCGCGCTCGCACGGCGAGGTGATGCGAGCTCTGGCCGAGCGGTTGGGGCTCGAAGATTCCGCCCTGCAGGCGAGCGACGAGGAGATCGCGGCGGCTTCGCTGCCGCCAGAACTCTCATTGGCCGAACTCAAGACGAGGGGCTGGTGGAAATCCTCGCCTGAGAAGCCGGCTCGAGCCAATCGCGGAGTGAAGTGGCGACTCGCCGGGCCTGGCATCGAAGCGCTGTCTCAGCAGGGGTCCGAGGTGCTGCAGCTTCTGACACCCAAGTCGCACTATTTCTTGAACTCGATCTTCGCCAACATGCCGCGCCAGAGAAAGGCGCAGGGCCTTCCGGCGCTGGAAATGCATTCGGCGGATGCCGCGAAGCGGGGGCTAGGGGATGGCCAGCGCATCGTGATGGCCAATGGCCGGGCAAGAGTGGATGTCCTGCTGCGTATCAGCGACGCGATTCGCCCGGGCGTCGTTTCGCTCGAAGGCAAGTGGTGGGATCAGCCACAGCAGACCTCGGCGGTTGCGAACTTCCTCTCGAACTCGAGCCAGGCGCCGTCGGGGCAGCCCGCATACAACGACACATTCGTGCGGGTGATCTCGGCCTGCGAGTCGTGAGTGCGTTCGCGGGCCGGGTTTTTTCAATGTTCCAGCAAGGTTGCAGGGTTAAGCTGAGAAACTGATTGAGCTGTATTGGGCTCGTCCGTACAAATCTCCCGCAGCGGCGCTTACCCCTCGACCTCGATCCTGAGCTGCTTCTGGCGATTGTCCTCCGCACGCCGTGCCTGTTGCCGCCGAACTCGATCGATCTCTTCCGCCAGCTCGCCTCGAAGCTGCTCGAGGCGCACGCGGGCTTCCTCGAGTGTGGCATCGATGTGATCACATCGGCGCTGTGCGGCGGGGAGGAGTTCTCGGGCAATCCCTTCTGCAGCGAGCCTTGCTGCCTCCGGCGCTTCGTCTCTGGAAAACGAGCGTAGTGATTGCATGCCAGAAAATGAGCCTTCTCGACCGCTCACGATCTTTCGGACCGACGTGAACTGGATTTGGCCGTTTCCAATTTCGGGTACGGCGCGCAAAAGAAGCGTCCAGGCCACCGAATTGGCGCCCGTGTCGAGCGCCAAGCTACTCGCCCACCAGTGGTGCATCGCGGTTGGATCCACGACCTGGAAGCCCGCTCGCGTCAGTGCCGCCGAAAACAGATCCCTCATCGGTATTTGGGAGGTGTCATCGGATCCGACTGGCGATTGGATGGCCACGCGCAGGTAGGGACAGTTGGAAGTGGGCGTGATCGCCAGATCCTCTCCCGTCATCCATCGGTCGAACAACCCGTCTCCCTCACCGGTCTCGAGCTTGTGGCGTAGCGCATCGGTGGTAGCAGCGGGATTCCGTCTGACGATGCAGTCGATGAACGCTTCATCTCGGGCTGGCGAGGGCGAGTCGAAAGTTTGGTGCGCCCACTCAGCACAGCCCCTGGCGACGGGAAACTTGACGAAGGTAAACGAGCCGATCTGTTGCATCGAGCAAGCGGTCGCAAGAAGGCACACGCACAGTGAAAGAGTCGCTGCTCGAAGTCGGTAGTAGCTCGACCCGCTTTTGGCGTGCTTCGTCATCTATCTTTTCCAACGTCTTGTCGCCGCTGTGACGGCGCGGCTGTCAATTCCGGCTTTTGCGCACTATGTGAGTGGCTGTGCGCAAGGTTAGGTGTCAGGAGGATCATTATCGCTGCAGCCACGCGCACGCACTTCTCGTGCAACTACTTGAGTAAGTGTCAAGTAACGGAAGAATGACTCATTGCGACGTCGGGGCGGGGGGAGGGAAGGGTCTAATCCACCGCTGAGCGCCACGGCCGTGTAGCCCCGCCGGGTGGTGATCGGCGCCTCGCCCGAGCCCGCAGGCCTCGCTGAGGCTGCCGGCGGCGGGGACAACGCCAATTTCCCGAAAGCCTGATCGATTCGCGGTTTTCCCTCAGGGTTGGTTATTCTCGGCTCTCCCCAAAACCCTGGACGGCCAATGTCATTTGCCCAGCGTCATCCGATCAGCCAGCGTCACCGATCTTTTTTTGCTGTCGGCTTGCTTGGATTGCTGTGCTTTAGCACCGGAGCCGACGCCCAAAAAGTCGCCAAACCGGTGCTGCATGGAAAACACTGGGTGGCGGTGACGGGCAAGCCTCTGGCAGCGACGGCGGGGGCGATGATTTTCAGTCGCGGGGGCAACGCTGTCGATGCGGCCTGTGCCATGCTGGCGGCTACATCCACCATGTGGGATACGCTCGGCTGGGGTGGCGAAACCCAGGCCCTGATCTACAACCCGAACACCGGAGAGGTGAAGGGCATCAATGCACTGGGGGTCGCGCCCAGCGGGGCGACCGCCGAGTATTTCCGCGAGCAGGGCATGCGTTATCCACCAGAGTACGGTCCGTTGGCGGCGGTTACCCCCGGCACGCCGGGCGGATTGATGGTGATGCTGGCGGAATACGGTCGCCTGAG
>SDBV01008632.1_pt1 | contig 13700 bp, 14 predicted proteins | sample 2277081 | NCBI WGS metagenome assembly SDBV01 (sample SAMN10402039, study PRJNA504765) | marine sediment metagenome | isolation source: marine sediment core GS10_PC15, 223 cmbsf | place: Arctic Ocean: Southern Knipovich Ridge | collected 2010 | reverse complement strand
AGCCGTCCAGGGAGCGCTCCTGGTGCCAGATAAATGCCCCTTCTTCGCCCAAAGCGTACCGCACTGCGTGATAGGCATCGTGGTCACAATTCGAACCGGGAAAGACGAGGATGGCGAACCGCACTAGGTCTCCTCCACAATCTCAAAGCGGTAAGACTCGATGTTCGGGTTGGCCAGGAGACGGTCACAGGCCTGCCTGGTGATCTCCTCCGCCTTTTTGCTGGTGATCCCCGGCAGCTCCATTTCAATGTACTTACCCATGTGCACGCCGGACACTTCCTTCATTCCCAGGTTGCGCAGGGCCTTGCCCACGGTCAAACCCTGCGGGTCTAATATCCCCTCCTTCGGGGTAATATAGATGAGCGCCCTCAAGTTTCCTCCTCAACCGATTGCAGCTCTACGGTGGAGTCGGCTCTGGTAAGCCACCGGACGAGCCCGCTGAGCAAGTAGGCGAGCACGAGGGGCAGCACGGCCCGGCCGCCGAAGATCGGCAGCGCGGCCAGGGTCACTATTATCGCCACGAGGTAGAGGGTATTACCCACCCCCGCTCGAAACGTTAATCTGGGAGTCTTGGGATACCTGATCGGGCTGATCATCAGGAAAGAAGTGGCCATCATTATTGGTAAGACCACCTTTGCGGCACCTTGACCATGCCCGAAGTAGTAGAACACCAGCGCCACAATCACCAGGGCATTCACCGGAGAGGGAAGTCCCTCGAAAGAGGATTGGGGCCTGACATGCTGTCCCACGTTGTAGCGTGCCAGGCGTAAGGCGCCAAAGTAAAGGGGCGCCCCGGCGATCAAGGCTCCCAGCACCGGGTGCAGATCACGGATGTATAGTGCCCAGATCAGGAGCGACGGTGCCAGACAGAAGGAAACCACATCCGCCAGGGAATCCAACTCCGTGCCGAACTGAGACGGCTGCCGAATCCACCGGGCGAGTTTTCCATCCAGGGCGTCGAATATGGCGGCGCCGACGATGAGATAAGCCGCTCGAAGATAATTCCCTTCCACAATGCTGATAATGGCCAGAAACCCCAGAAACATATTCAGGAGCGTAAACAGACTAGGGATGTAGTGCTTGTTGATCCGTTTTTTCAACTTCATGACGAAAAATAGCCTATTATTGTGGCAGCCCCCTTTACCCGCTCTCCTATCTTAACCTGGAGCTGGAAATCTGCCGGTACAATGATCTCGACCCGGGAGCCAAACCGAATAAACCCCAGGCGCTCACCACGCCGTACCGAACTGTGCGGTCGTATGAGGCAAATAACACGCCGGGCTATTGTCCCGGCGATCTGCTTGACCGTGAATTTACCCCCATTTCCGGTGAAATAGGTCACCGCCTGCTCATTTTCTTCGCTGGCTCGCGGCTTGAACGCGGCCAGGAACCGGCCGGGGCAATATCGGGTTGAGTCTACCCGGGCATCAACAGGCACTCGCTGGACGTGAACGCTGAACAACGAGAGGAAAATAGCGATCTGTAACGCCTCCCCACCTATATGCTCATCATATTCAACGGGCTGGATAACCATCACCTTGCCATCCGCCGGGGAGACGAAAGCATGGGGGTCCGTCGGCGGCACCCGCACCGGGTCTCTGAAAAAGACCAGGGACAAACCCACCAGCACCCAGAGAAAACCGGTCACCACTTGCAACCATGGACGCGGGACCAGCATAAGTCCCACACCGGACAACACTGCCAGGAGCAGCAAAGGCACAAGGATAATACGTCCTTCAGGAGCCATCATATATCTCCACCAGCTAGGCCGCGGTCACCCTGGTGAGCATTTCCTGGTAAGCCCCTTTGACATCTCCCAGGTCAAACCGAAAGCGGTCCTTGTCCAGTTTCTTCCCGGTCTCAAGGTCCCAGAAACGGCAGGTGTCGGGAGAAATCTCATCCCCCATCAGCATTTGCTCCCCGTGCAGCCCGAACTCCAGCTTGAAATCCACCAGGTTGATGCCGATGGTGCGGAAGAACTCCCGCAGGATGGTATTGGTCTTTCGGGCCGCCCGTTCCATTTCGTCCAACACCTCTGCTGTGCACAGACCGAATTGGACAACGTGTTCCGCATTCATCAGGGGATCGTGGTGCGGATCGCTCTTATAGTACAGCTCCAGGATCGGCTTATCAAAGACCAGGCCTTCCTCGGTCCCATATCGTTTGCAGATACTGCCCGCGGCCACGTTCCGCATGATCACCTCCACCGGCACCATCTTGAGCGCCCTGATAAGCATCTCCCGGTCATTCAGCTTTTCCACGAAGTGGGTCCGAACGCCACCCTCTTCAAGCAGTTTGAACAGGCGGCTGGAGATAGCGTTGTTGACCACACCCTTGTCGGCGATGGTCGATTTTTTCACGCCGTCAAAGGCGGTGGCATCGTCCTTGAATTGCTGAACCAGCAGGGCGGGATCGTCGGTCTTGAAAACCTTCTTGGCCTTTCCTTCGTACAATAGATCGCCTTTCTTCATGGTTTCCCCTTCTTAAATACCTAGCCGCTTGTAGATTGTTTCAACATTTCTGCGCAGGTTGTTATAGTCAAAGCAGGCATCCAGCTCACGGTCCGACATGAGCGCCTTCACTTCCGGGTCGTCCTGAAGCCGCTGGCGGAAATCGCCTCCCCGTTCCCATACCTCCATAGCGTGGCGTTGAACGAGGGCGTAGGCCGTTTCCCTGCCGGCTCCCTTCTCCACCAGGGCCAGCAGCACCGGCTGGCTGAAAATAAGACCGCCCGTCAGGTTGAGGTTGGCCTCCATCCGCTCCGGATAGACTACCATGCCTTTGATAAGGTCGGTCATTTTCAGCAGCATATAGTCCAGGGTAGTGGTGGCATCGGGCAGGATAACCCGCTCTACCGAAGAGTGGGAGATATCCCGTTCGTGCCACAGAGCCACGTTTTCCAGGCCGGCCAGGGCGTCAGCCCGTAGCAGCCGGGCCATGCCGCAGACCCGCTCGGCAATGATGGGATTCCGCTTGTGAGGCATGGCCGACGAGCCTTTCTGCCCCTTCTTGAACGGCTCTTCAACCTCCCTCACCTCGGTCCGCTGCAGGTGGCGAACCTCCAGGGCGATCTTCTCCAGCGTGGCGCCGGCGATGGCGATGGCGGAAAGGTAGCTGGCGTGGCGGTCCCGTTGGACTACCTGGTTGGAGATGCTGGCTGCCTTCAGTCCCAGGCGCTCACAAACTTGCTGCTCAACCTCCGGTGAGAGATGGGCGTAGGTGCCCACGGCACCGGAGATTTTCCCGGCGGCGATTTCTTCCAGGGCAGCTTCCCAGCGGCGCAGGTTGCGGGCTATCTCCTCCGACCACAGGGCCAGCTTCAGGCCGAAGGTGATCGGCTCCGCGTGAACGCCGTGCGTCCGCCCGATCTGCCAGGTGAACTTGTGCTCCCGGGCCCGTTCACGCAGCAGCCGGTGGAAATCCTCCATACGGCCCTGGAGCTGCTTCCCCGCCTCTACGCACAACAGGGCCAGGGAAGTATCCAACAGATCGGAGGAGGTCATGCCCAGGTGGATAAACCGGGCGTCAGGTCCCACGTGCTCGCCCACGTTGGTCAGGAAGGCAACGACGTCGTGGCGGGTGGTGGCCTCTATCTCCTCGATGCGGGCCTGTTCGAAAGCGGCCCTGCTCTTGATGTTCTCCAGGGACTGCTGCGGAATACGCCCTTGCTCGGCCAGCACCTCGCAAACGGCAATTTCCACCTTCAGCCAGGTTTCGTACTTATACTGGTCGCTCCAGATGCGACCCATCTCGGGGGTAGTGTAGCGCGGGATCATTTCATCCCCCCTACCTGCCCAGAACCAGGGAAACGTTCAGCTCCCGCCCATCCCGCCAGATTTTCAACGTAATTACATCGCCGGTCTTAAGGAGGTCTTCTTCCACCGCCTGGATGAAATCGCGTTTGCTGCCGACCGGTCTCCCATTCACCTCCAGCAAAACGTCGCCCGGCATGATACCGGCTTTCTCGGCTGAACTCCCTTTCACCACCAGCGTTACAAAGAGACCGTAATTGACAGGCAGGCGCAAATAGTTCCGGATGTCACGATTCACGGGGCGGCCGACTATCCCGGTGTCGAAACTCCGGTCCACGCGGCCCTTGGTCTTCAGCTCCTCCACCACCTCCTTCACCCGGTTGATGGGAATGGCGAAACCGATGCCGATGGACCCGGCGGAGTATTGATTTTCCGTGAAGATAAAGCTGTTGATCCCAACTACCTCACCATCAGCGTTCACCAGCGGCCCGCCGCTGTTGCCGGGATTGATCGACGCGTCAGTCTGGATCATGTCCTGGTAGACCCGGCCCGGTTCCCGGTGGCCGAAATCCATGTGCAGACCGCTGATGATACCCACGGTCGCGGTGGGTTGTTTGCTCACGTCAAAAAGGCCCAGGGGGTTGCCCAGGGCGATGGCCCACTCGCCGATTATCAGCTCATTGGAGTCACCCAGCTTTATGACCGGCAGGTCCCGGGCGTTGATCTTCAAGAGGGCAATATCCGTCAGGGGATCGCTGTAAAGGTCTTCCACCTCGTACTGATGCCCCCCCGGCAGGGTAACAATGATCTCGGCTGCGTTTTCCACTACGTGGGCGTTGGTAACCACGTAGCCGTCGGAAGAGAGTACCAGCCCCGACCCCAGGCTCTCCACCCGGCGGTAGGTTTCGGGGAACATGTTGGACCAGAAAGGGTCGTCAAACAGCAGGCTGTAGCCGCTGGGACCTTTCTGCAGCTTGACGACGTTGATGCCCGCCACGGCGGGGCTTACCTGCTGAATGGCCCGGGTGAGGGCCGTTTGCCGGCTGAGGGCAATCTCGTCGGTGATCTGGGCCGGCAGGGATAACGGTCCGAGGGCCAGCAGCCCGGCTAGAAGGATCGCTTTGCGCCTGTATCTCATGGGTATACTCTGCCGTTGTTTATTGTCATGAACGCCTTATCCACTCAATTTCACTTCACGGACCCGCTGATTTGCCGGACGGATATGACACCTCCTCCAGGACCAGCCCCAGGGCCGGTGCCCGAAAGACGGTAAGGCACCCGGGGCCTTCTTCAAGCTGGGAGCGGAACTGTTCCATGGTGTACCGGCCCCGCGCCACCTCCACCATGGTACCCGCCAGGTAGCGAACCATGTGGTGGAGAAAGCGGTCGGCGGTGATGTGATACGCCATATCGAACTCCGCCAGCTCCCATCGGGAAACCTCCACGCGGCAGACGGTGGAATCCGCGCCTGAATTGGCTTTGGCGAAACCGGCGAAATCGTGTTCCCCGGTGACCTGTTGAGCGCACCGAATCAGTAAGTCCCGGTTGAGGGAATGCCTAACCGGCCATACGTACTGCCGTCCGATAACGGGCTGGGCGGTGGTCATAGTATAACTGTACCGGCGCCTTACCGCACTGTTCCGGGCATGGAAGCCATCAGGAACCGCCTCAACAGTCCTGACCTGAACATCCTCTGCCAGTTGGCTGTTGACCGCCCGCCGCAGCTGTTCCGGCGGGATGGTGGTGTCCAGTTTTACGCTGACCACCTGTCCCCGGGCGTGGACACCGGCATCCGTGCGACCGGCCCCAATGACCGTGACCTTTTTCTGGGCCGTCACCTGCCTCAAGGCCGCTTCCAGATCGGCCTGGATGGTCCGCTCCCGGCGCTGAAGCTGCCAGCCGTGGAAGGCCGTGCCGTCATATTCAATAAGCAGCTTGAAATTTAAAACACCCATCCCGAGCTACCCAGGAGTACCGCAATGACCGCCACCGCCGCGCCATCCTGGAATCTGAACGGCAGGGGGGTAAGTTGGCCCCGTGGAATGACGTGTCCGTAACCCCTCAGGCTCATGATTTCTCCCAGCTGACGGGCCCGGGCCAGAGAGCGTGACATCACCGGCAGCAGGTTGCCGCCGTAAAATTTTACCCGCTCCCGCAGGGTGCCTGGCGGTTTAAAACCCAGAGCCCGGTTGAATCGCTCCAGGCTCTGGTATTCCCGCATCACCTGGGGGATAAATACCAGGATAAGCCGGAGTGTCTGCAGGAAGTCCTCCACGCGGCGGCTCCTGATTCGAAGGCGGTCCATCAGGGTCTTGATACTATCCACCAGAGACTGGGCATCCATTCCTTCCCGGAGAACGCCCATCACCCCGGCCAGGCCGATGAACCGTAGCAGTATGATAGACTCCCGGCGGAGAACTTCTCCCAGCCCCGGCTGCGGCCCGTAAATATAGGAAAAACCCAGGTGAATAGCAAAAAAGACCAGGGTCCAGGGGAGTATAAGCCTGATGCTGTGTCCCAGGGGCGCCAGACGCAGGCCCAGGGCCAGGCATAACAGCAGAAACACAGCGGCCACATAGGCGAATTGAAACGGGTCCCTGGACAATGATATGCACAGCAGCCCGGCAATAATCAGGGCCACCATGACCAGGGGGTTATAGCCGCTCCGCTGCAACCAACCGGAGTGAGCTCCTTCTGGAATTTCCGCAGCAGACAGCTCATCAGTCCCGGGGGACGGCATACTATCGCAGCAGGTGAATGCTTACCCTGCCACCGCCGGGCAAGGGTGTCCAGCTGGCCGCAGCCGCTGTCCCCAGACGGGACAGAAAAAGTACATGAATAGCCGCAACGGCCCGATTTACTACCATGCCCCCCACGATGAAGGAGGCCCCCTTGGCCGCCAGCAGGCTGGCCCGGCGCAGGTCGTTGTACCGCTCACGGTTGGCGGTATCGTCCCATTGCCAGTCATATTCCCCGTCCAGACGATAAATATCGCTGATATTGCGTTGCCGCAACTGAACCTGGTTATACTCGTAAATGGACTCGTACTGACCCAGGCGGTAGTAGTAAATATCCAATTTCAGGGGGTAGGCGACACCGGCGTGAAGCGCGGCAAAGGCCCGGTAATCCTGCTGGTACCAGCCAGTGGCTCCCCGGGTAACGAAATAGCTCAGCCACAGGCCGGTCTCGACCAGCACTATCTTCCGGGCGGTCTTATGAGCACCCAGCACGTACTGCCCCCAGCCGGGCATGATCAGCGACCTTATCAGCGCCCCCTTCTCGGCTGATTCACCGGTATCCCTGGCGGCAAGGGAAGGCGCCCAGCCCAGGACCAGTATGAGAATCAGCGACCAGACTCTATGCCGCATCAGTCTGACCCCCAGCCTTCAGGCGATTTCGATAGGCGACGATGGAGAGTGCCACGGCAGCCGCGACACTAAGCCAGGCGAACAGGTCACCGAACCGGGCATAGAAAGTCAGGCTGGTGGCCGGCGCAATGCGGGCGGTGAACGCTCCCTCCTTGTTCAGCCCTAAGCGGGCAACGACCCTTCCGGCCTGATCGATGACCATGCTGATACCGGTATTGGCGGCCCGCACCATGGGCCGGCGGGATTCAATAGCCCGGTAGCGGGCCTGGGCGGCATGCTGGTAAGGACCGGACGAGGTCTGATACCAGGCATCATTCACGACTCCCACCAGAAAGCTGGCCCCCTCCCGCACGAACCTGCGATTCAGGCGCGGGAAGGTAGTCTCAAAACATACTCCAACGCTGAAGGGGATCGAGTCCACCTCCGCGGAAGGGTGGCTTAAGGAAAAGACGGTGTAATCGGTTCCGTGGGTGAAGTTGCCCTGCCCCAGGTTAAGCGAATTCAGGGCCGGTATCCACTTCGACAGGGGAATGTACTCACCGAAGGGGACCAGCTGGATCTTGTTATACTGTTGGTCACGAAGGCCCAGACTGTCAATATAACCCACTGCGTTGTAGAAGTAGACTTTCCCGTCATTTCGTCTTTCAAAGTCGGGCATTCCGGTAACGACCGGGAGTTGCAGGAGCCGCAGCTCCTCCCGGATCTGCCGCATATAGCCCCGCCCTCCCCTTCGCAGATAGGCCGGGGTGGCCGCCTCCGGCCAGAAGACCACGTCAGGCGAATCCACGGCTGCCAGGTGGGTGAGCGCGATGAGCTGATTGAAATGCCGGTCCCGTATCTCCGGCATCCACTTCTCGGCGGCATTGACATTCGGTTGAACCACTCCTACGCGCAGGGTGGGCTCCGGCACCTCCGGCAGCAGCAGCCAGCCGCTTAGCCAGGGGAACAGAAATATACCCGCCAGCATCAGGGCGGGAATCCGCTTCTTGTGCGCCCGCCACAGGTCCACCACCAGGATATTTACCAGGACAACCCAGAAGCTGATCCCGTATATGCCGAAGATTTCGGCGTTCTGAATGGGCAGCAGGAAGTCGGTCTGGGAGTTAGCCAGGGCGACCCAGGGAAAGCCCAGGGTGCCGAAGCTGCGCAGGAACTCCACACCGACCCAGACCAGGGGCAGCAGCCACAGGGCCATGCGCCCCCACCAGGCATGGAGCCAGCCGAACCACCAACCGATGAAGGCATAATTAAGCGAGAGGAACAGAACCGCCGCTATCATACTCATTGTGGCCGCCCACCAGTAGGTCCCGGTGTTGAGGGCCAGCCAGTACATCACCACAAACAGAAATCCCAGCGACCAGAGGAAACCATACCAGGCGGACCGGGAGGGGGAGGGGGATTTCAACCACGCATCGATCAGGGGCACCAGCCCTATCCAGGCCAGGAACCCCAGGGGAACCGGCGGGAAACTGAGCCCGGTGACTACCCCTGCCAGCACCAGCTTCCATGAGGTGGGCAGGTTCCGGCCCCAAGTAAGGATATCCCGGCCCCAGGTGAGGATGTCCCAACTTTTCATCGCCGGCTGTCCAGGTAATCCTGAAGTATCAGGGCGGCGGCGGTACGGTCCACGGCCTCTTTCCGGTGTCCGGTCTTGATCCCCTGCTGTTGCAGGGCCCTTCTGGCGGCTACGGACGTAAGGCGCTCATCATAACGGTAAATTGGCAACGACTCCCGTTCCTGGAGCCGGGTGATAAACCGTTCCACCGCTTCGGTCTGCCGGGAGGATGTGCCCTTCATGGTGCGTGGATATCCCACCACGATGGCCTCTACTTCCTGCTCGACAATAATTACCGCCAGCTGATCCCACCACGCCTCCGAGCCCTCCCGGATGATGGTGGTAAGGGGCTGTGCGATGACGTGGGTGGGATCGGAGACAGCCAGGCCGACACGACGCTCACCGTAGTCAATGCCGAGGATGCGCGTCACCAGCCGGGCAGGCCTAAAGATTTTCCAACGGTTGTCTGAGAACCCCCTTGAGCAGCCGGCCGGGTTTGAAGTGGCTCTTCCTTCTGGGCGGGACGTAGACTTCTTCGTTAGTCCTTGGGTTGCGCGCCCTCGGTTTGGCCTTTGTCGGCTTCACCTCGAACACGCCGAAGTTCCGGATCTCGACGCGTAAGGCCCGGTGATCCTTGCTCATGATTTCCCGCAGGGATTCAAAGACCGCGTCGACCGGGGCTTTCATCTGGGATACCGGCTTGTCCAGCTTATCGGCTACCAGCTGGGTTACGTCTTTTTTCGTGTAGGTCACACTGTTACTACTTTTCATGTTTATTCACGCTCCATGTATATTATTCCAGGTATCATTTTCAAGCGGTTCCTGATTCGCTCCAGTTTGCGAATTCCGTCCACTTCTATTGCCATAAAGAGGGTCAGGATGCCTTCCTCCACCGTCAAATCGACGCTGACAATATTAGTGTTCAACTTCGATATAGACTCCGTGACGTCTTTGAGGAAGTGCCTGCGGTCCTCTGCTACGATTTTCAGCTGGACCACAAAACCCCGCCGTTTGTCCGCATCCCATTCCACTTCCACGTAGCGGTCCTGATCTCCACCAATCAGGGGAAGGTTGGCGCAGGTCACTCGATGTACCGTAATTCCCCGGCCACGGGTAACGAACCCGATGATTTCATCGCCGGGGATCGGATTACAGCACTTTCCCAGGGAGATGAGCAAGTCGGATATGCCATCTACCAGTACCCCATGGGCCGATTTCCGTAATCGGCGAGGAGGAGGTTGGACCAGTTTTCGGTCCAGACCCTCGCTTTCCGGAATGATATCCGGCACAAATTTTTCGATAATCTGACGAACGGTGACATCCCCCCGCCCCAGGGCCGCATACAGAGCGTCCTCGGTGTCATACGCCGCCTTTTGCGGGTCCTTACGGAGCTCCTTTTTAAGAGCGGTACGCTTCAGACGGCGGAGGGCTTTGTCCATCATTTCGTGCCCCAGACGGATGCTTTCCTCAAACTGGGCATGGCGGATGAACTTCCTGATGTGGGTCTTCGCCTTTCCCGTCTGGACAAACTTGAGCCAGGCATGACCGGGAGTCTGATGTTCGGAAGTGACGATCTCCACCGTGTCCCCGTTGTTCAACACACTGTTAAGGGGTACAATTTTTCCGTTGACCCTGGCCCCGACGCAGTGGAGACCCACTTCGGTATGGATTTCAAAGGCCATATCCACCGGTGTAGCCCCAACCGACAGTTGGATAAGATCACCCTTGGGTGTGAAAATGAAGATCTCATCCTTGAACAGGTCGATCCTGAGGAGGTCCATGAATTCCTCCGGGGTAGACTTTTCGTCCTGGACCACTTCCACCAACTCCCTCAGCCATCGGACCTGGCGGTCCATGGAAGTGATGTCCCCGCTGTTATCTTCCTTATAACGCCAGTGAGCCGCCACCCCGATCTCGGCGGTCTGGTCCATCTCCTGAGTTCGAACCTGAACCTCAACTATTTTCCCGGTAGAGCCTACCACGGTGGTATGGATGGATTGATAGCCGTTCAATTTTGGGGTGGCGATGAAATCCTTGAACCGCTCCTGGACAGGGGTATTGAGCTGGTGGATAATTCCCAGGACGGCGTAGCACTCGTCTATTCGATCAACGATAATGCGTATGGCCAGCAGGTCATAGATCTCTTCGAAGTTGGCCCGGCGGCGCTGCATCTTGCCCCATATTGAGTAATAATGTTTTGGCCGGCCCACAACCTTGGCCTTGATATGGTTGGCCTCCAGCAGTTCACGGATGGGTCGGGCGAACTCCTCGATATATTTTTCCTGTTCCGACCGGGAGTCCCGAACCGTTTTCACCAGGTCGGCGAAGGCCTCTGGCTCCAGGGTCTTCAAGGCCAGGTCTTCCAGCTCCCACTTGATCCGGGCCATACCCAGACGGTGGGCCAGAGGCGCATAGACGTCCCGGGTTTCGATAGCGATGCGCCGCTGTTTAATGAGGAGCAGGTGCTGAATGGTACGCATGTTATGCAGACGGTCGGCGAATTTGATTATGATCACCCGGAGGTCCTTGGCCACTGACAGCAGCATCTTCATGTAGTTCTCCGCCTGCCGCTCAGCCTGGCTGCGGAATTTGATGTCGGAAAGCTTGGTCACCCCTTCCACCAGATGGCACACCTCCGGGCCGAACTCCTCGACGAGGGCTTCATCGGTGTAGGGGGTATCCTCAACGGAATCGTGCAGAAATCCTGCGGCGACGGTGATAGGGTCCATGCGCCATTTCGACAGCAACAGGGCCACCTGGCAACAGTGCTCGAAATACGGCTCACCGGACTTGCGGGTCTGTCCCGTGTGGACTTTCTCCGCCGCCTTATAGACCCGCCATAGAAACTCCTCGATCTCCTCCCCGCCATGGTCGCCTTCCAGGTTCATATTGCCAATGATGGTCCGGAATATGGCCGGGCGCCGGCCGCGACCAGGACGACCAGATGCGTCACTGCCGGGGAGTATCTGTCGTAATGTATCTACAACCATCAGTCCAGGGGAACGTCTTCCTGTTCCTGTACGTATTCCGGAACCTCAATATCAGTACCACTCTCAAACTTCGTATACTCCGAAAAGAATCTCAATTTCACATTTCCGATGGGACCATTCCGCTGTTTTCCTATAATTATTTCCGCATACAGCTTCTTTTTTCTTTCCTCATCGCTTAAATAGCGTTCTGAATCACCCGCCGGAACTTTCTTCTCATATACGTAAGGCCGGTAGATAAACATAATCAAGTCCGCATCCTGTTCGAGGGCACCGCTTTCTCTCAAATCGGAGAGAATAGGTCGTCGGGCTCCTCCCCTTACTTCAACCGCTCTCGAAAGCTGGGAGAGAGCTATTACGGTAATTTCGAGCTCTTTGGCAAGGGCTTTAAGGGAACGGGAAATATCTGAAATCTCTTGTTGACGGCTATCATATTTTCCATAACCTGAGAGAAGCTGGAGGTAATCAATTATTACCATTTCAATATCGTAATCGGCTTTAAAACGGCGGATTCGAGAGCGCAGGTCCAGGATATCCAGACTGGCGGTATCATCAATGTACGCTGGAATATCGGAGAGTTCAGCTACCGCCTGGGCAAGCCGGGGCCAGTCTCTTTTTGAAAGGGTTCCCTTACGCATCTTGTGGGAGTCTACTCTGGCCTCGGCGGTGAGCAGCCGCATGGCGATCTGATAGCTGGACATCTCCATGCTGAATATCCCCACCTTGTGGCCATACTCCTTTGCGGCGTTCCTGGCCATGTTCAGGGCCAGAGTAGTCTTGCCCATGGACGGGCGTCCAGCGAGGATCACCAGATCGGAAGGCTGGAAACCGTCCGTCATGTCGTCCAAGTCCTTATAACCGGACGGGACCCCTGAATAAGCGTGCTTTTTATCACCGCTCTGGCGCTTGTCCAGTTTCTGATAAGCCTCGGCCAGGATCGGTTCAAGCGCAACGGATTTGGGGATCAGGCCCCGGCGCGCGAGATCAAAAAGGTTATGCTCTGCCTTATCAAGCAACTGGTTGGGATCATCTTCGCCTTCGTAAGCATCAGCGGTCAATTTATAAGCAGTGTCGATGATCTCCCTCAAGATGTACTTCTCACGGACGATATGGGCATAGTGCTCCACGTTAGCCGCCGAGGGAAGCGCATCCACCAGGCCGGTTATGTAATAGGCACCCCCCACCTTTTCCAACATTCCCTGCTTGGTCAGGTGGTTCGTGAGGGTTACCGCATCAACCGGATCTCCCACATTCTGCAGCTCCAGCATAGCGGTGAAGATGCGGTTGTGGGCTTCTTTATAGAAAGCATTCCGGGGCAGGAGAGGCAATATCCGGTCGAGAGCCTTGGTATCCATCAGGATGGCTCCCAGAACCGCCTGTTCGGCTTCCAGGTTCTGGGGCGGCAGGCGCAGTTCCCCGTTCTCTTTCTTAGCCATGATGGTTCCTCAGCTGTTAGTACTTTCGCCCGCTGGTTGGGACGCACCCTGGCTTTTTACCGGCGGCAGGCCAGTCAGCTCTCTGTAGCGGTCTCGGATGGCCTGAAAGTCCTCCCACGCCGGGGCCTTGAACGCCGGGTTGCGCAACAGAGCCGCCGGGTGATAGGTCACCCGCATTTCAACCCCCGCGTAGTCATAGACCTGACGCCGCATGTTCTTCAGGCTATCCTCCACTCCCAGAAGGGTCTTCCCCGCTACCCGGCCAAGGGCCACGATGAGCTTGGGCTGGATGATTCGCAGCTGCTCCTGGAGGTGCGGCAGGCACTGCTCAACCTCGGAAACCAGGGGGTCACGGTTATCCGGTGGCCGGCACTTGAGGATATTGCAGATGTAAACCTCCCGGCGTGAAAGCTGGATGGCCGCCAGAATCCGATCAAGCAGCTTGCCGGCCTTGCCCACAAAGGGCTCTCCCTGACGATCCTCCTCGTAGCCGGGGGCTTCCCCAACAAAGACCATATCCGCCGCCGGGTTGCCCGCTCCAAAGACAAATCTGGTCCGCGTGGCTTCCAGGGTACACTTCCGGCACGCGCGAATTTCTTCCT
>SDBV01008631.1_pt1 | contig 13701 bp, 11 predicted proteins | sample 2277081 | NCBI WGS metagenome assembly SDBV01 (sample SAMN10402039, study PRJNA504765) | marine sediment metagenome | isolation source: marine sediment core GS10_PC15, 223 cmbsf | place: Arctic Ocean: Southern Knipovich Ridge | collected 2010 | reverse complement strand
GAACAATTGCTGGAATATATAGGCAAGATTCGGGAATAATAAAAATTAATGGCAAGTTGGTTTCTTTGATTAGCCTTAATCTTGGCATGAAAGCTAGATTAACAATGAAGGATAATATTTATTTATGTGGTTCTTTGTTTGGATTGAGTCGAAAAGAAATCAAAAAAAGGATTAATTTAATTGCTAAATTTGCAGAACTTGAAATTTTTATTAATACAAAATTGTTTCAATTTTCAGAAGGGATGAAGCAGAGGCTTGCATTTTCAATAGCAATCCATTCTAATCCTGATATTTTGTTGATGGATGAAGTATTTGAAGTAGGAGATAGAGAATTTAAACTTAGGAGCGCTGAAAAAATAAAAGAGATTGTTAAAAAAGGAGCAACAGTCTTATTGGTTAGTCATGAATTATGGATGGTTGAAAAACATTGCGATAAAGTGATTTTAATGAAACATGGAAGGATTATAATGGAAGGAAGTACTATGGCGGTTGTTAAGGAATATTTGAGAAATAATTCAAAAGAAAAATGAAAACATTTTATATTGAGCATATTGGGTGTGAAAGAAGAGGAATTGATGCAGAAAAGGTTAAAACTTATCTTGAAGTTAATAAATTAAAAAGAATAACAAAGCCAGAAAAAGCTGATTATTTGTTTTTATTTACATGTAGTTTTGGAGATAGTGTAGATAAATGTTTAGGTGCTTTATCTCAATTTAACGAGTATAAGGGAAAATTAACTGTTTGCGGATGTCTTCCAGCAGTAATGTTAGATGAAATTAGGAGTATTTTTAATGGAAATATTCTTGAAACTCAAGACCTGAATAAAATAGATGATATTTTCCCTGATTTTAAAATTAAGTTTAATGATATTAAGGACCCAGATAATATGATTTCAAAAAGATTGCATAATAATGAAAAAATTAATTCTATAAAAAAGAGAATTAAAAAGTTGGCTTTATTAAATATAGTTGCTCCTTTAAACTGGGTCTTAAGAAGAACGGAACCGGTGCATACAAATCAAGAGCTTTTTTCTGTTAGAATTTCGTGGGGGTGTATGGGTAACTGCAGTTATTGTAGAATAAAAAAAGGCATAGGGAAAATGAGGAGTAAAAATCCTGATTTAATTTTAAAGGAATTTGACAAAGCAATAGCCGAAAAGAAGTTTAATATTAATTTAATAAGTGCAGATACCGGCTCTTATGGATTGGATATTGAAACAACTTTTCCAGCCCTTTTAAAAAAGATTCTAATGAGGGATAAAAGAATAAAGATTGATATTATCAAAGATATTCATTCTAATTCAATCTATTGGTACAAAGATGAACTTGCTGAATTAGCCAAAACTAGACAAATACGAAGGATAAGAATAGGGGTTCAATCTGGAAGTAAAAGGATTTTAAAATTAATGAGAAGAAATTTAGATTTTGATAAATTAAGAAAAGCCGTAAGAAAAATAAAGGAAGCTAACCCTAAAATAAAATTAAGTTGTCAGATAATTGTTGGATTTCCCACAGAAACAGAAGAAGAATTCAAAAAAACAATTAATTTTATTAAAAGTTGCAAATTTGATGAATGTCAGGTATTCGGTTATTTTGAAAATAAAAATACAGAATCATTCGAGATTGAACCAAAAGTTCCACAAGAAATTATTAATAAAAGAGTAAAAATAGCTGAAAAAATATTAAATAAACCATATTATAATACTAATGTTGATAGAGAAATTGGAAAAGTTGGAATATCTTTAAAGAAAAACTATCCTGGAATTTATTATAAACTTAAAAGAAGGGGAAGTGCCCAAAAAATTTCAAGACCAGGGATTATTTAAAATTAGTTATAAACAAATATAAATAATCAAATGCCTAGGGATATCTCGATTTTGTTAAATAAAAAAGAGCAGTCGCACTAACCACTCCTTGTTTGTTATTTAAACGCTCAATCCATTCATTCAAGCCCTTAATTCAAGCACCCAGTAGGTTCGCTCTAATTCTTCTGGTGGCCGAACTATTTTAGAACTTTGAAAACCAATTTTGGAAATCAGTAATATCATGGATTTAGCTTCGCCGTTAGTAGAAAGAACTACAACATTTGCTCCATTTTCTTTTCCTCTTTTTAAAAGCTCTCGAGTTAACTTTTCCCCGACGCCTCGTTGCCGCATTTCTTTTATTACACCCATTTCTTGAAGATAGAACACTCTTTTCTGATTTTCAAATAAAAATCTTAATTCCGGAGAATAACGAGTATTCTCTTCCAAATCATCTTTGAAAATCTCATACATCCAGGTAAAACCGATTACCTCATTGTTTCCGAGGGGAGCTAAAGCTATGACTCCAGGCCTTTCAAATTGTTCGCGCATATTTTTCATTACTTTTTCAAGTTCAAGCTTCTCATTCCACGGCTCTTCTCCAAAAACCTTACAATAAAGTTTTGCCACTTCTTCCATAATCCGACCGTCTTTTTGAATTTCAACTATCCTTAAATTCATCCTTTCTTTCCTTTCCTTTCCTTTTTCTTTCTAATAAGAGTTGTTAAAGAGCGATACAATGTCTACTAATTAGATTCTGATAGAATTTTTTAGTCTTGTCAAGGTCTTTTATGTCAACCCATTCATCCGGCTGATGCCGATGCGCGCCCCTCGGGCCAAAAGAAAAAGCCGGTACTTTGAATTTTTCGTTTATCATTTGGATGTCCTGATATCCCATCTGCCGAAGATTAAGATAATTTACTTTCCCAATGCTGTTTTTTATAATCTTTTCAACTGATTTTAATTTCTTGGGATTAGTATGAAATGCCCCTAAGTCGTGATAAATAGTGAAATCTATTAATTTAAATCCTTTCCTTGATAAAAAATTATTTAAAACATTTTTGACCACTTTGGCTTTTAAATTAGGACGGCCAGAACGGATATCAAGCATTACTTCAACAATATCTGGCACAGCATCTCCTTTCTGGCTTACGGCCCGTTCTCCTTTTCTATTTTCTTCCAGTTTTAAGCCGCCGGAAATTGCCGCTAAATTACAGGTAGAAATTCCCAGTTTTTTAGTTTTATATTTTTTTAATTCTTTCTCTAAATTTTTAACTGCTTCAGCTATGCCTAAAATCGCGTTTTTTCCTTGGTCGGGCCTGGAGGCAGGAGCGGTTAATCCTTCAACCTGAAAAGAAACTTTAATTATTCCTCTTGCTCCATTCCAAATTTTAAGATCTGTGGGCTCAGCGCTAACAGATAGACGGGGAGAAACTTTGTATTTATCAATAAATTTTTTCATTCCCTTAAAGTCGTATTCCTCATCACAGTAAAAAAGTAGCATTAAGCCGCTTGTTTTTTTAAAGCTTTTCAGGGCAGATAATATTGCAGCCATTCCTCCTTTCATATCCATGCTTCCTAAGCCATATAATTTATTCCCTTTAACAGTCCCCTTAAAAGGATTATGTCTTTGCCACCCCCTCGGCTCAACTGTATCCATATGAGCAATGAGCAGAAGCTTTGGTTTGGAACCGTCTGCGGCAATTACATTAAATCTTTCACCTTCAACTTTTTGTTTTTCAACTTTAGTCAAAAAAGAAGCTTGTTTTAGATATTCATAAATAAAATCGCCGATTTTCTTTTCGTTGTTCTTTTCGCTTACATAGCTTGGGATAGAAATTAATTTTTTTGTTAACTGAAGAGTGTCCATACTATAGAATTTTATCATATTTTTTGCTTTTATGAAACTTTTTAGTCAAACTCCGTTAGAGATTTGCTTTCTTCGCGCTTTATTCTTGCCTTGTAACCTCTAACGGGGTAAAATTGTAATATGACTATGGAAACCCTTATCATCCCTACTTCAAAAACTGAACGTTTGGCAAATAGAATCAAGAAAAAAACAAAGAATGTTAAAATTATCTTTCCTGATTTAAGTAAAGATAAAAAGAGAGTTTTTCCTGATAAAGAGATCTATATGAAAATTTCCAAAGCAGGGAAGCTAAAGAACAAAAAAGTTGTTGTCTTGCACTCTGGCGGCCCGGAGCCAAATAGAGGATTAGTAGAATTAGAACTAATTTTGCAAATCTTGAAAGATAACAATATAAAGCCAGAGGTGTTTTTTACTTATTTCCCCTACAGTATGCAAGATAAAGTTTTTGGGGAAGGAGAAACAAATGTTGCTGAAAACTTGGTTGAGAAGCTGATGAAATATTACAAAGTTAATAAAATTTATATTATTGATCCACACTTTGGTGGAAGAGAATGGGTTTTGAAATACCCAATAGTCAGTTTATCGGCGGTTCCTTATTTAGTTAAAAAGGCCTGGCAGGATTTTAATGAAAACATTTTATTTTTGTCGCCAGACAAGGGAGGGAAAAGAAGAACCGGCTTGTCGGGAGTTAAAAAAGAAAGATTAGGTTCTTTCAGAGTTAGATTTTTTTCTCCAAAAATAAATTTTAAAGGAAAAACAGTTGGGGTAGTTGATGACCTTATTGAAACCGGGGGAACGCTTTTGAAATTTTATGAATTTGCCGAGAAACGCGGGGCTAAGAAAGTTATCGCTTTAATAACTCATGGCGTTTTGCCTGTCGGCGTTTCCAAAATAAAAAAGAACTATTCCAAGCTTTATTTAACAAATACGATAGAACAGAAGGAGACAAATGTGGATGTTACTGATTTAATTTTGAAAAATATCATTTAAGCTGGGCAAGGCCCAGCCTTGCCCAAGAAGGCCCTGCCTAAGAAGAAATAGCATTTTTAAGATGACGGATTTTAGCTTTTTTAGAGCTTAAATTAACTTCTATAGAAATTATATCAATTTGCCATTTGGACTCCAAGGGAATTTTCTTTTCTGAAAGCCAATCTTCGGCTATTTTTATTAATTGTTTCTGTTTTTGAAAATTAACTTTATCTTCCGGTAAAAAACCTCCGCCCAAGGCGGAGGTTTTTTGTTTACCCTGAATCTGCTGAAGGGTTTTTACTTCAATAAAATGAACAGTGTTATCTTTCTTGCCCCGTAGGGCGTCAAAGACACTCCTGCGGGGTTTGGCCACAATATCAATTTCTCCTTTTTGAGGGCCCTGGATCCATTTCCTGGAATAATTCCTATCTAAAATCCTATACCCCTTATCCTCCAGATAACAACAAGCTACCCTCTCACCAAAATTCCCCAATCGTTTTGTATCCATGGTGGACCTGGCGAGAATCGAACTCACGTCTCCGCGATGCGAACGCGGTGTTCTACCGCTGAACTACAGGCCCTCCTAAATTTTTGCTCAAAAATTTGGGCGGGCAGACCCGTCTAAGTTTTAGAAGGAGTAATTAGTTTCCAAATCATCTGGGTAGCTGGTTTTCTAAGCTGTCTTACAAGATAGATAAAAGCTATAACAGTCACTGAAAAAGCCAACAAAAGGCCGCCTGATGAAAAAAGAAAGGCGTTAAATAAAGCGTGAAGAAGAGAAACGCCAATTAAACCCTTTAAAATAATCCATTTCCTGCTGCCAGCCGTAAATTTAGCTCTGCCCAGATAAAGACCGATTATTCCCGTACAAGTGACATGAAGCAAAGTAGTTGCTACCCCTCTGAGCGATGTAGTAAAAATAAAAAGAAAAGTAGGCAAGTTTAAATACAATTGCAAAAAATAAGAAGTGTTTTCAACAAGAACAAATCCTAAAGCTAAAGTTATTCCGTAAATCACACCGTCGGCAATCTGATTAAAAGCCGCTTTTTGATAAACAGCCTCTCTCAAAACCAAATATTTAAGACATTCCTCAATGGGCCCGGCTAAAGAAAACATTAGAATCACGGAAACCAAAGCAATACCATTTCCTAAAGACGATTCTTCAAGAACCCCCCCGTATTGAGCAGGAAAAACAATTGAAAAAATAGTCCCTTCCACTGCTATGGCTAAAATCGCTACTCCTATTCCCAAAAGAAGAACTTTGATTAAAAGACGGCGCGGCTCAGGTTCTGCCCGGTCCTGCCGCAAAAAGAACCACAACCAAAATACTACTGGCAAAATAACCACTATTAGATAAAAAATAGCTATCAAAATATATATCATAAAGCTTTAAAATATTATAGACCTAAGATCAAGCCCATTATCCCTCCCAATTCTTCTCCCATGCCAGATAGTAAATATCCTAAAATCAATCCCAAAACCATAAAAACTGCTGAAAGAATAATACCAACCAAACCAAGAACCCTTGATCCTTTTTTAAAAGCCAAACTGCCGAGGATAATACCAGTGATGCCGAAAATTAGCGGGAAGAAAAGCACTGCAACTATCGCGCAAATAATAGATAAAATGCCGTGAATCATTCCCGGATGTTTACTGAGTTTTTCTGTTGGAACACCAATCGGCACATATTGCGATGATTGGGGCGGTAAGGGTTGTTTTGGCATAAAATTTAACAAGAAATTTTAATTATACCCTGATCGACTTTTTGGTTTTGTTCGGAGTGCCGAGAATCGAACTCGGATCGCACCCTCCCGAAGGGTGTATACTACCATTATACTACACTCCGTTTTTAAAAATTAAAAATTCTCTATGTTACCCAATATTTCTTTTTGGTCATTTTGTCTTTCTTCATCTCAATTTCTCCTTTTTCTTTTTCTGTTTTTTGGGCTAAGAAGCTTAGCTCCTTTTCAGATAATTTTTCCAATTTTTTTACTTCTTTCTCTAAAAAATCCTTTTTGTTTTTCTTGGGATCAGCCAGCACATAACCCAGTAAAATATCCAAAACCCATCCTATTTTTGGTCCTGGTTTGATATCCAAAATCTTCATCACATCATTCCCGCTTACCTTAAGCATTTTTACTGAAATAGGATCCTGAGACACTCTTTCAATTATATATCTTAAATGACGCAATTTATATGGTTCGGCCTTGGGAACACCAGAACCAATTCTATCTGCCATTCTTACCTGTAAAAGTTCATCCATATTTTCTATTCCTACCCGGCGAACCAATTTCCTGACCGATGCTTCTCCAACCTCGTCAACATTGTAGTAAAAAAGGTGATATTTTACCAGCTTAACAATTTTTTCAATGTCTTTTTTGGAAAATCTTAATCTATTTAGTATTTGAGCTGTCATCCTTGCTCCTACTATCTCATGCCCATAAAAAGTGGCGTCAGATCCTTCCCCTCTTTTGGCCCTTGGCTTGCCAATATCATGAAGCAGGGAAGCCAATCTTACATATTTGTTAAAATCTTTCTCAGCAGCATATTTTAAAGAAAATAAAGCATGCTCGTAGCAATCGTAAATATGGTGCTTGTTTTGGCTTATCTTATAGCTCTCTTCAAGCTCTGGGATAATATATTTTAGAAGCTTTAATTCTTTTAAAAGCTCCATTCCATCCGCTGCCCGCTCCGTCATAATAATCTTCAAAAATTCATCTCTTATTCTCTCTTTGGAAATTGCCTGTAGCCAGGGGGAATTTTTTTTAATTGCCTGACCAGTTTTCTTCTCAATTGCAAACCCTAAAGTTGCAGCAAATCTGACTGCTCTCATCATCCTTAAAGCATCTTCTGAGAAACGGGCCTCAGCGTTACCTACTGTCTGGATAATTTTATTCTTTAGATCTTTTCGGCCGTCAAAAGTGTCAATAATTTCTAATTTGTCTTTTTTCGACTCAGCTGCCATTGCATTTATGGTGAAATCCCTTCTGGCTAAATCCTCTTTAATGCTTTTTGCCCATTTTATTTTGTCCGGGTGCCTCTTATCAGTGTATTTTTCATCAATTCGGTATGGAGTAACTTCAATCTCTTTTAATTTTGGGTTTTTTGAGCCGGTTAAAACTGTAACTGTGCCGAATTTATTATCAGCAAAGCTTCCTGCCTGCCTAAGTTTTCCTTCGGAAAATTTTGGCGGGTGAAGAAAAACTTTCTCAATTTCTTTTGGCTTAGCATTGGTAGCCACATCCCAATCTTCGGGCTCAACATTTCTTAAGATATCACGAACACAACCGCCTACTAAATAGGCCTCAAATCCAGCTTTCTCAAGTTTATCAATTACTAATTTTGCTTCTTTGGGTATCTTCATCAATTTCATCTTATCTCAAAAACTAATTTTTTTCAATTGATACTTCAATAAATTTAGCATCAATCCTGAACTTGCCGAACGATTGATTTTCTCCAATTTTGTGGTAAAATCAAAAAAGCCCATGCCCTTGTGGTGTAATGGATAACATCTTTGCCTTCGAAGCAAAAAATCTCCGTTCGAATCGGAGCAAGGGCACATAGAAAGTGAGCGGCGAGTCCTTCCGCCGGAGCCCTTCGATAAACTCAGGACAGGCTACGGCTAGAGGGTTAACCCTTCACCTTAAGCTTAAAGTGAAGGATTAATAGCCCTCTTTTATTTTTAAAACTTTGACTTATCCAGGTATTTACAGTAATATAGGGAATCGTTTTAAAAAGCACATTGAAAATGAAATATCTATTGAAAGGAAACAAAAATGAAGAATGCGAAACAACAATTAATCCTAAATAAAGGAGTAGAAAACTTTATATTTCGTTATGAATATGGTCAAGAAAGCGAGCTTTTAGATGTTTTGTCTGAACAGGCAGAAGATAGCCGAACAAGCTTTGATTGGCTTGATGCGGCAATATTGAGCTTTGTATTGATGCCATCATTAACTGACCGGATAGATGAATTTTTAAGCTTATAGCTGAAACACAACAGATTTCTTCTCCCAACCATAAAGCCCCCGCCTAAGGCAGAGGCTTTTTTGTTTTTTAGAAAAGTGATCATCTCTCGCATTTGGTGCACATTCTTGCCTCAGGGTAAACTTTCAATCTTTCTTCAATAATTTTCTTTCCGCATTTTTCACATATTCCATACTTTTCTTTCTTTATTTTTTCTAAAGCTAAATTAATGCTTTGGAGACGCAATTCCATATTGTGCTCAATTGGGAGAAGAGTTACATATTCTTCTACCTGGTCAGCAGCATCTTCTAACGCCTGGCTCCCGACCCCGCCATTAAGCTTAGGGTATTTGGTGTCCCAATCACCCTTAAGCTTTTCGTCCTTCTTGGCAAATTTTCCCAATTCAGCTTCAATTGAGCTCCTTTGTTTTTTTAATTTTTCTTTTAGTTCTGCAAGAAGTTTCTTATTCATATATTTATATATAAAATCTTTTACGGTCCGTAAAGTTCATTTAGTTTCTTGAGGGTCAATTCATCAACAATACCAGTTCCTCTGGTAAATCCTTGAGGAGCAAGTATCTCTGGAGCATATTTTTCTTGGAAGCTAATTACCGCTGCCTCAGTTAAATAACGGAAGTGACCGCCAATAGCACCTTTGTAAACACCTTCTTCTGCCAGCCAGATTTGAAGAAGTTTTACCTCTTCGCCATCATCTCCAAACATTAGACCAACTGTAGTTAATTCATCTATTCGAGGCTTTAGTCCAGATTCTCCATAAAGCTCATTTAATTTCATCCTGGTCTCGGAGTCAACAACACCTGTGCCCTTAGAGAGACCCCGAGGAGCAAGTATCTCTGAAGCATGCCTTTCCTGGAAGTTAATTACTGCTGCCTCGGTCATAGGACCAAAGTTCCCACCGATAGCGCCCTTGTAAACACCTTCTTCTGTCAGCCAGGTCTGAAGAAGTTTTACTTCATATCCCTTATCTCCCTTTTTCAATTCAGTAGTTATCTCAAGTCTGATTCCGATAATCCCTAATCTTTCTACGGTTTTTTCTATGCTTTTCCAGGAACTGGTGAAAACGAAATAGTCCCCAGAGGTTAAATAACAAATACCTAAATCTTGAGAGGTAAGCGATTGGTATCTAAAATTAGGGCCCGTATATCCTGAAATATTTTCTGCGTTTTTGAAATAGGAGATAATAGCTGGTTTTTCTTTTCCCATTAGGGCATAGAAAGTTTGAAAATCACTCTCCATTGTTGTTTCCTGATCCCTTAACAAATTAGCCAGTCCTTCATAATTTTTAATTTTTACCGCAAAGCCAAGTCGGTTTCCTTCAGATTGAGAATAAACAAACAAAGTAAAATCGTTTTCTACTTTCTGATAGAAGCCCTCAGGAACCCTGACCAATAATCCCTCAAAAAATTCTTTTAAACCGAGTATTTTATTATCTCTTGTATCTTTAATTATTAATCTTGTAAATTGACTATCTCCCTGCCATTCTTGTAAAACCAACGAAAGTCCAGAATTAAGGTCTTCTGAGCTTGAAATTGTTAAATGCCTCTCATTGTCAACCACAAACAAGGCGACGGGAATAACCGGTACTGGTTCCTTTTGTTCGCAAACTTCTTCTGAATTACAGAATTGTCCCTCCAGACAATCAGCATCAGAAAAACATTTTGTTATCAGCGGCACATCTATACAATTTCCTTCAGGATTACAGGTTTGTCCCTCAGGGCAATCAACGTCAGTGCTGCAACCCGTTACTGGCAAAGGCTCTTTCCTCACTATAAAAAACCAATACCAAAAAGTAAGGATACCCACTAAGAACAGTATGACTATGCTAACAATTAAGAGCCTAACCCAAAGTTTTTCCTTAAAAGTTGGTTTTTTAGGAAGAACCCTGATAACCCGTGAAGGACTCTGAGAGGGGGAGGGTTCTTTGATTTCTTTTTTCTTCTCTTGAAATCGCTCTAATAGTTTTCTTCTTTTTTCTTCTTCTTTCTTCAAGGACTCTTTTCTTTTTTGCTCCTGGATAGCAATCTCTTCAGCCCTTTCTTTTCTCCTCTGCTCCTCCTCTTCGTTTCTCTGTTCTTTTTCATCCTTTCTTTTTTCTGTCTCTTTTTTTAACATCTCAATTCTTTTCTTAGCTTCTTCCATTCTTTTTTTTTCTTCTTCGCCTGGCACAACCTGGGTTATAGGCAAAGCAACAGGAGGCCTTTCTTTCTTCTCTTCAACCTTCTCTCTTATTGCTTTTTCTGGTCTTTTCTCTTTTTTGGCTGCCATTGGTTTAGCAAGCGAGTACACTTCTTTTATTTCCGGCTCTACTCCCATTAATCTTTGGTCTATTTCTTTTATTTTACCGATTATATTCTCTCTTTTCTCCGAAAGGACTTGAAATCCTCTTTCTATCCTTTTTAACTGGCTTTCCATTTTATTTTTTTCCTCTTCTAGCCCCCATCTTCTTGTCTCAATATTTCTCCTTTTTTCTTCTATCTCCCATCTTTCTTTTTCTAATTCTTTTCTTCTTCCCAGTTCTTTAACTGATCTTTCCTTTGCTTCCACTATTTTTTTATTTTCCTCTATCTCTTTTTCTTTAATCAAAACGCTTTTTAAGCTTTGCTCAATTTTATTTAGTTCTACGGGTAAATTAGCTTTTTTTTCTTCAAAAGATTCTTCCAGTTCGTCTAACTTTCGAAGTTCTCCTTCCAACTCAATCTTTTCCAGTTCTAATTTTATTTTCTCTTCCCGCTCAAAAATTTCCTCCCGTTTTTTTATTAATTCTTCCGCCCTATTTTCTACTTCTTGACCCTTAAAGTCAACTTCATTTAACTGTTTCTCTATTTGCCTTATTTTTTCGTCCCAGGGCCATCTTTTCTTTTCTAATTCTCGACGCCTCTCTTCTATTCCCCATCTTTCTTTTTCTATTTTCTTTTTTTCTTCAGCTGTTTTTGCGACTTCTTCTTTTTCTTCAATTAATCTCTGCTTCTCCTCAATTTTTCTTTCCCTAACTGCAATAACTTGAAAGCTCTTTTCTGCCTCTTTTAATTTTTCGAAAATTGCTGCTTTTTGTAATTCCAGAGGTTCTTTCTCAACAGCCAGCTCTCTAAAATTATTTTCTAACTTATTCTCTATCTCTTTTAATTTATCCTTTTCTTCTAAGAGCTCTTTTTTTCCTATTTTGGGTTTTTCCTTGACTATCACAACTTTCTGTCTACCGACAGGCACAGCAGCAATAGCGGGCTTTTCTAACTTTTCTTTTTTAATAATTTCTTCTTTCTTTTCTTTTTCTTCTTCCTCTTTGGCTGCCACAGCTTCAGCGGCAACTTTTCTTTTCTTTTCTTCTCCTATTCTTTCCTTTTTTTCTTCTGCTCCTAATTTTTCTGCTTTTATTCTGTCCTCCTCTTCTCTTTCTGCCTCTCTTATTTCTTCCCTTCCTCTTTCCCCAGCCACTTTTTCTGCTATTAATCTTTCCTCCGATTCTTCTTTTTTCCTTCGCTCTTTCTCTATTCTTAACTCATATGCCCCCTCAGGAGAAAGTCCTTTTTTTGCTGCTTCTCCCTGAAGACGGGCAATGTCTTTTTTCATTGTCCTAATATGTTCCCTGCTTATAAACTGGTCTAAATCTTTTTTTATGCTTGTGGGCATACCCAGTAGAGGAATTTCGAACGGGCGAAACCCAATAAATATCTTTTCGAAAATCCTCGTGTATCTATTTTAGAATTTAATAACTATAATTTTTAATCTTTTTGCTACTTCGCCCAATGAGGATATTTTCGAAATTCTCCTACTGGGCATACTATTCGCCGAATTTACGCCGAACTATACATTGAATTTACGCTGAAATTTATCAGCGCTTTATCAGCGTTGCTATTAGTGTTTTTTTAACAAAGCCAAATTAATCCTGCCCTGTTCATCAACTAAAATCACCTTTACTGAAACCGTGTCGCCAATTTTTACTACATCTTCCACTTTATCAACTCTCCCTGGAGCTAATTTAGAAATATGAATTAATCCTTCTTGACCAGGCAAAATTTCAACAAAAGCCCCAAAATTTAAAATTCTTTTTACTTTTCCTTGAAAGACTTCTCCAATCTTAACTTCTCTGACAATATCTTTAATCCAGGCAACTGCTTTTTCGGCTGATTCTTCTTTCTCTGAAGTAACGAAAATAAGACCAGAATCATCAATATCTATTGCGGCCCCCGTTACTTCAATAATTTCGTTAATCACTTTTCCTCCCGAGCCTATCACTTCTCTGATTTTCTTAGGGTCAATCTGAATAGTTAGAATCCGCGGAGCATAAGGCGACAACTGAGCTCTCGGTTCTGCTAAAATCTTCTCTATTGATTCTAAAATCTTTGATCTTGCCTTTTTAGCCCTTAAAAGAGCTTCTTCCATAATCTTTTTGCTTATCCCTTCAATCTTCACATCCATCTGAAGAACAGTTATTCCTTTTTTTGTTCCCGCCACCTTAAGATCCATATCTCCGTAATGATCTTCCGGTCCTTGAATATCAGTTAAAACCTTATAATCGCCTGTTTTAATGTCCTGAGCTAATCCAATGGCAATTCCAGCTGCTGGTCTTTTTATCGGCACTCCAGCGTCCATTAAGGCCAAAGAAGAACTGGAAATTGAGGCCATTGAAGTTGAACCGTTAGAAGAGAGCATCTCAGAAACAATTCTTATCGTATAAGGGAAATCTTCAAAGCTGGGAATTAATGATAAAAGGGCTTTTTCCGCTAACATTCCATGACCAATTTCTCGTCTTCCCGGCCCCCTTAATGGCTTAACCTCTCCGACCGAATATGGAGGGAAATTATAATGGTGCATAAATCTCTTTTTGCCTTCAACTTCCATTCCCTCAAATAATTGCTGATCGCCTTGCGCCCCTAAAGTTAAAATAGACAAAGCTTTGGTTTGCCCGCGACAAAATAAACCTGATCCGTGAGTTCTTGGCAAAAGACCCACCTCGCAATTAATCTCTCTAATTTCGTCTAATTTTCTCCCATCAGGCCTCTTGCTATATTTTAATATATTTTCATGAAGTAATCTATCTATTTCTTTATCAAAAAAATCCAGGGCATATTTTATTT
>SDBV01008630.1_pt1 | contig 13702 bp, 9 predicted proteins | sample 2277081 | NCBI WGS metagenome assembly SDBV01 (sample SAMN10402039, study PRJNA504765) | marine sediment metagenome | isolation source: marine sediment core GS10_PC15, 223 cmbsf | place: Arctic Ocean: Southern Knipovich Ridge | collected 2010 | reverse complement strand
GAGCTCGCAGCTGCCGCTCACGAGCAGGGACTCGCCGTGTTTGCGAGAATGGATTCCAACAGGGTCCACGAAGCGTTCTACACCGAGCACCCCGACTGGATGGCCAGAGACTCTTCGGGCCAACCCTATCGCGCGGGACAGCTCTACGTGACCTGCATCAACAGTCCCTACTACCATGAGTTCCTCCCCTCTGTGCTCCGAGAGATTATCGAGCGCACCCACCCCGAGGGTATAACCGACAACAGCTACAGCGGTCTGAATCGGGAACACGTCTGCTACTGCGCCCATTGCAGACGGAAGTTTCGGGAAGCTACAGAGATGGAGCTGCCAAAGGCAAAAGACTGGAACGACCCCGCCTATCGGAAATGGATCAAATGGAGCTACGCGTGCCGCCTCGAAATCTGGGATTTGAACAACCGCACGACACGAGACGCAGGGGGGGAGAACTGCCTCTGGGTAGGAATGACCGGCGGGAATATAATCTCCCAGAGCCTGCGGTTTCGGGACTACAAGGGTATCTGCGAACGATCCGAGCTACTCATGCTGGACAATCAGTCTCGGGGACGAGAGGTCGGTTTCCAGAGTAACGCAGAGGCAGGCAAGCTCGTTCACGGCCTCCTGGGATGGGATAAGCTGGCTCTCGAGAGTCTGGCCATGTACGATCACTCGGCAGTCTCGTTCCGCGTGGCCAGCAAATCAGAACCCGAGGCCCGTATGTGGGCCCTGGAAGCCTTTGCCGGAACGATTCAGCCCTGGTGGCACCACATCGGCGCCTATCACGAGGATCGCCGGCAGTACCGTACGGCGGAGCCCCTCTTCCGGTGGCACGAGGAAAACGAAGAATACCTGGTGTACCGCCGGCCCGTGGCCAATGTCGGTGTCGTCTGGAGCCAGGAGAACGTGGATTTCTACGGACAGGACGATCCTTCGTTACGGGTGGCGCTTCCCTGGGTCGGCATCGCCGAAGCACTGATCCGCTACAGGATACCTTACGTACCCGTGCACGCCGACCATATCGAACGGGATCGGGACGATCTGGATCTCATCATTCTACCCAACGTCGGCGCCCTCTCGGATTCCCAGTGCCGGGCTATCGAGGATTTTGTCTCCGCGGGAGGCTCTCTGATCGCTACCGGGGAAAGCAGCCGATATGACGAGTGGGGAGATCCTCGACAGGATTTTGGATTGGCCGATCTGTTCGGCGCTCACTGTCTCGATACCCATCACGGGTCCTTCCGGCTTCTGAAATCCGATTGGGATGACTGGGGGCAACACACCTACCTGCGTCTCTCACCGGAGCTTCGCGCCGGTGTCTACGGACCGCAGACCGGGACCGAACCCGATATCAGCGGTGCCGGGGATCGTCACCCGGTTTTAGAGGGCTTCGACGAGACGGATATTATTCCCTTCGGAGGGCGAGTCGAGGTCGTGCAACCCGCAGAAAAAGTCAATGTTCCCTTGACCTTTGTTCCTCAGTTTCCAATATTTCCCCCCGAGACATCGTGGATGCGTAATCCGGCGAGCAGACTTGCAGCCATGGTGCTGCGGGAAAACGCTAACGGCTCCAGGGTGGCGTACGTTCCGGCAGACATCGACCGCTGTTTTGCCAGAGGCAAGCTCCCCGACCACGGTCAGCTCATCCAAAACATTGTGCGATGGGCTCTAAATGCTCCGGTTCCTCTCGCGGTAGAAGGCCCGGGATTCATAGACTGCCAGCTCTACAGCCAGCCCGGACGCCTTATTCTTCATCTGGTGAATCTCACAAACACCATGGGGGGTCCCATCTACGAAATTGTTCCCATCGGCCCTGTGAAGGTTAGCGTGAGCTTACGTGTTGATGTAACCGCAAGCGTAGTTCGCTCACTGGTCTCCAAAACCAAGCTGGCTTCCAAAAAAGAGGATGGATGCATAACGTTCACCATCGAGCGAATTACAGATCACGAAGTGCTGATTATCGAGTAAAAGACAACCTGCAAAGCAGTGATCCGGCTGCAAACATGCAACGAGGAGTGAAACTTGAGCGAAAAACACTGGTACACTCAGCCCTTACGAATCCTGCAAACGGTCCTTCGAGAAATAGACGCCATCGATTACGACCCGGGTGGTGTCATCGACTATATGAGGAAGAGCCACTGTAATACCCTGGTCATCAACGGCGGAGGAATCTTCGATTTCTTTCAGAATACCCTTCCCATGGCCAACATCAATCCCTACATCGGCGATCGTGACATTCTCGCCGAAGCCTCCAACGCCTGCAGGGACGCGGGCATCAGGGTCATCGTCAGGGTGGATTTTCGAGGCGTTGATGAGTCACGATACAAGACCCATCCCGATTGGTTTGGTAAAAACTCCGATGGATCTCCCATTCTGACAAGACAGACGAGCCTCCAACTCTATGCCCCGTGCTACAACAGCTACTATCGAAACGAGCACGCAACCGCCTTCATCCGCAACCTCTTTGAGAACTATCCGATCGACGGTATCTGGCACAACGCCGTTCGCTGCAGGGACATCTGCTACTGCGATCGCTGCCGTGAATCCTACAAACAAGAAACGGGTGCCGAGATCCCTATCGAGGATACGATTTCTATCGAGGATACGATTTCTATCGAGGATACGATTTCTATCGAGGATACGATTTCTATCGAGGAAGCCTGCGGCGGAGAGGAACTGCAGACATACTGGTCGTGGAAGTCCCGCTGTGCCGACCGCAATCTTCAACTTTTAAGGCAGACGGTAAAATCGTTCGGCAATGACAAGGCCTACACCGCCGAAGTCTTCGACATGTTCGATGTTCAAGATCCCAAACGATCGGGGATCGATCTCTACCAGGCGAATAAATTCTTCGATTTTCTGGTCAGCGTGGCGTTCCTCACAAAGAACAAAGAGAAGGTAGATTACGCCGATCTCAACTATCCGTGCAATCTGGTGCGATTTCTGAAGGCCCTGGACAGTAAAAAACAACCGGTGGTTCTCTTCGGAGGAAACGGGACCTCCCACAGATATATAATGGATCCGCCGCTCGACTCCAAGGTGTGGATGTGGCAGGCCGTCAGCCTGGGCAGCGGATTCTGGAACTGCCTCTTTAACGGCCAGCACCCCGCAGCGACTCCGGATCGACGCAACGCATTCCTACCGGCCGAGGTGTACGAGTACATCGAGAGCAATTCCGATATCCTGGAGCGACAGGTGCCGGTTCAGGACGTATCGGTGTATTACTCAAAACACACAAAGGACCACTTCGGAAGTGATGAAGTCTCGTCGGACGCCTACAATACCGCGGTATCGGGTGTGACAACGGTGCTCCTGGAGAACCACATTCAGTACGGGTTTCTTACGGATGAAAACCCCGGCCACGAATCTTTAAAAGACTGCCGCCTCTTGATACTTCCTAACGTTGCCTGCCTGAGTGATCAGGAATGCTCATGGATCCGGGAATATGTCTCCTCGGGAGGCAACCTCCTTGCCACCTTTGAGACGTCCCTTTACAGCGAAGAGGGAGCTCAGCGTGAGAACTTCGGTCTGTCCGACCTCTTCGGATGTTCCTACACCGGTCAGACGGTCGACACAAATAAGGACTGCTATCAGAGCCTCGCGGATGCAGAGAACCATCCCTTACTGAGGGATATCGGAGATACCCAGCTGCTGATAAACGCCGGTCGTACAGCTCTCTGCGAGGCGAGCCCGAGCTCAAACTCCACCGTGGTGTGTCTCCACGTCCCGGCGATTATCAATCAGCCTCCGGAAAAGGCCTGGCGAGATGATATCGCGAGCTCCCATCCCACAATCCTGGTTAGTCGGTTTGGAAAGGGAAAGGTCGTCTACTTCGCAACACAAACGGGAAGACAGAGTTATATCAAAGGCCACGAGGATTTCCGCCATACTTTGAGGAACGCGATTCTCTATCTCCTGGACGATGATCTGACTCTCACCACTACGGCTCCCGAGAGCGTCAACGTGACACTGATGCATGATGAAACCGATCGCTATCTGCTGTCGCTGGTAAATCTCTCATCGGGATGTCAGAGACCACTCAGGAGGCTCATTCCGGTCACCAATATATCGGTGACCCTTCGACTTCCAACACCCGGGCGATACTCCCACCGCACTCTCCACGGTTCGGGAAAGATTGTTGCACGAAATGAGAAGGATCGCATGATCATCGAAATCGAGCGGTTGGAGGACTTTTGCGCGATGCACCTTGGCGAGGATACGCCTTAATGGCGAGGATACGCCTTAATGGCGTCAGCTGAGGGATTCGAAACCCAGCTGTTTCGATATCCTTTTGGATGTCTCGACGACCCGCTTTGTTATGAAATCTATTTTCTTGGAAGGTAAACGGCTGAGAGGGCCTGAAACACTGATGCTGGCGACAATCTTTCCGGAGTAGTCCTTCAGAGGGGCAGCCACACATCTAACGCCGTACTCACACTCCTCGTCGTCGAGAGCATACCCCTGTCTTCGGACTCGATCCAGCTCGTCCAGCAGGCTTCGCTGTGTCGTGACGGTGTTCTTAGTGACAGCCTTGAGACCCTTTTCCTTGACGAATCGGTCCAGTTGCACCTCATCGAACTCGAGGAGGAGGGTCTTTCCGACCCCCGTGCTGTGCAACGGGGCACTTTTCCCGATTCGCTGAAGGGTTTTAAGCATACTATCGGGCCCTTCGACAACATCGATGTAGACAACAAGATTGTCCTGCTCGATCGCTAAACATGCAGATTCCTGGCAAGTCTCACTCAAAGCGACAAGATAGGGTCTCACAATATCTCTGATACTCATCTGAGCGCTGATGAGGTTTCCGATCTCGCAGAGCTTTAATGTGAGAAAATATCTCAGCGTCCGAGGCTCCTGATCCGCATAATCGAGTTTCATCAGGGTATTGAGAAACCGCAAAACGGTGCTGGCGGGTATTCTGATTTCTTTCGATATATCCCCGAGCCTCATGGGTCCCGTGTTTCGGGCCATCACCTTGATAATCTGAAAGACCCTTCGGACGGATTGGTTATCTTTGACTGCCTTGCCTTTTACGATAATTCCACCTCGCATTGCCACCGCACCTCCGGCTTCGCCGACAGTACAGGTTGTCCATGCCTTTTTTCCAATCATACCGGAGAAACCGGTTCGTTTCAATTATAGGACGCAACAGGCAGATGTACATTGTGCGAATGAGTGAGGGGAAGCAAGGCAGCCACCTTTGCACAAGATGGACTGGCTTGCCCCCTGCCAAATCGGGTTTTGATTAGCTTAGATATCTCGCCTTTTAGCCCTTACGTTTCTTCTCTTTCTCTTCGATCTGTGTTACGGCATCAAGTATATTCTTGGCATTCATGTAAACGGGTGTATCCACCATATGCCCGTTCAAGGTTACCGCCGCCGTTCCCTTGGCAATTCCTTCTTCCTCAAATACCTTAACCACTGCCTTAGCCCACTCTACTCTTTCTGGAGCAGGGGAATAAATTATATGAGCAGGTTCAATCTGACTTGGGTGAATCAACATTCGTCCTTCAAATCCCAACTGACGACCATACCGGCAATCCTTTTCAAACCCCTCGGTATCTTTGAATGCCACATAGGGGCAATCAATGGCTATAAGCCCCGCAGCTCTTGCAGCGCATGCCATACGAGCCCTGGCCCAATCCTGCTCATGACCATTCGGTTGAGTCAGTGTCACCCTCATGTCAGTGGTATAGTCTACTGCGCCAAATATAAGAGAGTTCACTCTTGGACTTGCCTTGGCAGCATCATAGACATTCATCATTCCCTTTGCTGTTTCAATGAGTAATTGAATCTGTATGCTGCCCGGCTTCAATCCTCTCTTCTGCTCCATCTCCTGCAGTTTCCAATCCAGACGTTTTACATCGTCCGGCCCACCGCACTTGGCAAGACATACGGCAGTGAGTCCCTCATCTACGACAGCCTCACAATCCGCATTGGTCATGCCGGTTTCCCAGTTATTGAGACGAACGTATACGTCGGCTCCGGTGTCTGCTGCCATCTTGAGATTTTTATGGGCCAACTCACGGGCTTTTTCTTTCTCGGCCGGGGGCACCGAATCCTCAAGATCAATCGTAATAACGTCAGCCGGCAGCCTGGGAATCTTGGCGATCAGATCCTCTTTGTTTCCTGGAACATACATTACAGAACGTAGTACTGGCATTGTTTCTCCTTGCAATTGTTTTATTTGTGATTACCTCAAATAGCACCGACAGGTGACACTACATACGCCGCACCTCCCATACAGTTATCGATTCAATAGTCTTTTGAGGGTGGGCACAATTTCTTTGGGAGTCTCCACCGGATAGCCCCCCGCCTCGCGAAGTGCCTTCACTTTGACTTTCACCGAGCCCCGGTCCCCCTCTATTATGGCAGATGCATGTGAGAACCTCTGTCCTTCGGGTACAGCTGCCCCGGCGATATAGATAACAAAAGGCTTGGTCACCCTACCGTCCTTTATAACTTCTGCTGCCTCTTCCTCCATGCTGCCACCAATTTCGCCAAAGGCAGCAACGGCAACGGTTTGCTCGTCTTTTTCAAATTCAAGGAGATAATCGGCAATAGACATTCCCAGGATGGGCTCTGTGCCGGTATGGATAGCCGTGCTTACACCAAATCCGCCGTTCGTCAAGATCCACGGCACTGTCGCGGATTCACCTCCACTTCTCGACAGAACTCCGATATCCCCTGGTTTAAGCAGCTCATTAGCCCACTCAACATTTCCACCTAGCCAGCCTGCTACAGCCTGGCCGGGGGTTATAAGTCCCAAAGACCCCGGACCAATTATGGTTGCCCCGGCCCTTTTGGCCTCCGCGATCATCTCCATGATGTCATGCACGGGTACACGTTCCACCGGTCCAACTATCGTTTTGACACCGGCGTCGATCGCCTCCAGAGTAGCCATTTTGACACCCGGCCCCGGGATGAATGTGACACTCATATCAATGGATCCATGATCTTTTATCGCTTCCTTAACGGTGTTGTAAACGGGAATCCCATTGACCTCTTTTCCCCCGCGGCCGGGAGAGGTGCCTGCGACAACCTTGGTGCCGTAATCTTTCATGTACTTGGATCGAAGAGAGCCTTCTCTTCCCGTTATGCCTTGAACGATCACCTTGGTATTCTTATCTATAAGTATTGACATCTCTTCTCCTACCTGCCCCGCCATTTCGCGGTATAGTCAACAAGCCCCTTCACGGGAACCTCGATACGAATAGCGTATTGACCATTCTGCCAGCACTGGAACTCACAGGCCAGACATTCGGTTCCTTGCCTCTTTATCTCGTCAGAGCTGAGGTGGCTTACAGACGGTATTCCGTCTTTCAACTGCAGTATGCCTCGACTGTAGAGCTTGCAAGCCTCTACGCAAGCCTTGCTCTCACATTCGGGACACTTTGATGTATCGATAGCTATTTTAATAGTTCTCTCTTCAAACTCCATCATAGCGAACCTCCCTTATCCTGCTTTCTCTTTTTTGTATTCCTCTACCAGCGCCACCATCCTGTTCCCGATGAAATCGCTGTCCTCGACGTGTTCGCGCCCGTAAATTTCTATTCGTCCTGGCAGCCCTTCCAGTCCCAGGTTGAGTATCTCCAGCGACTCCTTTTCCTTGTTTCCGGCCAGGAGAAGCACGCAGGGGAATCCAGGCCTCAGGGGAAGCTCTTCCCTGAGGACTTTTACCAATGCATGGGCATGATGCCACTGTTCCTGATTGGCGACCATAAATCCCGCCAACAGGTAACCTTCGATATTGGGTTGAGCGAGGATTGTTTTGGCCACTCGATAGACCTTGGAGGCTACCGGGTTGCCGCTGGTGTCGGCGAAATTCGCCGCTTTCAGACCAACTCTGCTCAACGCATCTATGCCTATCATGGCTGCCCCACCGCCTATGGCATGAAAACCAATGTAGCCGGGACTCGTCTCATCCAACGTCATCTTCATGACAAAACCCGAACCTCGCAGGTCTGTCTCTTCTATCCCCCACCCCACAATATCAAACTCACTGGGTTCCCAGGGGAATTCCCTTGGAATATCAATATGCATCTCCGGATGGCGGTAACTGGCGCTATCATCAACCCCCATGCGGCAATCCGCGGCAATAACCTTGCCCTCTTTAGTCACAACGAGGGGATTGATCTCGAGAATGCTGCAATCACATTTCTTAAAGGTTTCAACCACTTTGGAAATGACCCCCGCCATTTCCCTCAGCAATTCGTTTGGGAGACCTGCTTCGCTTACCAGACCCAGGGCGTCATAGTATGGGAGACCCCTGAGGTAATCGAGGTTACATCGCAATATTTGATCTTCCGGGATCGATTCTATATTCTTACCTCCATGGGTGCTGAAGATAAATACGGGACAACGGGCGGTCCATGATCCGTCTGGAAACACGCCAACGTAAAACTCCTTATCGATATCCAGCTTTTCTTCTATCAACAGCTCACGTACCTCGAAGCCTTTTATTTTCATACCAAGAATTTCGCTGGCTACCTTCTCTGCTTCCACCGGTGTGTCAGCGAGCCTAACGCCCCCTGCTAATCCTCTTCCTCCGACCCAGACCTGCGCCTTCACCGCAACTGGCTTTCCCATTTTAGCAGCGACTTCGCGGGCCTCCTGAGCAGTGGAAACCACCTCTCCCTGGGGTATCGGGATCCCCATCTCTTTGAGGAACTCTTTCCCCTGATATTCAAATAACCTGGCCATTTACATCTCCTTGTATCGAACTTTTCCCATTGGTCTTACGTTACTGCCTGTTCGATGCAACCGCTCTCCGTCAAAGCCCTAGCCTGATCCTGAGCACCGCATATCATCTTCTCAGCATTCTTGCGCAGCTCATCGGCAGAAACCTTAAGCTGGGCAACGCCTTGCTCCTGAGCTTTCAAGCCTACCGCTACTGCTTCGCGTATAAATGCATCGGGTTCATCCATTCTGGCTATGATGTCATCTTCGTTTATGCCCCGCTCCTCAGCATATTGAGCCAGTGCTTCGGCAGCAGCGATACACATCTCATCGGTTATTGTTTTCGCTCTCACATCAAGCACCCCGCGAAAGATAGCAGGGAATCCCATGGAGTTATTTACCTGATTGGGGAAGTCGGATCGACCGGTGCCTACAATCCTGGCCCCTGCCTCTTTTGCTTCCCAAGGCCAGATCTCGGGAATCGGATTAGCGCTGGGGAAAACAATAGCATCCTTTGCCATTCCCCTTACCTGGTCGGGGGAGATGATTCCCGGTCCAGGCGTTGAACAAGAAATCAACACGTCGGCACCTTTCAACGCCTCTTCCAAATCACCGGTTTTCTGCTCAGAATTGGTTATCTGGCACATCTTCCACTTGTAAGAGTACGCTTCTTTCTTCGCTTCCAGGTCCTTTCTTCCTCTATGGAGTATGCCTTTACTGTCGACCACCATGATGTTCTCTGGTTTGGCTCCATACTCAATAACGAGCCTTGAGACGCCCGTATTGGCGGCCCCCATGCCGTTAAAAACAAGCTTGCAGTCTTCGATTTTCTTTCCAACGATTTTCAAGGCGTTTATCAGACCAGCCAGCTCAACGGTTCCTGTACCCTGCACATCGTCATGAAAGACCGGGATACTCATCTCATTTCTCAGCCGGTCAAGTATGCCGAAACACTTGGGAGAGGAGAAATCCTCCAAATTGATACCCGCGAACGATGGCTCCAACAACTTAACTGTATTAACGATCTCATCCGGATCCTTGGTGGCAAGGACAATAGGTATGGCATCCACACCTCCCAGAAACTTGAATATCAGGCATTTCCCTTCCATGACGGGGTAGCCGGCTTTGGGACCTATATCACCCAGTCCGAGGACTCTGGTACAGTCCGATACTACAGCGATGGTATTTCCCCTATTGGTTAACTCCTCCATCCTTGATTCATCGGCCTCTATTGCTCTGCAGGGTGCAGCAACTCCCGGAGAATAATAGATAGAGAAATCATCTATATTACGAACCTGGCATTTCGGCATTACCTGCAGCTTACCGCGGTAAAACGCGTGCAACTTCATAGCATCTTCAGAAGGTTTCTTTGCCTTAGCGAGCAATTCTTCCTTTGTTAATCTTTGCGACATAACCTTCCTCCTATTATTATCTCTAGATTATCCTCTAGATTATCGCTTGGATACTTACTTTCGTTTGATATTCTGAGGCTTTGTATTCTTCAAACAATCTATCGGCGCAGTGTATTGGCAGTGGAGGGCTTGCGTCAAGAGGCCGTGTGCAAAAAGTGAAAAACAATGTCAAAATGTGAAAATTTATATCAAATCAAACCTACGAACGTGCTGTGAAGTGTTCGCATTCATGACAGCCTAACTACAATCCGATAAAGGAATTAGGAGGGTTTTTTGAAAGAGGCTGCATCCACCTATGCTCGTGTGCTGGCGACTGTTACATCGTTTATCGGTCTGGTCTTTCTCTTTTCGATTCTCAGCTTTCTGACACAGGATTCTCAGACAGCAGAATGGGTGATTTTTCTCTCCCGGCCCGGGATCTTCCTCTACGGATCGTTTCTCTGGGCATGCTTCTATATTCCTCTCTATCTCTTTGCCGGCGCCTATCTGCTTATAAGACGCCCCTTTAAAAGAAACTTCCTGTATGCGCTGACTCTCTCGATGATTCCCTTTCTCTCCTTCTCGCTTTTTCTGAAGATCGTTGCCGAAAGACAGCCCCTTCTCTCGCCATTCCCGGCGGTTATCACAGAAGCATTCGGCAGGATCCCCGGGGCCGCTCTGATGCTCGTTATCACGGCTATCGAGATCCTTCTTCTTGTGCAGTTGTACAGCAGCCTCAAAAAACGTATTGCCACTGCGGAACCGCAGGAAACCCTTACCGAGCTTCGGGACCGGCTCTTCGCTGAAGATGAAGCCCAGAACTCCGTGCCAGGGGCGTCCGCGCAAGGGGCACCCGTGCCCGGCCCAAATTCACCAGAGGCGAACTTGCCCGAGGCAAATCTGGCCGGGGCAGATCTGCCCTTGGCCAATGCGCCCAAGGCGAATCTCCCCTTGGGAGAAGGGATCTTCGAGGATCCTCTGCCTTCAGAAGAGGCTGCCGATTGGGTCGATTCTGCGGATGTCGAGGAGCAAGAGCAAGATCCCGTCTTGCAGGAGCAAGATCCCGTCTTGCAGGAGCAAGATCCCGTCTTGCAGGAGCAAGATCCTGCTATGGAAGTGGAGGATGCAGAGTTCGAACGAGTCGAGACGGAATTGGCTCTTGTTCCACAGACAGATGTTCCACAGACAGATGTTCCACAGACAGATGTTCCACAGACACCCACAAAAAGCAAATTCGGTCGCTATGCCGTACCTATCGAAGGCATCCTCAGAGACTACACGGACAGGAACTACTGGCAACTGGATGGGCAGACCAAGGCCTCCGGCGAGGTTCTAATGAAAACCCTCGGGGAGTTCAACATCGAGGCTGAACTGACTGGCATCCAGAAAGGGCCGGTTATCACGATGTTCGAGATCCTGCCCTCCCCCGGGGTGAAGCTCTCCCGGATCGTCAATCTCGCCGACAACATCGCCCTGAGACTCGCAGCCCTGAGGGTACGAATCGTGGCTCCCATCCCGGGCAAACACGCCGTCGGGATCGAAGTGCCGAACAGAGAGAGGGTCATCGTGCCTTTCAAAGAGATGATCACCCTGGAGAAGTTTCAGAAGAGTAAGTATGAGATTCCCGTCGTGCTTGGCAAGGACATTTCGGGTGGTGCCCAGATAGTCGATCTGGTTCAAACACCCCACCTCCTTATTGCAGGAGCCACCGGATCGGGAAAGTCGGTCTGCGTGAACTCGATCATCTCCTCGATTCTCTACAAAAAATCACCGGAGCAGGTGAAGCTGCTTCTCATTGATCCCAAGATAGTCGAGCTGAAGATATACAACGATATTCCCCACCTCCTGACTCCGGTCATTACAGATCCGAGACGATCCTACCAGGCTCTTCAGTACTGCATCCATGAGATGGAAAGACGCTACAGCCTGCTCGACATCCTGGAGGTAAGGGACATTCGCTCGTACAACAGAAAAGTCAAGAAGAACCGCGTGGCTACTCAGCTTCTACCCTATCTGGTGATAGTCATTGATGAGTTTGCCGATCTCATGGCAACGACCGGGAAGGAGATGGAAGCCACACTGGCCCGCCTCGCTGCAATGTCTCGAGCCGTCGGCATCCACCTCGTGTTAGCAACTCAGAGGCCATCGGTCGATGTGATAACGGGATTGATCAAGGCAAATATCCCCTCTCGTATCGCTTTTATGGTGGCCAGCAAGTTCGACTCCCGCATCATCCTAGATACCGTTGGAGCCGACAAGCTGCTCAGCCAGGGAGATATGCTCTTCGTCTCAGCCTGGGATCCCGTGCCTGTCAGGATCCAGGGGGCCTTTCTCGCCGAAGAGGAGATCGAAGCCATTACCGCGCATGTGAGAACCCTCGGTGAACCCGAGTATATCGATGAGGAAATCTTCTTCGAGGAAGAGGATGGCGATCTCGCCGGCGACGGGGAAGAAGATCCGCTGATGGACAGCGCCCTGGATATCATCATCGCGGCCGGGAAAGCCTCAGCTTCCTACCTTCAGAGAAGACTAAAAATCGGCTATAACAGAGCAGCGCGACTGATAGAGCACATGGAGATGCGAGGTATCATCGGACCGTCTAACGGCAGTAAACCCCGCGAAATCATTCACATTCCTGACAGATTGTAATATATTGATCCCCCTATGAAGAGGCCCTTACTCGGATTATCCTCAGGATCCTTCTATCCCCACTCCAGGCGAGTCGCGCTCTGCTTTCGGTTCGCCCGGGAGCTGAGGCTGGATGGCGTGGAAATCATCTGCGATCCCGACCGCGAGACCCACGACGAAGCTCTTCTGAAGGCACTGGTGGAGAAGCACGGGGTTCCGGTCATGAGCCTCCACTCGCCTTTTCCCCATCGAGTCCTGCAGCGTTGGCAGCCCGGCGCCGTTGCATACATCAGACAGACGGTCAGGCTGGCGGAGAGAATCGGCGCCGCGCATGTCGTGGCCCACCTTCCCGAACGAATCCGGTTTCGCCGCTTGACGCTGGGAGCGAAAGACTTCAGGCTTCCCTGTTTGTCATCCCACGGTAAAGCGGTCAAACAATGGATCGACGAAGGCGGGCTTCGACGGCTTCAGGAAGATACCCCCGTGTTGATCTGTATCGAAAACCTTCCACGCCTGGTCGATCTCTTTCCACCGGAATGGCTCATCTGGTGGAACACCCCAAAAAAATGGGCCCGGGTCCACGAATACCTGACCCTGGATACGACCCACTGGGGCACTCACGGCATCGAGGCTCTGGATGCATACAGGGCTGGCGGTAAGAGGATCAGGCACATTCATCTGAGCAACTACGGGAATGGGAAACAGCATCAGCTGCCGCACCTCGGTGAGCTCGACCTTCGGGTTTTGCTACGGCAACTTGTCAAGGATGCATTTTCAGGTCAGATTGTCGTTGAACTAGGCGGGCAGTCCATAGAGAGGAACCACGAATGTGACCAAGAAGGTAAAATGATGCGGAACATCGGCGATGCTATTGCATTCTGTCGTTCCGCCCTCGAAAACCGATAAATCCGTAGAGGCGCATGATAGACCCTACAATATTTTTTACGTATCTTCTCAATTGTCTAAAAGCCTAAACTAGTACATTATGGGCGTTATATCTTAAACGATCG
>SDBV01008629.1_pt1 | contig 13705 bp, 9 predicted proteins | sample 2277081 | NCBI WGS metagenome assembly SDBV01 (sample SAMN10402039, study PRJNA504765) | marine sediment metagenome | isolation source: marine sediment core GS10_PC15, 223 cmbsf | place: Arctic Ocean: Southern Knipovich Ridge | collected 2010 | reverse complement strand
GCCGTATCTGCGTGCCAGATCGAAATAGTCCATCGCCTTTGTAATGTACAGATAGCTGTTAGCGTCAAACCGCTCGATGAAAGTTTGCCCCTGATAATCGAGGTAGCTTTCGACGGTAAACTCCGAGTTAAGGTCGTAGCTGTACTTATCTGCGTTCTGTAGTTCCCTTCCGAACTTCTTCCTCATGCTCTCTTCCGAGAGATATGTTATGTGCCCGATCATGCGTGCAATGGACAGTCCGTGTGCCGGCCCCTTCTTGTCGTAATATTGCCCGTCATTGAAGTGGCCGTCCTCTAATATTGCGTTCCTTCCGACGGCGTCGAACGCTATCGACTGTGAGCTTAGCCTGCTGGTCGATGCGATTATCATCGCCGAGTCGACCATCTCCGGATAGCTGATGGTCCATTGCAGAACCTGCATCCCGCCCATCGATCCGCCGATGACGGTCAGGACCTTCTTTATGCCAAGCTTATCGAGCCATGCCTTCTGGACATTGACCATATCTGCAATGGTAAAGATCGGGAAATCTATTCCGTAGGGCTTTCCGGTGTCAGGGTTGATACTCGACGGTCCGGTGGTCCCGCTGCATCCGCCGAGGAAGTTGGAACAGACGACATAATATTTATTGGTATCGATATATTTTCCGGGTCCGATCATGATCTCCCACCAGCCGGGCTTTTCGTCGTCGGGGGTGTTGTAACCGGCAACGTGTGCGTTTCCGCTAAGGGCGTGGCAGATGAGGATGACGTTGTCGCCGTCTTCGTTGATCTGTCCGTAGGTCTCGTAGGCAACATCGATCGGGGCCAGCATCTTTCCGGACTGGAGTTTCAGGGGCGCATCGGCTTCGATAACGCGGATACTCCGCGTCTTAACCAGCCCCACTGAATTTTTTAAATCCTTATCCATAAAGGGCATTATATCGAATCTGGCGGAATTTGCAATTTTCTATTTTGGCCGGCAAAATGATTTTTTAGAGGTCTCTTTATCTTACGGGCGATCTGTGGTAAATTGAAAAAGGCGAGATTTTCATCTTACAATGGATTTAAAGACGGAACTTAAATGGACAAACAGATATTGGACATAGTAAAGACTGACATAAAGCCGCTGTGCTTTACCGAAAAGGCTGAGTACTCGGCGGCGGTTAAAGAATATTTTCAGTATTACGGGCTCGATATCGGCACCCCGGGCAAAGAGCATTTCCTGGGCTACTTCGTCTCCGGCGGGCACTTCCTCGTCAGCCACGTCTTTATCCCACCCAATCCAAAGGGCGTAGTGATAGCTCAGCATGGATACTTCGGTCATTGCGGGATATTCAAGAATCTGATCCGCTACCTTTACGATCTGGGCTACAGTGTAGCTGCGTTCGATCTGCCGGGCCACGGACTAAGCAACGGGCTGCGATGGAACATAAACAGCTTTGAAGAATACAGCCAATGTCTGCTCGATTTTTTCGATTTGATCAGCGCAGAGTTCGACGGACCCTACCACTTCGTAGGGCACAGCGCAGGAGCAGCGGCGGTGATAGAAACTCTGCTGTCGGCAAAGCAGGACCCGTTCGATAAGGTCATCCTTGCAGGGCCCCTGGTACGGTGCAAGTGGTGGAGCCAGACGTATGTGTTCGAGCAGCTTGGAATACCTAAATCGGTAGTAGCACCGAGGGTGTTTAACAAATGTACGTCAGATGATTCGTTTATGGAGTTTACCAAAAATGACGATCCGCTGCAGGGAGATAAGATCCCGCTTGGATGGGTCGATGCGATGCATCGCTGGAACGAAAAGATGGCAAAAACGCCGGTGATACGCCGGCCCATTAAAATGATACAGGGCGATCTGGATACGACGGTCGACTGGAAGTATAACCTTGAGTTTATAAAGCTTAATTTCGGACGGGTAAACTTAACGCTTATCGAAGGTGCGCGGCACGAGCTCTTTAACGAAACCGAAGATATGAAAACCCAGGCTCTGGAAGCAGTTGGCAATTATCTTGAACAGCCGTAGGGGCATACTGCCCAAATCCTAAGCACGAAATTCTAAATTCTAAACAAGCACTAATTATCAAAATTCAAATGACCAAAACATTTCTGGCTTCGCCAGAATGAGGTTTGAAGAATTCGGATATTATAATTTTGAATTTGTTTCGGATTTCGATATTCGGATTTCGTATTTGATGTTATAATTGCTCTTTCTCGGAGAAACTTTCATGGAGCAAGGACGAAAAACAAACAGCAGCTTCGGCTGGCTTAACGCAACGCAGTTTTTAGGGGCGCTTAACGATAACATCTTTAAGCTGCTTATCATCATTTTTCTGATCGGTAACAAAGGCAGCGATTCCGCCAGCAGCGTCACCGCTACGGCAGGTGCGGTCTTCGTTATCCCGTTTTTGCTGCTGACGGCGTTTGCGGGCAAGCTTTCAGACAGGTTCAGCAAACGCAACATCGTAATATCCGTAAAGATCGCCGAAGCTGCGATAATGGCTCTCGGCTGTGTGGCTTTCTGGGTGGGCAACCAGACGCTGCTATACGGAATACTGTTTTTGATGGCTGCCCAAAGCGCGATCTTCGCACCCGCCAAGTACGGCATCGTACCGGAGCTGGTTAGCAAAGAAGAGCTTTCAAAAGCCAACGGACTGCTCGAAGCATGCACGTACCTGGCAATAATAATCGGCACCGCACTTGGGCCGATCATGGCACAGGTCATCGGCGAAAACTATATCGTTCTCGGCTCGATCTGTATACTCGTAGCTGCAATGGGTCTGGCGACGAGCCTTAAAATAGAACGGACCAAAGCCTTCGGCGTAGAGATCAAACCGAATATCTTTTTTGTAAAGGAAATTTGGGATACACTTGTAAAGATAAAAGGCAACAAAGATCTCATGATGGCCGTCATCGGATCGGCCTACTTCCTGTTGATCGGCGGGTTCATCTACACCAATCTTATCCCCTACGGAATATCGCATCTCGGTCTTGACGAAAAACAAAGCGTGTACCTGTTCCTCGTAGCTGCTGTGGGCATTGGGCTCGGCTCGCTGCTGGCAGGAAAACTGTCAGGCCGAAACGTAGAGTTCGGGATCGTACCCTTAGGAGCGATCGGGCTTACAATATCGTCAGCGGGGCTTGGCTTTACGACCGGGATGATGATACCTACGTTAGTCCTGGTACTGATAATGGGCCTAAGCTGCGGGCTGTTCATCGTTCCCATACACGCATTTATCCAGTTAGCAAGCCCGGAAAAGGATCGCGGAAAGATATTGGCAGCGTCAGGCTTCCTCGGATGGATCGGCGTACTTATCGCATCGCTTACGATACCCCTGCTCAGTGCGGTACTCGGAATGTCAGCTGCGAAAGTTTTCATGATACTTGGCCTGATGACGCTGGTGCCGACGATAGTTACGATATGTTTACTTCCCGATTTCCTTGTAAGATTTATTGCTGTCATACTGGCAAAAATATTCTATCGACTAAAAGTATACGGGCTGGAAAACATCCCCGTCGAAAAAGGAGCTCTGATAATAAGTAACCACGTATCATGGGTCGATGCGATACTTCTAAGCGCCACGCTGCAAAGACGCATACGTTTCATCATGGACAAAACCCTCTACAACAATAAATTGTTCAACCCCGTATGCAGGCTGATGAAGGTGATACCGATCTCGATGAACGACCCGCCGAAACAGATCATACATTCGCTGCGTCAGGGACGGCAGGCGTTGGACGACGGTTACATCCTGTGCATCTTCGCAGAAGGGGCAGTCACTCGCAACGGCTTGCTCCGAGAGTTCAAAGCAGGCTTCGAAAAAATAATGAAAGGCACCGACTGCCCGATCATCCCCGCGCACATCGGCGGTGCATGGGGAAGCATCTTTAGCTATTACAGCGGCAAGCTGATGTCAACCCTTCCAAGGAAACTCCCCTACCCGATCTCAATACATTATGGCAAGCCGCTGCTCGCAAGCTCGACGACCAATCAGGTTCGAGAAAAGGTTATGGAGCTTTCGTGCGAATACTTCAACAGCCTGAAAAGCAAACAACGCTCGCTTACTTATAAGCTCGTAAAGATCGCAAGAAAGAACCGGCACAGGAAAAGCATAAGCGATACAACCGGGACAAAGCTAAGCTATGGAAAAATGCTGGCAGGGGTTATCGCGCTCGCTGAAAAGATAGAGAAGCTCACCGCCGGTCAGGAGAACGTCGGCATATTGCTGCCGTCAACCGCAGCGGGTGCCATGACAAACATCGCAGTTTCGATGCTTGGAAAGGTGCCTGTAAACTTAAACTACACGATGAACACCGAAACGCGCGAATCAGCGATAGAACAATGCGGCATAGACTGCGTGATCTCGTCGAAAAGGTTTATGAAAAAAGCAAAGCTGGAAGATGATCTGTCTAAAATGGTCTTTATCGAAGATATTGCAAGGACGATAAGCAAAGCAGATAAGTTCCGGGCGTTCTTAAAGGCCCGTTTTATGCCGACGTCAATACTGCTAAACAAACGCAGGCTGCGATGGGGCGACGACGTTGCGACGATCATCTTTTCTTCCGGTTCCAGCGGAACGCCCAAGGGCGTCATGCTTACCCATCACAACATCATCTCCAATGTCGAAGCAATACGGATGGTTATAAAGCTAAACCCAACGGACAATCTGTGCGGTGTGCTGCCCTTCTTCCATTCGTTCGGGTTCTGCTGTTCGTTGTGGCTTCCGCTGCTAAGCGGCGTATCGGTTGGCTATGCACCAAACCCGATCGACGCAAAAACGGTCGGGAAAAACGCACGGGAAAACAACTCGACGATACTGTTCGCACCGCCGACGTTTCTGCAAACATACGTGCGGAGAACTGATGCCGAGGACTTTAAGACGCTTCGCCTTGTCGTTGCCGGCGCAGAAAAGCTAAAGCCAAGGCTGGTAAAAACGTTCGAGGAAAAATTCGGGCTTCACCTCTTCGAGGGATACGGGGCGACAGAGCTTTCACCGGTAGCTACGCTCGGTGTTAACGATACCGATGTTGACGGCGTATACCAGGTGGGCCATAAAGACGGTTCCGTGGGCCATCCTGTCCCGGGAGTGGTAGCTAAGATCGTCGATATTGACACTGGCGCCGATGCCGAAGAAGGGCAATCCGGGCTGCTTATGATAAAAGGGCCAAACGTGATGAAGGGATACCTCGATATGCCTGAAAAAACCGCAGAGGTTTTACAGGATGATTGGTACAATACCGGCGACATCGCGATGATCGACGCCGACGGGTTTATCACAATAACAGATCGCCTAAGCCGCTTCAGCAAGATCGGCGGCGAGATGGTCCCGCATATCGGCATCGAAGAGATATATCTGCATGCGTTGGATACCGACGAGCAGGTGCTGGCAGTTACCAGTGTTCCCGACGAAAAGAAAGGCGAAGAGCTTGCCGTCGTCTACACCCAAGCCGCAGGCGATGCAGATAAGCTGCACGAAATAATCGACAGCGCAGACGTTGCCAATATCTGGAAGCCCAAGCGAAAGAACTATTTCAAGGTTGACGCCATGCCGCTATTGGGTACCGGCAAGCTGGACATAATGGCACTAAAGAAAACAGCCCTCGACAAAATGAACAACTTGTCCCGCTAACTAACCTGCTTTAATCTTAAGGTTATTCCGGCTGAAATTTTCGTTAACCAGTACTGGAAAAAACCGAGAATAAAACCTCCGGTTAGAGTCAATGCAATTATTATTGTTACGGTAAAGTCAAAACTGATCGCTCCTATCTCGAATTCGCTTCCCACCAAGCCGCCAATAATCGCCCAAAAGCCGGATAGACAGCACATCAAGATTAAGACTGCAGCGGTAAAAAACGCACACTTCTTTATCTTCTGTTTACGTTGGTGTTCGTCAGCACTGCTGTTGCTAAGCTTTAAAGCAATAAAAACACCGGCCAATACGCCAACCCCAAAATTAAGCAGCGGAACTCCCATCCCCATTCCCCATGCGACTATTGAGTAAAAAATATACCCGAAGGCAAGAGCTATACTGCCGAATTCATAAGCGTTTTTTGTCCAGCCTCTTAGAAAGAAAATGTCAATGAGCACCCCGATGGCTATTGACGACAGGCCCATGTAAACTGCAAAGGGGTCCTTTATGTCACAGATAAAAATGGTAAGGGCAGCTACGACCATACAAAACAGTACCGGTGCAGGAAAAATAAGTAATGCAATAATAATTTTCTCTACTTTTTTCATTTTCTTGCTTCCCGGATAATAATCCAACTGGGCGTTACAGGACTCGAACCTGTGACCTCACGGGTGTGATCCGTGCGCTCTAGCCAACTGAGCTAAACGCCCTTGATACCATTAGTGTTAGTCTGTCGCGATAAAGTTTACCTTACCGAGCTTTACGCCTTTTAGCGAGACGATGTTTTCGGCAAGCTTTTTTATCTCTTTTATTTTTCCTTTCAGCAGTATCACTTCAAGGCAGTCGTGATGGCCCAGATGAACGTGCATCGACGAAATGGTTTTCAGCAATTCGTTGTGCTGGAGCTTGGTAAGCTTTTGTGAGACGCCGCTGTGATGATGATCGTATACCACAAATACGCCCGCAACCGCTTCAGCATCGGGGTTATTCAACTGCTCGGCGGTGAGCTTTTCGCGGACAAGATCCCTTACCGCCTCGGAACGGTTCGTATAACCCTGCGACTCGATAACTTCGTCAAATTTTTCCAGCAGTGACGCCTCAAGCGAGACGCCTATCCTTTGCATATTTCCCATCTCAACTCCACAAAAACAGATATCGCATTTTACAATAACAAACGCCGATTTTAAAGCAATTTTAGGGGCCAAATCAGGGCAAAAAACTTTTCAGGAATGACTTGAAAAGTGGCCTTTTAAAGGGCTTAAATACGGTTTTTGGACGTAAAATCCATATTAAAGGCCGCTTCGCTTGAATCGAAATCCCGATTTTGATATAATTATCTTAGTAGCAAGCAGCAGAAAAAGGCTGTTTTACATGTGGCTTCGGAGAGCCAAAAGGGTGATTATTAACTGTCTCGAAATTGCCTTCCGCAAGGTAACAGCGGTGCTGTGTACGGCTGGTTTCAAGACATCTTTTTAGGGGGCGCATGATGGATGACGCTGTATTTGAAGGAAAACTTAACGAGTTGGTAAATGAAATTGGCGCATTGCCGGGACCACAGCGCAATAAGCTGATAGGTTTGGCAAAGCAGACCAACAAATGCCACAAAAAACTCAGGGACGGCATGGGACGTTTGCAGGAGTCTCTTGACTATCTTAGAGTAAGTGTTAAGTATCTGATCTTTGATCTGGAGGCAACACAGCGTGAAAACGCACACCTTAAGAAAATACTTAAGGACAAAAACAGTTAGCCCCCGGCATTGATAACGTGACAGTTAAAGGGCTGTATGCCTTTTACACAATTTCGAGCACCGATCCGGCGGGTTAGAGCTCCCGGGTTGGTGTTTTTTTTAACGAGGATCTTCTCGATGAAAAAAACTCTATTCCTGATATTATTGATAGCAATATCTGCGACGTCTCTGTTTGCAGTCACTATCGACGTTGTCATAGAAACGACAATGGGCGATATCACACTGGAACTCTACCCAGACGTAGCGCCGCTGACGGTAACGAACTTCATTGCTTACGCAAACGACGATTTCTACGATGGACTTATTTTTCACCGTATCGCTGATTTGTCCGGCAATATCATAATACAAAGCGGCGGGTACGATCCTAACAACATCAAAAAACGGCCCACATACAATCCGTTAGTTAACGAATATAACCTCCTCAATACTCCCGGTACGATCGCAATGGCAAAATTCGGCGGCAATCCGGACTCGGCAACAACGGAATTTTTTATCAATCACGGAGACCTCTCTGAAATACTTGACGAGAATAATAATGGAGGATTTACGGTATTCGGAGCGGTTACAGGAGACGGCATGGATATCGTCGATCTTATAGCAAACGCAAGTGTCGTTGACGAAAAACCTGTCGAAGATATTATCATTGAAGACATCGTCGTTAGCGACATAACAATATTAGATAACGTAACTTTTGTAGACGGCGAGATGCTGCTTCAGGGCGACATCAATAATGACTTTTACGTTAACGTTCAGGATGTACCGGTAATGGCAGGCGAATGGCTTGATGAAGGTATGGCTGATCCGCAGGAACTAACTGCCGACCTTGAAACATTCTCCGGCGAATACGGAGGTGCCGTAGATATCTATAACGATCTTGCCATCATAGGTGCTCCCGGTGAAAATGACGGTATGGGCGCAGCATACATATTAAAATATAATGGAACCGAGTGGATTCAACAAACAAGGGTATCGATGGAAGATATCGGACAGGCAGGCGACAGTTTCGGTTTCTCTGTGAGTATATGGGAAAACCTCGCACTTATCGGAATACCCAATGCCGACACAAGTGCGACCGAAATTGATGCCGGCACCATTTGTGTCTATATAACCACAGACGATCCTAATGAGCCGTGGGAAAGAATGCTTGTAACAACTGCCGATGACAGAAGTGCAGGTGCAAACTTCGGATACTCGGTTAGCATTGATGGCGGGTTCTTTGCGGTAGGAGCTCCCGGCAACAATAATTATGACGCCGAAAACAAGGCCGACAGCGGCGCTGTGTATATTCTCGATAGTAACAGTGGCAGGCAACTTGCCAAGTTCTCCGGCGAAACCGGAGACTTGATGGGATATTCGGTCGCAACAAAAAACAGGATCGTAACAGCCGGCGCAGTTACCGACGACAATGCAGCTATCGACGCCGGGGCAATACATGTCTTCCGTGAAAACCCTGCTACGGGCAACTGGGAAACCGAACAGGTATTTACAGCTTTAGACGCAAATGTCGAAGACTGGCTGGGCTATTCGGTCGACATAGACAATGGGATCATTATAGCCGGTGCCGGCGGAGTAGACGATAACGGAAGCAAATCGGGAGCTGTCTATGTGTTCGACTATCTGCCCGCAGGCGGCGACGATCCAAACTCGTACTGGGAACAAACCGCCAAGCTGACCGCAGATGATGGTGAAGCCTTCGATCGCTTTGGATGGTCAGTATCTATCGACAACGATCACGCGATCATAGGCGCAAAGTATTATAATAACATAGACGACGACAGCAACGCAGGAGCGGCATATCTGTTTCAGCGCGATGCGGACACTGGAATCTGGATGCAGGAACCGTTCGGCACCGGTAGCGGCGCCGATGATTATTTCGGCCATGCCGTCGCGATAAGCAAAAACAACATTATAATCGGTGCATACGGAGTAGACGGGATAGACGCGGGAGACGACAGTGAAATAACAAACTCAGGGGCTGTTGAGATAATTCGTTTCAAACCGTATGCCGATCTAAACGGCGACGACGTAGTCGACCTGGCAGACTTTGCGATAATGGCTGCCAGCTGGATGGGCGACTAACCGCGACTGTTTACGATCTTAAGCGTCCGTTCAAGAACACTCTCCGGCGATTCGTCTTGACCAATGTCAAGCCAGTTGACGTCCTTAAAAGTCTTAAACCACGTACGCTGAGATTTCGCAAACTTTCGCGTGTTGACCTTTATGTTCTCGACAGCCTTTTCGTATGTGATTTCCCCTTCCAGATATTCGATCACCTCGGCGTAACCTATCGCCGCAGCCGCCTGTTTGCTCAAGGGCTTTTCTTCGGCAAGCAATGACTTAACCTCATCAAGAAGTCCTAGATCGACCATTTTTTTCACGCGTTGATTTATCCGTGAGCTTTCGGTGTCCTTTTCTCTTCGCAAGCCGACGATCGTCCAGTCGCAGAGCATCTTTTCTGCGCCAAACTGCTGCTGGAAAGAGCTTATCGGTTTGCCCGTCAGTTCATAGACTTCTAACGCACGAATGATCCTTCGATGATCGTTGGGATGGATCCTTTCGCCGGCATGGGGGTCCACCTCACAAAGTTTTCTATGAAGCGCGCCCGAGCCTTCCTGTCCGATCTGCTGTTTCAATTTTCGGCGCACGCCCTCATCAGAACCGGGCCCTTCAAAAAGCCCGTACAAAAGAGCCTTAATATACATCGCGGTGCCCCCTACGGCGATGACGGGTTTGCCGCTACTGCTTATTTGCTCGATCGCTAAGCCGGTCATCTCCAGGAACTGATCGACGCTAAACGCCTCGCTGGGCTCAACGATGTCGATAAGATGATATTTTACCTGATCACGGCGTTCTAAGGGCGGTTTGGCCATCCCAATGTCCATCCGACGATACACCTTCATCGAATCGATGCTGATTATCTCGCTGTCCAGCGCCCTTGCAAGATCGAAACCAAGCCGGCTCTTACCCGAAGCAGTAACTCCCAATACCAGGATCATCTCAAAATCAACTCCATTAAAGTTTTTTCTGTTAAGCACCGCCAAAACGACTATAATATCAGGCTTAACGCAAAAAAACCATAAATTGATTGTAAAGAGGCAAAATTGAACAAAACAGAGCTCGGAAATACCGATCTTAAGCAGTGCCTTGCACAAAAGGCAACGCTTGTAAACGAGGCAATCGCCGAATATCTCGCAAGGTGCAACCAGATCGAGCCGGAGATCAAAAAAGCGATAGAATACACGCTCGCTGCTCCGGGAAAACGAATACGCGCCGCACTGGTGCTGTGGTGCTGCGAGCTTTGCAGCGGAAAAATTAATGATGACGCGATGACCGTTGCCGTCGCCGTCGAGATGGTGCATACATATTCGCTGATCCACGACGACCTCCCAGCCATGGACGACGACGACCTCCGAAGAGGAAGGCCAAGCTGTCATAAGCAGTTTGGCGAGGCAACGGCCATACTTACCGGAGACGCACTGCTCACTATGGCCTTTGAGATGCTCGCCTCGGAAATCGCAGAAGCGAAGATCGCGGTAAGACTCATAAGGACACTTTCAGAATCCGCAGGAGCCGCAGGAATGATCGCAGGACAAATGGCCGACATTGCCGGGGAAAATTCCAATGGCGGAATTGACGCTTTAAAGTACATACACATAAACAAAACCGCAAAGATGTTCGCAGGCGCCGCAACAATGGGAGCTATATGCGGCAAAGCCGGTGAAAAACAAATTGAAAATCTCTGCAAGTACGGGCTTGAGGTCGGTCTCGGGTTCCAGATAGCCGATGACATACTCGACATATCAGCGACAAGCGACGAGATTGGCAAAACTGCAGGCAAGGACACCGAGCAGGGAAAGATGACATACCCTGCCATTATCGGGCTGAATCGGGCCAGGGAAACGGCGACCGATATAGCCGAAAAGGCAGCAGCAGCCCTGCAGGATTTTGGCAGCGAAGCCGATATATTAAGGCAGCTTGCTTTGGAACTTGCAAAGAGAACACGTTAAGGCGAAATATGCGATGGAAACAAAGGCTGACTATTTGAAGAGTAAGTATCTAACGAAAATATGTTTGATAATATTGATCGGAGCCCTGTCAATGGCAACAGGTTGCGGAATGAAAAGAGCAAAGTACACGTTCGCCGTGGTAAGTGACATTCAATATTCCAGCGCCGGAACACCGGGACTCGAAAAAAACCTGCAAAGTCTGGATACGCTCCAACGGACCATCGATCATTACAACGGCAAAGAGATGATCGACAGCGCCTCGTATATCGGATACGCCCGCAAACCGTCGTTTGTCGTTCAGCTTGGCGACGCTATCGAAGGCGGCGAAAACGCAAGTGCCGATCTTGACAAAGTTCTCGGCGTACTGGACAACGCAAAAGCAAAAAAGTATCACGTACTCGGAAACCATGACTTCAACGGGCTAAACCGCCAAACAGTTATGAAAAAACTGGGGATGAAAAAAGCTTATTACGATTTCACAAAAGGAAAGATCAGGTTCGTCGTTCTGGACACTAACGATCTTTCAATCATGGGCGGATGGCCCAAAGCGTCTCGCAACTATCAAGCGGCAGATGATATGCTGGAACGTCTGAAACAACAGGGAGCCGCAAACGCCATGGAATACAACGGTGCCGTAGGACCTGACCAGAAACAATGGCTAAAAAAAGTATTGGTCGGCGCACAAAAGAAAAAGCAAAAAGTCGTAGTCTTCGCCCATCATCCACTTGTGCCGGAAGGCGATAAATATTGCTTGTGGAACGCAGGCGAGATAACAGATATACTCGAGTCGTACAACTGTGTCGTCGCCTACATCAACGGGCATCGCCACAAAGACAGTTACCAATGGCAAAATGGCGTTTGCTATGTTACGCTGGAAGGACTCGTAGAATCGGAAGATAATAATGTCTACGCAGTGGTATGGGTCTATTCGGATCGCCTGATGATCGAAAGCACCGCCCAAACGCCCCGGCTGATGATACCATTAAATAGATAAGAGAAAAAAATATGGCAGGATTGCTTGATAAAATTAATACACCCGACGACCTTCGTTCTTTGAACATCGAAAGTCTAACAGAACTTGCTGCCGAGATACGCGAATTCATAACCCATTCCGTAAGCCGGACCGGCGGGCACCTGGCAAGCAACCTCGGAATTGTAGAGCTTACCATCGCAATGCACTACGTGTTCGATTTCAGTAACGACAAGCTGCTGTGGGATGTCGGACATCAATGCTACGCTCACAAAATTGTCACAGGCAGAAAAGATAAATTCAGCCGGCTTCGTCAGCGCGACGGGCTAAGCGGTTTCCCAAGCCCGGAAGAAAGCATATACGATCCATTCAGCGTAGGTCACGCAGGAACTTCGATACCGACAGCGATGGGCCTTGCCCTCGGCGCACAGCATAATAAAACCGACGAAAAGATCGTCGCACTCGTTGGCGACGGAAGCATCTTTAACGGAATGTCTTTCGAGGCACTTAATAACTTAGGGCTGGTTAAACGACAAATGCTTATCGTCCTTAACGACAACTCGATGGCAATAGACGAAACGCCCGGGTCGATGGCCAAGTACCTTTCAAAGCTAAGGCTCAGCCACACCTACGAGGACATCCGACACGCGACAAACACGATCCTGGAACACTTACCGCTGATCGGTAAGAAGATGGAAAACGCGCTTGAGAATTTCAAGAAAGCCCTGCGTATGGCGGTCCCGCCCGGACGGCTTTTCGAGAGCCTTAACATCCCCTACTTCGGACCCGTCGACGGTCACGATATCGGTTCGCTGATAGAATTATTCAAAGCACTAAGCACCTTTGACGGACCGGCCATACTTCATGCGTATACGAAAAAAGGAAAGGGTTTTACCCCCGCAGACAACGATCCTGCCAGGTTCCACTCTACCGGACCGTTTGAGATTAATGGCGACGAACTTAGCAAAGCACAGGGACAAAGGACATTTACCTCGGCGTTTTCAAACGCACTTGTCGCACTTGCCGAAAAGGATGACCGCATCATCGCGATAACCGCAGCGATGACAGACGGTACAGGTCTCGATCTGTTCAGAGAACGGTTCCCGGACAGACATTACGACGTCGGCATCGCAGAATCGCTGGCAGTTGACATCGCAGCAGGAATGTCAAAGCAGGGACTAAAGCCGGCCGTCTGCGTATACTCGACGTTCCTGCAAAGAAGCTACGACCAGATATTTCAGGAAGTTTCGCTTCAAAACATCCCCGTCGTGTTCTGCATCGACCGCAGCGGACTCGTAGGCAATGACGGACCCACACACCACGGCATGATGGACATCGGATTTATGAGAATGATGCCCAACATGATAATCATCTCTCCC
>SDBV01008628.1_pt1 | contig 13705 bp, 8 predicted proteins | sample 2277081 | NCBI WGS metagenome assembly SDBV01 (sample SAMN10402039, study PRJNA504765) | marine sediment metagenome | isolation source: marine sediment core GS10_PC15, 223 cmbsf | place: Arctic Ocean: Southern Knipovich Ridge | collected 2010 | reverse complement strand
AAACCGAGCGGTGCCACGCAGTGTTGCAGGTATTCCCTCGAAGCATCGTGCTTCGCTGGGCGGGAGGAGTGTTTCTCTTGACTTCGATCTTCACAGATGCGGTGAAGAAGTAGCGTTGTCGTGTTAGGGCGGTCGTAGTACGATGCCGCTGCGCTATCGCCGCGGGAAGGGCGGCAGCGCGGGCGCAAAACGCCGCCGTGTGGGGCACTTACGACCGCCGAATTCGTGTCCGTTGTGGTGTGGCGAGCGCGACTACCTGTCGGAGAAGCTGTCGCGGGGTCCAGCAGTCGCCGGCGCTGAAGGCGCCACGTCGGATATGGGTGTGGTCTCATGTGGCGTAGCGCGGCACTCGCGACGTAGGCCCGTCCGGCGACAGGGGAGGATCGGGGATGTTCCAGAAGCGGAGAGGGTTCACGCTGATCGAGCTTCTGGTGGTCACGTCGATCATCATGATCCTTGCCGGGACGATGACGATCGCCATCTTCAAGGTCCGCACGATCATGCAGGGGAAGGCGGTCAAGGTCGACATCAGGACCATGACCATGGCTCTGGCGGCCTATCAACGCGAGCTCGGCCGCTATCCTCCGGACAGCGTCGCGGGCAACGGCATCTGGTCCGTCGACGCCGACTATACCAATGAAAACGACGCCAGAGCCAGCAACGAGGCGCTGGTCTACTATCTGGGCCGCAAGCACGTGAAGGGCGCCAACGTCTACGGGCCCTACATGGAGTTCAAGGAATCGCGCCTGGCGGACCGCGACGGCAACGACTATGAGGAGTATCTCGATTCCTTCGGCCGGTACTATCTCTACGCGGAGAACAAGTCCGTCCAGAACCCGAACGGAACCGGCGAGGGCCGGAACGTGGGCTCCTACGACATCGTGAGCGCGGGTCGGGACGGCAGGCTCGGCGGGACGATGAGTGCGGCCAAAGGCTACGAAGTGGCGGACGTGCCGGAGCAGAGGGACAATATCACGAACTGGAGCAAGTGATGGCGCCGACTACCCTCAACGACGGGACGGCCGGTTCCCTGAGGGCCGCGCCCGTTAGTGCGGCCTGGGCGAAGCCCGACGTACCGGCCGCGCCGCCGCCTGCCCTCCTGCTGCGGCGGGCGGATCGCGAGCCGCCGCCGGTACGAGCGGCTCCGGCGAAGCGGCCGCCTCCGCCGATATGCAAATCGGCCGAGTCCGTTGCGAGGCCGCTTGTACCGCCCAGGGCCTTCACGGCCATCGAGTTGATGGTGGTGATCGCGATCATCCTGATCCTCGTCGGGATGCTGGTGCCGACGATCTCGGGCATCCGGGCGAGGGCGAGGAAGCAGGCCGCCGCGATGAGACTCAAGGGCCTGTCCATCGCCCTGGACCGCCACTTCCTCGACCGGGGATTCTATCCACCCGACACGGGGACGTTCGCTGCGTTCGCCAAGTACACCAGCATGCAGGTTGTCAACGACCAGTGCCAGGACAATGACGCGGTGGCCCCGCCGGCCAACAAGGACGATCCATACTCCCTCTACAAACACCTGTGCGGACCGAACGGACAGGGCGTCTATGACTCTGCGACCGACCGCACCTACGGCCCCTACATCCAGTTCGATGAGAACGAGCTCCGGGACGACTCGGTCTCGGCGGGAGACCTGTGCGCGAAGATAGCCCTCGACCCCTGGGGCAGGCCGTGGATATACGAGGAGCACCGCTCGATCGGCAAGCTGAGGGCGGACAAACGCCAGTCGGACTTCCCGAACTGGCGGGCTCACAACAAGGACCGCTACGACATCTACTCTGTCGGCCCCGACGGAACTCTTGACAGCGGCGCAAAGGGCATGCACAACGGCCTCGACGATGACGATGACGACCTCATCGACGAGGCGGACGAGGCGAAGTTCGACGGCCGGGACAACGACGGCGACGGCAACACCGATGACGGTGACGAGGTGGGCGATGACATCACGAACTGGTAGCACGGTCGGCCCGAGGAGCGGCCCGACGGGGACCCCGACCTCGCCGGTGAGGCCGCGCAACGGACGCGGCGAGCGGGCGTTCACGCTGATGGAGATCCTCGTCGTGATGTTGCTGATCGGCATACTTGCGGGGATCATCCTTCCCGTCTTGAGCGTGGCGCGGAAGAAGGCCAAGAAGGTGTGGGCGCGCAGGGATCTGAAGGAGATCGCAGCCGCCCTCCTCATGTACCACGAGGACCACACCGGCTACCCCCCGGACACCCAAGACTGGGCCGACGCCGGAAGGTCGGTGCAAGGAAACCCTGACCCCCCGAGCGACGAGTGGTCCATCCATCGCTACCTGGGCCTGCCGAGAAGGACGAAGAAGGGCAAGCTGTACCAGCCCTATCTCGGGATCAGGTCCAATCGCCTCGGCGAGGTCGGCGGGGACGGCGTTGGGGACCGGGCGGGCAAGTACCTCGATCCCTATAAGACGCCTTACCAGCTCGACGCCATGCACATGATAAAGCCCAACGCGGCCCTGGGAACCGGCTGGCGGCAGAGCGGTTGGCCCTACATTAGACTCGAGGCGGGCGACTTGAAGCCCGATGGCGATCCAAAACCCGCCAAGATGATCGAGATGGTCCTGGACCTCAAGATCGTCTCATGTGGGCCGGACAAGGAGACAGCGGACTACCCCTTTGATCTGGACAAAAGCAATGACAGTAACCGGGGGAAAGCGAAGGACGACATCCATTCCTGGTGAAGGCAAGAAGGGGAGACAATGCCACGACAACGGCTCTCACCGCCAAGCCGCCTTCGCCCCTCTTCGATGTGGCCGCGGGAGGGCCAAGGAACCCTTTCACTGCCAGGCGTTCCCTCTTGGCGACCCCGGCGTCGTGGCGGCAGAGAACGTTACCGTCCCTGCCTCGCGGGATTCACGCTCATCGAGCTGCTCGTCGTGATGTCCATCATCGCGATCATTTCGGCCTACATAGCCGTGGTGATGATCGGAAGGGGCGGGGGCGCGCGCGACAAGAACGCGAGGGCGGACATCGCGAAGCTCGAGATGGCACTCGACTTCTACCACCTGAAGCTCCGCGAGTACCCCCCGGACACCGGCTACGGCCTGAGGATGACCGGGCAGAGACCCGAGTACAAGAAGACGGTGAAGGGGGTCGAGGTCAACGTGATGACGTATGACCCGGGAAGCCTGTGGCGATACCTCCTGAGGCCCGTCACCGACCCGATGACGGGTAAGAAGGTCGGCCCGTTCCTCAAGGACTGGAACCCCAAGCGGCTCAAGCGTTACGACGACTACTACTCCAATCTGGTGAGCCGGAAGAGCTACTACCTTACCGACCCGTGGGGCAAGCCCTACGGATTCGTCGGCACCCGAAAGAGGGTCGTGCACAACCCCGCCTCTTTCGACCTCTTTTCGGCCGGACGTGACGGGGTGACGGCCTGTAACAACAAGAAGGACGATCCCGCCCCCGGACAGGCCAGCGGCGACGGGAGGGCGGACTGCTCGGAAGAACCTGATAGCCTGAGGCCTTACGACAACAGGGCCTACAATACGAACAGCTCGACCGGCAAGGAGCGCAACGATAACCCCGGCGAGGACGATGTCGCCAACGATTCGTCAGAATTCGGTCCGGAAGCCATCCGCAACGGCGACATAGAAGATGACATAAGCAACTGGTCGGCTGGCTGAGCCGCAAGAAGGCAGTTCGACGGGGCCTAGCAGCCTGTGGCAGAACTCGTGCAGCGGCAGAACCGCGTCTTCAGATCGGCCGTGCATGGCCGAACACGAGCGCCGGGCTGCAGCAGAGCGACTTCTGCAACAGGCCTGCTAGGGAGCGGCAGGGAAGCGCGGGCGATCGTCGGGAGCCATGGCAGGCAGGTTCCTGGGCCGGCGGCACGGGGCCGGCAGGTGTTCAAGGGGAGCGCGAGCGATGGCAGGCCACGAAGGTCAGGTTTCTCATGTAGGTCCGTACTGCACCTGGACGGGTCGGCGGGCCTTCACTCTCATCGAACTCCTCGTGGTTCTGGCGATCATCGCCATGATCCTGTCGCTTGCGGCGACGGCGATCGCGCCGCTCCTCAGGAGCTCCCGTTTGATCGCGGCGACGGACGTGCTGCGCTCGGCGGTGGGTAAGACGAGGAGCGCGGCGGTGGCTTCTCGTAAGAGCTCCACGCTGGACATGTCCTACACGGAAGCGGCCGGTGTGACGGAGAAGCTCTCGACGTCGGTGATCCTCACGGCCGAGGACTTCGAGCGCTACACGGTGCAGAGAACGGTGCCCTACATCAGGGCGGAGCTTAGCCCGGAATTCAGCGAAGAGTGGGGGTATCACCCCAGCAACAACGCCTGGCAGATCTGCTCGGACCAGACGCGGGAGCTGCGGCGGGTCGACGAGGGGCTGGTGGGCACCTCCTACGCCTGGCACAAGGGCTCGAAGACCATCGACGAGCCGGGCATCGACCAGGAAGTCACTGTCTTGGCGCGGTTCCGGGTCCTGCAGGTGAGGGACTCGCGCGGAGAGTGGGGAGTGGGGCTGCTCGCGAACTTCGTCCGCACCAGCAGGAAGTGCTGGGGGTACCGGCTCGCCGTCCGCGTGCAGACCCTTCGGTCGGGATGGAACATCCAGAGCAGGGCGACGATCGAGAAGGTATACAGCCCCTCCAATCCGAACAGCGAGAACAGCTACGACGCGACCGATCCGGATCCGGCGAGAGACCTGCTGGCTAGGCGGGAGATCGACGGGTATCAGAACCGGTCGACCGCCATCCTGACGCCGGGCGTGTGGTACCGGATGAAGATGAACGTGAAACGGGAGAACAAGGTCGTCACGATAGCGGGCAAGGTCTGGGTCGAAGGGTCGCCGGAGGCGTCGGTCTGGACCGTCGGTCCCGTCGTGGACGCCTGGCCCGGAGCATCCCTGCCGGAAGGCGCGGTGGACAACTTCCTGCAGGGCGGTGAGCCGTTCGCGGGAGGCGTCTGCGGCGTCTGGGTCTACGGCGCCCAGGTTGCGGTGGACGACTTCTCGGTCGACCAGCGCAAGACGTGGCTGTTGCCGAAGGGCGTCCAGATGAAGGCCATGAAGTACGACACCTCAACGAGCAGGTTCGAGGCCCTGGAGCGCTTCCGGCCCGGCAGTTTCCCGCTGTCGTACCGCCCCGATGGGACGGCGGCGACGCGGCAGACGGTGTTCCTCCTCATCACGGACGTGGGCAGCGGCCACCAGCGCATGGTGCAGATCGATCACAATACCGGGCGCGTTGAGAGCACCGACAAGCTCCAGGTGCAGAAGTAGCGGGGTCGGCAAGAGCGGACGGAGGCGGCGATGCGGCGAAGCCACGCGGCGTTTACCCTCATCGAGATCCTTATGTCCCTGATGATCCTGTCCATCGGTCTGGCGAGCGTGCTTTCCGTCTTCATCGTGGGAGTGCACGCCTCGCGCGAGGTGGTCGACGAGTCCGCCGCGGCGGTGTCGGCGAAGGCGGTGCTGTCTCGGTTGCTGGCCGAGGACGCCAACGCCGACGGCGAGCGGGACTTCCCCAAGCTGCTCGCCGACATACGGACCCAGAGCTCCGACGACTGGGTGTGGCTGAGCTGGGACCCGGGCGGCGGCTCGCCAAGCCAGTTCACGGGGACGGTCGGCACGCCGGTGGACGAGGACGCTCTCGACACTAGCGTCCCTCCGAAGCCCGTGGCGGACGGCTCGCCCTTCTCGTGGCGGTGCCGCGCGAGCCTGCACCGTGGAAAGCCCGGCAATCCCCTGGAGGACCTGCAGGTCGGGACCGAGTGGATCAGGCTCAAGCGCGGTCGGCTGGACGAGGGCGACCCGCAGCAGTGGAACAATCCGGACAACGAGGAATTGTGGCGCGTGACGATCCAGATCTTCCGCGACGTCCAGCCCGGCGTCCACGTGTCCGGCACGGAGCCGCTGGCGATGTTCGATACGTACGTCTGCACGGCGCACAGGTAGCGGGAACGGACAAGGGAGACAGGCACGATGCGAAGGAGTGCTCCGGGCGGTCTCGAGCGCGGCCGGTATCAGGAACGACCTGACGCTTGCGCAGGCGCCGGGCTCCGTCGAGGCGATGGTGATGCTAACGAGCGCGGCTTCACGATGATCGAGCTCATCGTCGCTGTGGGCCTGATGATCGTGGTGCTGGGCGTGCTGGCGTTCGTCTTCCGCCAGGCGGCGGGAGCCGTCGCCTCGGCCACCGAGGCGGTCACGGTCGTGCAGAAGGCGCGGAACTTCGAGTCCAGGGTCGGGAGAGAACTGGGCTCGGCGGTGGCCTACTTGAAAGAGGGCGGCACCGCGCTCGACCCGGAGGCCCATCGCGGCTTCACCTTCGACGACAAGGAGAACGTGGAGAGCAGCGCCAGATGCATCGAGTTCGTCAGCCAGACCATGAACGACGGCATCCTCGACACGTGGGACGTGAAGTACCACTACGAGGAGGATGTGGACTCCGGCGGTACGGGCCTGGGCTACGGCGCGATAAAGCGCCGCAAGGATGCTCGCAACTCAATGGGGAACTACGTGCTCTGGGATCACGAATGGGAAGAGGACGACGAGATAGTGGCCTGGCCGGTTAGCGTGGAAAACAGCGTGGGCAACGAGCTGTTCGCCGCGGCGGTGGGCTGGAATGCGGGGACCGTCGAGGACCAGAACCCTCGCCTTCCGCCGTACGTGAGGGTAAAGGTGACCTTTCTGGACACGTGGGGCGGCAAGACGTTCAAGTTCCCGATGGTGTTCTACTTCCCGGTCTATCAGGGTGGATAGGGATCAGCGATCCCGGGCGCTCACGGCCCGGGCAGGCAGCTGTCCGGCGGGCGGAGCCGCCGGGAGGGCGGGGACACGGCAGGGATCGGTTGGGGACAGGGGATGTGGCATATGAATACCGCTGATGACGGTCGGAGCCGCCGAGCGGGTGTGCCGCGACGGAGCGACAGGCGGGGTCTGGTGCTCATCGCGTGCGTGGGCGTGCTCGGGGTGATCTCGGTGATGGCCTTCGCCTTCGCCACTGTCATGCGGCTGGAGGCGCGCGCCGCCCGGAACTACACCGAGTCCGTGCGGGCCGAGTTCGTCGCCCGCGCCGGGATAGAGGACGCCATCGCTCGCCTGAGGGTCATGGCCCGGGGGGGGGGCGAACTGCCCTACGTGGACGGTGAGGCCGCCGCCTGGTACACCTGGCGCGGGACGGCCGGTCAGGGCGGGGAGAAGATATCCTTCCCCGCCTGGATGAGCTCCAACGCCTACGACGACGACGGCGACGATCCCGGAGACGGCAGCAAGATCGACGCCGCGGACCCGGACGAGATAGGCATGAACGACAGGGAGCTGGGCTACACCGACTGGCTTGCGAACTCCTACTCCCGGGGCGGCGACAACTACACTCTGAAGATAGTCGACGCCGCCAGCAAGATCAACGTCAACGCCGGCGACAACCTCGGCACCATTCTCGATAACCTCTGCCGCGTGGTAGGCCCCCCCCTTCGTGCCGCCGACCAGCGGGCGCTCGTGCCGTCGTGGTTCTCCGAATCGAGATGCTACAAGGGGTACGCCAACAGGCTGAACGGCGACGACAAGGAAACCATTACGGATCTCTTCTACAGGGTCGGCATCGACAGGCGGCCGATCTGCGAGAGCTACGGCGGAAACATCGGCCGGGGCCCGGCCGTCTACGGCGACGGGTACGCCATCGCGGGCTACCGCGCGACGCACGGGACCTTCCTGTCGATCGAGGACGTGCGCCATGCCCTCACTTGGATCGAGCGGGGCGACGGCGACGGCGACGGGGACACGCCGCTCGTCGGTGGCCCCAGGGTCCCCGAGGCCGACAGGGCCGACGAGATGATGGAGGTCGAGGCCAAGTTCGCCGCGATCCGCCCCTATATTACGGTCGACTCCTGGTGGGACACCGACCAGGTCGGCTACGGCAAGTTCGAGCACATTAGGGTCCGGGACGACCGCGCCTACGCGCTGACCGACCGGAACAAGACCTGGACGGTCCGGCGGAACCTGGTGAACGACAACCCCGGCGGCCTGCTCCCGGACACGAACCATATCGACGGCGAGTGGTACGCCGGCGAGCTCAAGGGGAGCTTCATCGCCATCGTCAACGGCGTGGGCCAGGGGCAGTTCAAGACCATAACCGGCAACTCGATCGACACGCTCTACTTCAACAACACGGGGAACAAGGAGTTCGAGTTCGTCGTCCCGCCCAACCGGTACTCCTCCTACATCATCGTCGGCAAGGACGGCTTCACCACCGACATGGACGGCAACGGCACTGTCGACGCCACCGACTTCGCCAAGTGGCGCGAGCAGCTCAAGCTCTACTCACGCCAGCCGCTCTCGATCCACCGCGCGCCGGTGAACGTGAACACCGCGCGCGACAAGGTTCTGGTCTCGCTCCTTATGGGTCTCCAGACGACCTGGGGGATGGCCGGTTACGGGACGAACGTGGGGAAGGGCATCGCCGACTGGGGCGGGTGGCTCAGTTCCGAGCTGGAGTGGGCTCACTTCTGGTGGATGTGCCCCAGCGTGGTCTCGCTCGGCCGCGACGACAACAACGCCTACCTCCGCTTCCACCGGGGCTGCCCCAATCCCGATGACAACGGCGGCGGATGCTTCTTCTGCATCTACGGGCACATCGACGACAGGGCCAGTACCGACAGCAAGCGGGGCGGCACGAACGAGGCGCACGACCTGGCCTGGCAGATCCTGAAGGAGCGCGAACAGACGGATATGCAGGACCGCTCTGCGGGCGTGGCGGCGTCCTTCGCCAACGGCTACGGTCCGTTCAAGGGCTGGGACGAGCTCTTCTTCCGGGTCTTCTGGCCCGTCGAGACCGGGGTAAAGAAGGAAATACACTTCGACTTCGGGCGCGGCGGCGGGCGCGATCTCTACATACGTGGCAAGTCAATCAATATGGACTACGGAGGCGCGAGGATGGACTCGCGCCTTCATCCGGGTCTCGCGCGCCTGTGCATGGCCAATTTCAACTCCAACACGGGCCTCCTGAAGTTCCAGCCGAACATCGAGTGGATCGACCGGTGGGGGCCGAACTTCACCGACCTGTACTGCCCGTGGCCCAGCCTGCTCCAGGTGGGCAGCGCGGACGTCAAGCTGCGGATCCGGCCCGGCGAGCTGCTCGACAAGTCGGACCTGAACGTCGGAACCACGGAGTTCTGCTTCGATTCGAAGGGCGTCTATGAGATCGAGTCGGTGGGCCGCGTCTACGACGAGAAGCGCGTGGTGGCAGAGCGCAAGCTCGCGGCGCTCGTCAGGATATACGACGTGTGGCGGGAGTCGACGCAGCGCGAGTTCGCCGCGGGACGAATCAGCAGGGCCCGGGGCAGGGTGCCGGGGAAGTCCGACTCCGGCCAGGTCACCGCGGACCAGGTCAGGTATGATTTCGGATCGAGCCCTCCCAGGTGGGTGACTGGGAAGTCCGAGCGGAAGAGCCTGGTGACGTGGCCCGAGCCCCTGATGCCTTCCGGCTACAAGACGGGTGCGGGTTACGTAGCCGCCTTTGCCATCGGCAATAACAACACGACAGCCGTCAAGGAGCAGAACCGTGGGGCGAACGTGATCCCCGCGTCCTACGACGGGCAGATAACGCTCGCGACGAACAGCTACAGGACCACGCTCACCAGCGATTTCCCGCCCGATGACGGCGCCCGGGTCCTCCTGTACGCGGGCTTCAGCGGCGACCTGGACGCCGACTTCTCCTTTTTCAACAAGGCCGAACCCACGCTGCACGAGTCGACGAACGAAAACGGCACGCCATTCAGTCTGGTCCGCCAGCCGCTGGACGAGGTCAGCATCCTGGGGAAGCTGGACACCGAAGAGGTCGATCTGCCGCTGACGCCTACCCCCGGCGGCTACCTCGAAGGCGAAGGCAAGGGCGGCGACCTTCGCCCCGACGGCTGCTTCTTCGGTGTCGTGGGCAACCAGGTGCTCGACGGGTCAATCGAGTTCGAAGCGGGCAATCTGAACCACGTCAAGGGCGCCGTCACCATGTGGGTCAAACCCCAGTGGCACCACGGGACGAGGATGCCCGCGAGCCTGCCGGTGGGCTACAACCCCGGGAATGGCGACGAGCGGGGCTCCACCGTCTGCATGAAGGCGTACGGGGGGATGTACCCGTCGACCGGCGTCGGCGGCACGCAGGAGTACGACTCGCCGACGGATCGCACGACCAAGGGCTATGTCCGCGACCGGTTCGAGCACGAGCTCTTCAACGGCGGAGACTGGGGAGAGCAGCAGGCGAAGGCCTTCCGTCTGCTCAAGATGGGCGACACTGATAACTCCATGATCGACATGGACTGTCCGGGCTTCGAGTCCGACAGCAGCATGGGTCCTTTCGGCTCGCTCCTGAACGACATCGAGAACAAGGCGGACCAGGACGACCTCTGCCACATCCCGGGCTGGCTCAACAGGAAGACCGCCGTGGACGGTCCGAGCCGGCCCTTCTATCAGATGTGCCCGTTCCGGTGGTTCTTCGTGGGCTTCTCGTGGAACCAGCACTACGGGGGTACGCCCGATGCCAACATCCCTCGCGCCGAGATGACGGGCCGCATCGACTTCGACAACAACTACCACTCCTTCTTCGGCCAGCGGACCGAGAAAGAGATCCGGGAAGGCAAGCAAGCCCTGCCCCGGACCTACGATAAGGCGAGGTACAGACACCTGTCATACGTGCTGGAGAACCGCCCGTTCGTGGACACGATGGGCACCTGGGGGAAGTACTGGGCCGGCGAAGCGCCGATGCAGCTGTGGGCCGAAGCCCAGTACGGCGAGATGTGCGAGTGGCACCCGGGCTTCCCGGTCGGGTCGCGCGGCGATCCGATGGCGGCCGATTATTCGGAGGCGTTCGACTATCAGGCATTCGGCATAAACAGGGCGCGGCCGGAGGGCAAGAAGGCATACCAGCTCATCTACTCGGGCACGTACGCTACCATCGACGAGTACAAGGTCTTCTCGTACTTCCCGGACGCATGGACCGACTTCAAGTGGCCCTACATGCAGCGCAAGACCGGCCGCTACTACTTCGAGCGGGACAGGAACGTGATAAACGGTGCTCTAGGGCAGGAGAAGTCGCCATGCTTCTGGTCCCAGAGCCTCCTGGAGTCGGAGACGAATCAGAACTACACGTTCGCGCCGGGCGAGGAGAACCAGAAGGTCGAGCTGTGCACGGTCCGCTGGACCGTTTTCACGCCCTTCTTCTGCCTGGACGACGGCAGCTTCAGCCCCGTAAAGCACAGCAGCATGTACAAGTTCCCTTATGACACGTACTTCTACGACTGGAGAGGTCTCGACCGCTTCGAGAACACGTTCCGTTACAGCCCGTACCAGTACAAGCTGCTGGCCAAGAGCGGCGGGAGCCTCGGGAGCAAGGAAGTCAAGGCCCTCTGGAGCGTGGGGAAGTTCAGGAACGACCTCGCGAGGGGTGTCTCCTCGCGGTTCTCGTCGCAGCGCGGCTGCAGGGTGCAGATCCAGGCCGATGGAATCACCTACCCGTCGGGCGCGGGCTACTACGAGGATCCCGAGGCGTGGGCGCAGATTATCGAGAACCCCGCGACCGGCAGGCACGCAAGGAGCGACCCGAACAAGCTCATCTACAAGGTCCAGTTCAGGTTCTCGGACCTGGAGTACAATGACCCGGAGGGGGGGGCGGGGAGCGCAACCACCTGTCTTCTCGACACGCCGGTCCTCGATGACGTGACGATCTCCTACATGCGCCGGCCGAAGATCCTGCAGTGGCGCGACGTGACGGAGTAGGTCGCCTGTCGGGCACTCGTCCGGCGCCCGACAACGTGCCGGGCGCTTGTCCGGCGCCTGATAACGTGCCGGGCGTCCGGAGGGCCGTGCCCGGCTCTTCAGCGTGCTTGACTCCACGCCTCCCTGCCGTAGATTGAGGCGACGGGGAGTCCTTCCACCATGCGAATCTCCTTGAGAGCCGGCCTCGCTGCGCTGCTCATCGTCGCCGCCTGCCTGTGCGACGGCAGACAGGCAGCCCGGGCGGCCGCCGCCCCCTCGCCCGCCGACGACGCATGGCGGGCCGCCGGTAACCTCTTCGCTCGGGGCCGGTACCCCGAGGCGTCCGAAGGCTACGCGGCTTTCGCGGACGACTTCGCGAAGGACGCGCGCGCCCCGGAGGCGCGCTTCCGCTCGGGCGAGGCGCTCTTCCGCGCCGGGCGCCTCGACGAATCGCTCGAGCGTTTCCGCACGCTTCGTGGCGACGCCCGCGCGGCCTTTCGGGAGGCCAACGTCCTCTACCTCACCAAGCGCCCGGAGGAGGCGGCGGCGAGGCTCCGCCAGATGCTCGCGCGCAAGGGCCTTTCCGCCTCGATCGAGGGCCCGGCGCGCTACTTCCTCGCGAGGTCACTGCTCTCGCTGGGCCGGACGGACGAGGCGCGCAAGGCGATAGAGGAGGCGCCGAAACCGCCCAAGCTCGCGCGCGCGTGTCTCAAGCTCGCGCTCGGCGACGTCGAGGCGGCCGCGTACCTTGCCGGCAAGAAGGAGGGCGCCGGCGACGCGGGGCGCCTGGAGGCCGCCCTCTCGGCCTACCGCGACGCCCTCGAGAAGGACACGGGGGGGCGGCTCGCGCCCGAGATACTATTCGGGATCGGCGAGCTACTGCGCCGCTCGGGCCGCGCGAAGGAGGCGTCCGAGTACTACCGGCGCGCTGCAGAGAAGCATGCGTCGTCCCCGGTCGCGCCCTACGCACGGCTGGGCCTCTCATGGGCGGCGCTCGGGCAGGGCGATTTCGACGCGGCCGCGCGCGAGGCGAAGCGTTCCAGACAGAAGGCGCGGGAGGACGACCTCACGGCGGAGTCGCGGTACGCCGAGGGCACCGCGCACCTCGCGGCGAAGCGCTACGCTGAAGCGGCCGGAGCCCTGGCGCCGCTTCTGGACGCCCCCGGCGCTCCCGTCCCCCGCGACCGGCTGCTCGGGCGGCTGGCGTGGGCGGCGCTCGCTTCGGGGAAGAAGGAGATCGCGGCGAAGGCCGCCCGAGCGCTCATCGAGATCGCGCCGCCGGAGCGTGCCTCGGAGGCCGAGTTCGTCGCGGGCGAGGTGGAGCTGGCCTCGGGTCGGCCCGCGAAGGCCCTGGCGCACTTCGACGCCGCCGCGCGGCTGAAAGGTCCGGCCCGGGCGCTCGCGGCCTACCGGCGCGGCGCGGCGCTCGATGCGACGGGGGACGCGAAGGGCGCGGCCGAGGCGTTCGACGAGTTCGTCCGGGCGCACTCATCCCACCGGCTCGCGGCCGGCGCGAGGGCCCTCGCCGCGAGGAGTTGGCTGGCCGCGGGCGACGCGGAGCGCGCGGCCGAGGGCTTTAGGGAGGCGCGCCGGGCCCTGGGAGGCACACCCGGGGAGCCCGAGGCCCTCTGGGGGGCGGCGCTCGCCGAACACATGCGCGGGGACCTCGACGCCTTCGCCGGATATAGTAAAGAGATCGTCGAGCGACACGGGGGATCTCCCCGGGCGGCGGAGGCGGCCTACTGGCTGGGATGGTCGAGCCTCAAGCGGAACAAGCTCAAGGAGGCGGCGCAGCGGTTCCGGGACGCTGCCGCGCGCGCGACGAAGCTCGGGAAGAAGGAACTCGCCGCGGCGGCCATGCTCGAATCGGCCTCCGCTCTCGAAAGGTCGGGCGACGGGAAGGGGGCGCTCTCGCTCGCGCGCGCTCTCGTTTCGGGACCCCTTGCATCCCACGCCCCCGTCGAGACGTCCCTGTGGGTCG
>SDBV01008627.1_pt1 | contig 13707 bp, 12 predicted proteins | sample 2277081 | NCBI WGS metagenome assembly SDBV01 (sample SAMN10402039, study PRJNA504765) | marine sediment metagenome | isolation source: marine sediment core GS10_PC15, 223 cmbsf | place: Arctic Ocean: Southern Knipovich Ridge | collected 2010 | reverse complement strand
GTCCGTCTCGCGGATCTCGCCGAGCAGCGCCTCGCCGATCTGAAAAATCTGCTCCGCGCGATTGAAAGCCGTCTCGCCGGCTTCGGTCATGGCGACGCCGCGCCCCGCGGATTTCAGCAGCTGGCGTCCGATCGACTTTTCCAGCTCGCGTACCTGCGCGCTGATCGTCTGGACCGCCATGTCGAGGCGCTCGGCTGCGCGCGCGAAACCGCCTTCCTTGACGACGATCCAGAAATAGTAGAGATGGCGATAGTTCAGCATGGGCCGCATCACTTCGGAAAAATCGATACGTTGTTCAGCTTATCACTGATTTATCCGAAGTCATGGCGCGGCGATGATGTCACTACGCCAGCGTCGTCCGGTACATCTCACTTCACTGACGCACGCCGTGGACGGCATCTCTAACCTTTTTGAGGAGCAACGCCATGAAATGCCCCGCTTGCAAGACGACTGACCTTCTGATGACCGAGCGCCGCTCGATCGAGATCGACTACTGCCCGGATTGCCGCGGCGTATGGCTCGATCGCGGTGAACTCGACAAGCTGATTGCAGACGACGTGGAGCGTATCGGCGCACAAGGCGGCGTAAGCCGCCATCGGGAAGATCATCGGGACCGGTACCGCGAGCATCCGCACGAAAATCATCGTTACGACGATCGCCGGTCGGGACACACGGGACACGCGGGATACAGGAAGAAACGCTCGCTCTTCGATGTGTTCGATTTCGATTGAACTCGTTAGCGGTAATGTTACGGCAGGCGTGTTCATGTAAGGCGCCTGGCCTTCCAGCCGCCGCAGGGGGGCCTGCATTGGGGCATAATGCCTCGGTATAGATGACCGGGTGACACAGGCATGTTTTACGACCAATCGTGGATGGGTGACGGCATCGTCGGCGGCATACAAGCGGGTGCGATTGCCGCGGTGATTGGATTCTTCATGCTGCTGCTGGTGCACTGGCTGACCCGCAAGCAACCCTGGAACCATGGCCGCGAACTCGGCGTGGCTTATATGCTCTCTGTGCTGCCCAGTTCCAGCGGCGATCTGTGGAACCTGATCTATTTCAACTACACCGACCTGCAGTCACCGGTGATGATGCGTACGGCACTCGAAGGCGTACACGATCCGGACAGTATCGGCACACGCGTGCTATGCGAATTCCTGGGCATAGCGGTGGGAATATCGCTGGCCTGGTTACTGCTGTTCTGGCGCGGTCGTGGGCGTGCCGACGGCGCATGACGCTGTGTGATTTCTGGCGGCGCTTCATGCCATATCCCCGCAAGGGCGCGCGATTTGACAATGCTTAACGGTAAGCGCGCCAGAATGCTCCTAATATTGAGATGTGAGCTTCGCAGCGGTACCCCTAACCGAAGCCCACGAACAATAAAGTCTCCGATATTTGATTGAAAATGCCTTCCTGCCGCGAGGAAGGCATTTTTTTGTCCGGAATCTCCGACGCCCGCCGTCCGGATTTCCGGAAAGCTGGACGGCCTGCTTGCTTCGCGTCAAAAAAATCCTTAAAAATCAAAGAGAAAGACTTGCAATCTAGCTGGCATCGACCTTGCAAAGTGGAAGCGCGGCCGCAAAGGCCCGACAACTAAAGCATGGAGACAACGATGTCCGATTTTCCCTCCCGGTATTTCTGAATTCGTCGTCTTGTCGCGGCCCGATGCCGTGCACAGGCGACACGTCTATTCGTTCGCATGATGCGCAGCGTGGCAGGCCATTGGCTCATCCACATCGCAGGAACCATCGTGAAGAAACCCTTCTATAAAGTGCTCTATGTCCAGGTGATCGCCGCCATCATCGTCGGCATTCTCCTCGGCCATTACTCGCCGGCCCTCGCTATCGACATGAAGCCGTTCGGCGACGCCTTCATCAAGCTGATCAAGATGGTGATCGGGCCGATCATCTTCTGTACGGTCGTGACCGGCATCGCCGGCATGCAGGATATGAAGAAGGTTGGGCGGGTCGGCGGCAAGGCGCTGCTGTACTTCGAAGTCGTTTCGTCGTTCGCGCTGGTGCTCGGCCTGATCGCCACGCATCTGCTCAAGCCGGGCGCGGGCTTCAACGTCGATCCGGCCACGCTCGACGGCAAGGAAGTCGCTTCGTACGCCGCCAAGGCGCACGGCCAAAGCACGGTCGACTTCCTGATGCACATCATTCCGAACACAATCACGGATGCCTTCGCACAAGGCGAAATCCTGCAGATCCTGCTGATCGCCATGCTGTTCGGCAGCGTGCTGGCGACGCTCGGCGAGCGCGGCAAGGTCGTCACGGATCTGGTCGAAAGCCTTTCGAGCGTGCTGTTCGGCGTGGTGCGCATCATCACGAAGCTCGCGCCGATCGGCGCGTTCGGCGCGATGGCCTTCACCATCGGCAAGTACGGCATCGGTTCGCTGCTGCCCATGCTCAAGCTGATCGGCACCTTCTATCTGACTTCGATCGTGTTCGTGGTGGTAGTGCTCGGCGCCATTGCGCGGATGGTCGGCTTCAGCGTGCTGCGCTTTGTGGCGTACATCAAGGAAGAAATGCTGATCGTGCTCGGCACGAGTTCGTCGGAAGCGGCGCTGCCGCAACTGATGCTGAAGCTCGAAAAGCTCGGCTGCTCGCGCTCGGTGGTGGGCCTCGTGGTGCCGACCGGTTACTCGTTCAACCTCGACGGCACCAATATCTACATGACGATGGCGGTGCTGTTCATTGCTCAGGCCACCAATACGGATCTCACGCTCACCCAGCAGCTCACGCTGCTCGCCGTCACCATGCTGACCTCGAAGGGCGCAAGCGGCGTGACGGGCGCGGGCTTCATCACGCTCGCTGCGACGCTGGCTGTGGTGCCGACCATCCCGCTGTCGGGCATGGTGCTGATTCTCGGCATTGACCGCTTCATGAGCGAGTGCCGTGCGCTGACGAATATCGTCGGCAATGGTGTGGCTACCGTGGTGGTGTCGGCGTGGGAGAAGGAACTGGATCGCAGCAAGCTGCGCGCGGCACTGCGTGGCGAAGTCGTGGCGGTGAAGGAAACGGCGGGCGCGTAAGCAAGCGTCGTGTGGCGGCGCTGCCCACGAGGGCCGCGCCTGCCTTGCTGGACGGAGAGCGGGCGCTGACGGTCCGGGTGCCCACCGCCCGGCCGTCACGCCGTCCGCCCCGCTGTCCGCTCCGACTGGTTATGGCACCGGGTTATGCCACCGGGTTATGCCACAATAACTGCACCCCACTGACCGGAATCCGCTAACGTGACGCGCCGCCTGCTGATCCTCTTCGCGCTCGTTGCCGGGCTCGTGGCAGCGTGCGGGCTCACGTGGAGCATCACGTGGCAGCGCGGCATCGACAGCTTGCGGCGCAACGCCGCGGTGCGCGTCGATCGCACCACCAATGCGCTCAAGAGTACGCTGGAGCGCTACGAATCCCTGCCTTACCTGCTGGCCGAGCATCCGTTCGTGCAGGACGTGCTGGTCACGCCTACCGCGCCGAATGTCGAGCGCGCCAATCGCTATCTGGAAGACCTGAACCGTCACGCGCGAGCCACGGCCACCTACATTATTCAGGCCGACGGGCTCTGTGTTGCAGCGAGCAACTGGCAGGAGCCGGAGAGCTTTGTCGGCGTCGAATATCAGTTCCGGCCGTATTTCATGGACGCAGTGAAGGGCGGCGTGGGCCGATTCTTCGGGATCGGCACGATCTCGCACGATCCGGGCTACTACATTTCGCAACCGGTGCGGCGCGAGGGCAAGATCGTCGGTGTGGCGGTCGTCAAGCTCAATCTGGAATGGTTTCAGGGCGCGGATGCGTCCGAGCCGCTGATCGTCACCGACGACCACGGCGTGATTTTCCTGTCGTCGGTGCCGGCCTGGAAATACCACACGGTGCGGCCGTTGTCGGGAGCGGTGGCCGACTCGATCTATCAGACACGACAGTATGCGCAGCAGGAGATTCCGCCCTTGCCGGTGACGATCGAGCGCACGCTCGAAGGCGACGCGCAGATCGTGCGCATCGGCGGCGGCCGCTATGCGCCGCGCTATCTGGCGTCGCGGCGGGCAATCGGCGAGCCCGAGTGGCAACTGATCACCATGGCGAGCGTCGACCCGGTCGACACCGACGCGCGCAACGCCGCCATTGTCACGGGCTTCGGCTACGTGACGCTGTGCCTGCTGGCGTTCTACTGGAGAACCCGGCGGGCGCGCGTGCGCGAGGTGATGCGCAGCCGTGAGCTGCTGCAGCGCGCTTATGCGGAGCTGAATCAACGGGTGGCGGAGCGGACCGCGGATCTGTCGCAGGCGAACGAGCAGCTCAAGAAGGAAGTGAGCGAGCGCACGCGCGCCGAACAGGGGTTGCGCGCGGCGCACGATGAACTGATCCAGGCGAGCAAGCTGGCCGCGCTCGGTCAGATGGCGGCGGGTATCACGCATGAGTTGAATCAGCCGCTGGCTGCGCTGCGCGGGTTCTCGGATAACACGCGGGTATTGCTGGAGCGCGGCGATCAGGCCTCGGCGCGTGAGAACCTCGAAGCGATTGCGGCGCTTACTGAGCGCATGGGCAAGATTACCAATCAGTTGAAGCTGTTTGTTGGGCGGGCTCGGCCGCGCAGCGCGCGGGCGCCGCTCGCAAAAGCGCTGCGCAATGTGCTGGCGCTGTTGCAAAAGCGGCTGCAAGGCGTGGTGGTGGTGCTGACGGTGGTAGATGCCGAATCCGGTACGCGCGCACGTTTTGATCCGTCTGATGAACATCTGGAACTGGTCGCGAATTGCGATGACTTGCGGCTTGAGCAGGTGCTGATCAATCTGCTGGGTAACGCGTTGGACGCGGTTGGGGAGCCGGGGGTCGGCCATCCGGAGGCTGGCCTCCCGGAGTCCACCACCGTTGCGCCCCGCATCGAGATCGAGATAGAAACATCTCCTGCGACGCTATCCATCTCGGTCCACGACAACGGCCCCGGCCTTCCGGACGACGTCTTGCCGCGGCTCTTCGAACCGTTCTTTACGACAAAGGAAATGGGCCAGGGGCTGGGGCTTGGCCTCGCGATCTCGTCATCGATCGCGCGTGACGCCGGTGGTTCGCTGGTGGCGCGCAACGCGCCGGACGGCGGTGCGCTGTTCGTGCTGACGCTGCGCCGGGCGCGCGTGCAGGCAGCCGATCCACTCGTTACGGGCTCCTGAATTCAGGCGGCTCCAGATGCGCTCGGGCGCTTTAAGGTGTTAAAGACAATGGTCAACAATAGTTTGCCGGTGCTGTATATCGAGGACGACGAACTGGTGCGTCGCGCAAGCGTGCAAAGCCTGCAGCTCGCCGGGTTCGATGTCACCGGCTATGCGTCGGTGGAAGCGGCGTCGCGCGCGATCAGCGCGGAGTTTGCGGGCGTGATTGTCAGCGACATCCGCTTGCCGGGCGCGAGCGGCCTCGATCTGCTCGCGCAATGCCACGAGCGTGCACCCGATGTGCCGGTGATTCTCGTCACCGGTCATGGCGATATTTCGATGGCGGTCCAGGCGATGCGCGACGGCGCGTACGACTTCATCGAGAAGCCGTTTGCGTCGGAGCGCCTGATCGAAACGGTGCGGCGCGCGCTCGAGCGCCGCACGCTGGTGCTCGAGAATCACGCGCTGCGCCGCGAACTGGCGGGGCAGAACGCGGTGGCGCCGCGCATCATCGGCCGCAGTCCGGTGATCGAACAGGTGCGGCGGCTGATAGCGAATGTCGCGCCCACCGATGCGTCGGTGCTGATCAACGGCGATACCGGTGCAGGCAAGGAACTGATTGCACGCAGCCTGCACGAGCTGTCGCCACGGCGTGACAAGCCGTTTATCGCGGTCAATTGCGGCGCGTTGCCTGAACCGATGTTCGAGTCGGAGATGTTCGGCTACGAGCCGGGCGCGTTCACCGGCGCGGCGAAGCGGCGCATCGGCAAGCTTGAGCACGCGTCGGGCGGCACGTTGTTTCTCGATGAAATCGAGAGCATGCCGCTCGGGCTGCAGGTCAAGTTGCTGCGGGTGCTGCAGGACGGCGTGCTGGAACGCCTCGGCTCGAACCAGCCGATCCGCGTGAATTGCCGCGTCGTGGCGGCCGCCAAGGGCGACATGAGCGAGCATGTCGCGGCCGGCACCTTCCGGCGCGACCTGCTGTACCGGCTGAATGTGGTGACGATCGCGCTGCCGCCGCTCGCGGAGCGGCGCGAAGACATCGTGCCGCTCTTCGAGCATTTCCTGCTCGACGCGGCGGTGCGTTACCAGCGTCCCGCGCCAATGCTGACCGACCGTCAGCGCGCCGGCCTGATGCAGCGCGACTGGCCGGGCAACGTGCGGGAACTGCGCAATGCCGCCGACCGCCTGGTGCTCGGCGTGGCAGAAGACCCGATGGCGGCTTCGGTCGATGAGGCGCAGGACGCGCAGTCGCTCAAGGAGCGCGTCGAGCAATTCGAACGGGCGGTGATTGCCCAGGCGCTGGAGCAGACGGGCGGAGCGGTGGCGGTGGCGGCGGACCGCCTGCAACTGGGCAAGGCGACGCTTTACGAGAAGATCAAGCGCTATGGGATCGCGGTGAAGGGGGAGGGAGAGCGTTGATCGCCGCCGGGGCCCAGAGGTCTGCGGGCCTGTGATCGGCAAGCGTCAAAAGCCAAAGGCCAAAAGCAACGCGCCGGTAGCGGACAAGCCCGCTACCGGCGCGTTTTTATCTGGTGCCCCGCATGACTTCAAGCGGCGTTCAGCGCCTTTTCCAGCAACTGGTCGAGCTCGGCGAACTGAGGCTCACCCACATAGCGCTTGAGAATCTTGCCGTCCTTGTCGACCACAAAGGTGGTCGGCGTCAACTGCACGTTGCCGAACTGCTTGGCAGCCGAGCCGTCATCCATGGCTACCTTGAACGGCAGGCGGCGCGTCTCGCTGTAGTTGGTCACGTACATGGGCGCGTCGTAATTCATCGCGACCGCGACGAATTCCAGACCCTTGCCCTTGAAGCGGTTATACGTGTCGACCATCTGCGGCATTTCCTTCATGCAGGTGTCGCAGTTGGTTGCCCAGAAGTTGACAAGGTAGACCTTGCCCTTCAGATCGGCCGTGGAGACTTTCTGGCCCGACAGCAGCGTGAAAGTGGCGTCCGGAACGTGCTGCTGGCCGTTGAAGGCGAAATAACCGGCAATCGCGATTGCACCGGCGACAACCGCCATCGCAATGTAGCGGACCGGGCTGGCGCGCTTCGATACGGGGGTAGACGGGGTAGGGCTCATGAACGGGACCTCGAAATTTCGCGCAGCACGCGCGCAACGTTGCGTCAGTATTGTAGCCGCAATCCTGCGCAGAGGCAGGATGTGGCCGGTGCGCTGTCCGTGCCTGGGCGATCGGCGGATAATGGGGTTTTATGGCTCGCCTTTTGCCGGCTTCGTCCTCATGCTCCGACCCGTATTTGCCGCTGTTCGTCTTTTGTCCCCGCGCTTTCCTGCGAATTTTCTTGCCAGTTTTGCCGTAGTCCGTGCTGGCGGCTTGCGCTGTCTGTCTTCCGGGCTGGCGACGGCGCGCGCCGTGCTCGGCATGGGCGTCTGCGTCATGGCTTTAGGCGGCCTGCTGGCCGCCTGTTCGCCGACCTACGACTGGCGCACGGTCATGAACAGCGACAACGGCTACACCGTCGACCTGCCGGCCAAGCCGAGCAATGATGCCCGCCAGATCCAGATTGGCAGCGCCTCGATGCAAATGGCGATGCAAACCGCCGAGGCCGGCAAGGCGGTGTTCGCTGTCGGCACCGTGATGCTGCCTTCCGACGACCCGCAAACGCAGCGCACAGCGCTGGACTTCCTGCGCGACGGACTCGCCCGCAATGTCAACGTCGCGCCCGATGCGCACGCGGTACAGATTCCGCTCGCAGCGGGCGGCGAGGTGCCCGGCCTCGAAATGACGCTGAACGGCAAGGCCGGTGAAGAACAGGAAAACCGCACGGTTTACGCACGGCTCGTGGCTCACGGCCGGCATGTCTACCAGGCGGCGATCATTGCCAGCCAGCCGCTGCCCCAGGAGCAGGTGGATCAGTTTTTCCGGTCTTTCCAGCTTTATTGAGGTGTTGCGATCGCATGAGCGGGGTGACGTAGATCACTGCTCTCAGTGAAAGTTCCTTCGCAGGTTATCGCGCTAATAGCCGGATTTTATGGGGATTTTTCCGTTGCTCACAGCGCCTGTGGATAACTTTGTGGAGAACCTTGTGCGGAACGCCGCAAATGCCCGTCCGGTGGGCCTCCGGTCGCTTTTCTCCGTCTCGGGGGAAATAAAAAAGATCAATAAAATCAAGGATCTCTACGAAACACCTCGAACCCGCCTTTCAATTAGCCATAAATTTGTCAGGAATGCTGTTGTGTGCATAAGTCAAGTCTTGACAGCTATTTTTTTGCTTTATCCAACCGCGAACGCGCGCCGGTATTGAACCGCTTCGGCGATCTGGCTGCCGCTTGGCACCTGGGTGCCCGCCAGGTCGGCAATCGTCCGGGCAACCTTGAGCACCCGGTAGTAGGCGCGCGCCGACCAGCCGAAGCGATCGCCCGCTTCGCGCAGCAGCGCTTCGCCGGCGGCGTCGGGCCGGCACACCTCATCGACCTCACGTCCGCTCAGCTCACGATTGGTTTTGCCCTGCCTCGCCAGTTGCCGGGCCCGCGCCGCGCTGACCCGCACGGCGATGGCTGCGCTTGGTTCGCCGGCGGCGTTAGCGCGCGCGGCGAGTTCGGCCGAGGTGAGTGCGGGGATCTCGATCTGGATATCGATACGGTCCAGCAGCGGTCCTGACAGCTTGCGCAGATAGCGCCCGGCGACTTCCGGCGTGCAGCGGCAGCGCCCGTTCGGATCGCCGCGCCAGCCGCACGGGCAGGGGTTCATTGCCGCGATCAACTGGCAGGCCGCCGGGAAATCCGCCTGCAGGGCAGCTCGGGAAATCGTGATCCGGCCGGCTTCCAGCGGTTCGCGCAGGGTCTCCAGTACATGACGATCGAATTCAGGAATTTCATCGAGAAAGAGCACCCCCAGGTGCGCAAGCGTGATTTCGCCTGGCTGCGGTGGATTGCGCCCGCCCACCAGCGCCGCCGCGCTCGACGAATGATGCGGCGCGCGGAACGGCCGCTGCCGCCATTGCGCCGGCGAGAAGCCCGACATGCTGGCCGACAGCAGCGCTGCGGAGGTGAGCGCTTCGTCGTCGGTCATAGGCGGCAGCAGGCTGGGCAGGCGCGCGGCCAGCATCGACTTGCCGGCGCCGGGCGGCCCGACCATCAGGATATTCGGTCACATAAAATCCACGTCGGTCTACACTTGGCTGGATGTAATGTGACCGAACATGACAATTGAATGATGCCCGGTAGGATGGTAGTGTGCCACATGCTTTAAAGTAATCTCAAGCGGTCGAGCTTTCATCACCGCCCCCCTGAAGCGCTTTCAACCGTGAATTTTTCATGACAATGCTGAATTTCAAGTTCCTGTGACTGGCGATATCCGGGATTTTGTTCCCCGGAATTAGCGGCTGAGAAAATCCGGCTTTATTTCTGATGACGAGCATTCGCTTTTCTCGATCAAAATCCGAGTAGGTTGAAATCTGAAGCTGTGCGTCTACATCGGCTTCAGAGTATCCGGACGCGATAAGGTCCCTTCGTTTTTCCTCAATTTCTTCCGGACTTTCAGGGACTCCTCCCGGAAACAGGACAATTTCGCCAACTACTCGTCGAATCTGCTCGTTGATTCTGGCGCGTATTTTAAAAAGTTCTTCACCAGTCGCTGCGCGCATGGACTCCATCAATTCCGGCATGCCATTCGATTGAGAATCGATGTTTCTGGAATAGACCTCCAAGGCCATCGCTTTCTTTTCATTGATCGACATCAGTCTCTTTTCCATTTCCAGCGAATTTTCAAGGTCCGAAATTCTGCTCATGACTGATTTCGGCGGCGTTTCCTCATCCTCTATGGCTTTGATGAGGCGATCAATCTGCTCTTCAGTTATTTTTATCGATGTCTTGCTTTTTTCGACATTCGCCCGGCAGCTTTCCAGTATGGATTGTTGCCCATTTAGTTCGTGAGCAAATTGACGAAAATCGACGCCGCGCACGAATTTGAGTACAAATTCTTCCAGGTCGTCGTAATTCCACGTGATTTTCTTTTTACATCCTGTACTGCGTGCTGCCGCACTGCAACGCACATATTTCCACGGACTAGTTCTATCTCTACTCATGCCCTTGGTGACATAAGTCATACGGCTTCCGCAATAGCCACAGAAGAGCAGATGGGTGAAGATGTTCGCGAAGCTGGCCCCTCTACGTCCCCCAAGCTGTCTGCCTCTTGCCTCCAGTGTCGCTTGAACCAGAGAAAATTCCTCGTCGGAAATAAGTCGGGGGAAATAGTCCTTGACAGGTTCGCCAACCGGAACGGATTTTTTGTCAATTTTGCTGTGCGCCTGAAATTCACCAATCAGGGCGCGGTTGTTTATGATTTTTACAATATAAGAATCAAACCATGTTCTGCTTTTGCTTTTAATTACGATTGAAGGTATTCCTTCCTCGTTCAGTGTTTGGGTAATTTTTCTTCGCCCAATCCCTGAGAGAGTAAGCGCAATAATTCTTCTGACTATCGTGGCCTTTTCCTCTACGATTTCATACTTATTTTCTTCTTTGTTCAGGCGAAGCCACGCTGGGCAAATCCCTGTAAGTTTTTTGTTGTCTATATTGTTTCTCTTGTATTCCCATTTCGATTTTAGTCGCTGGCTTTTAATCAGGCTTTCTTCGTGGCCGCGGGTCAATATCGTGATTGAGATGATCAACTGAAAGGGCTTGTCGTTTGCATCCTTTTCGTTGTACGTTGTTCCGTCGCACATCGTGACAATGGTAATTCCAGCTTTCAGCAAACTGAGGAACAAAGTCAGTGCGTCGAGAATGCTTGCGCGCGTAATCCGATCCAAAGACTCGACCAGAAGATACGAGCCGCGAGCGATAATTCCTTGATTCACTGCTGCGATAAAGCTCCCTAACCCGCGATCTATATCAAGGTTGGACTTGTCATAGGCTGAAACTCCAAAATCATTAAATGTCAGCTTCTCGTTGAGTTCAAGGCCATGCTCTTTCGCATATTTTTGGGTCAACTCGTATTGGCGTTGAAAAGAGTGGCCCTTGCGTTGCTCGGGTGTCGAGAAGCGGATGTACGAGTAGGCCGTTGGCTTCGTCATATACGTGTCGGTCATCAGGTAGGGAAGTATTGTAGCCGACTATAGTCATGTTTGGACTACCAGCAAGTGCGAACCACCTTGTGCCGAGCCGGTATGACGCTGGCAAAGCTGCCCGATCAACAACGAGGAATTCCATGAACGTTTACGTCGTCACGCTGCGCACTACCAAATCGTCGGAAGTAAAGACCGTCACAGTCCAAGCCAACACGGAGGCTGGCGCGATGAGCAAAGCCGTAGCCCAGCATCCGGGATGGATGGTATCGGGTACGCCGAAGGTCATCGGGTAGCCCGACAATCCCTTCGGCTTGTCGGCTTGTCGAAAATTGATCAGGACGCGTCGTGGGCTGCTGGCGCGACTCGGCGGCGGCCCGTGCACTCTCCAATCTTCAAATTAGCTTTCAATGAAAAGTCAAATATTTCGGAAAACGCTTCTCTTACAGATCTTGGGTTCGATTGCGTTCGCCACCGCCACCGCCCACGCCGCGACCACCACTCGAAGCATCGCCTATGACTGTGGAGTGAAGGGGAACAGCTACCAGCTATTGGCAATTAACGCAGATCATCGATTCTTCACGTCGCCCGTCTCAACGGGTTCTGATGGCAAACCGGAGATCACTGAGCCGACGATGGGTAAATGGGATATTCAAGATAACGGGCAGGCGCATGGTCTCTTCCTGCACGTGCAAAGCAAAATTGTCATCGACCGGAAACCTGCTCGACTGATTCAACTGCGTCAAGTACAAGTATTTCTGTACGAACAGGATGACCCGACCGGCGACATCATTATTGAGAAAGTTCTGGAAGGAGACGACGGCAGTCCGAAACCGGTAGCCGTCAAACAGCCCGTTGTTCATTGCGTGCGGGATGTGACGCAGGACGGGATGGTCGGCGGTTGGTTTGACCGGTTGCCGGGTGAATCCTGGCACTGACGGGAAGGACTGTTCGACCTCACACAGATCGTCGGCAAGGATATCTTGCTGATATTGAATTCAGCGATAGACCAAACGCAACGCAAAAAAAGCCAAAATGAAAATCAACACGATGCTGGTATCCGGGGTAGTCCTTATGCTTCTCGGCGGATCGAGTCAAGCCCAGACATTTAGCCAGCGCGAGGTCGACGAAATACGTCAATTGGATCAGGAATGGGCGACCTTTCCACCGGTCAATAACGAGACTTGCAGGGAAGCGAAACAGTTCGCGGCCTACTCACTCGGTTCAGTGCGGGCAGCTTTGCGGCAAATCCGACAACATCAAGACCAAGCGGTGCAAACCTACGGCACTCTGCAAGATCCCGAAACTCGACAGCGAATGCTCGCTGGGGAACTGGAGGCCTCGGATAAATGGATCGAGAGCTCTGTGTACGTGGCTCTCGGAAACGTCAGGCAAGCAAAAAAACAATGCCTTGGGAATTCAAGATAAACAGCCCGCAGAAAAAATTGCAGTGTGCATGCAGAGGCTGGATGAAGGGGGTAACGTTGGGAGTTGAGGCGCGGATCAAGCGGCTTGCCGACAGAAGGCGCACTCACTATCGGGCGCTGCTCGATAGCATGTGGGGTACGAACGATACGGATTTTTCCGACAAAACCGTGCTGGCGATTTTGGCCGCAAAGCATGGTTCATGGTCGAAGGCGATGACGTTGGACGACATGCTCCGAAGTCTCGGCATCGATCCATAGCCCGCGACCGGCGCGTCGCTTGCGTTACGTTGGACCGGGCTAATGCCGAAAGTCGAAAACAATAGATCGGGGAGTGCAGATGTTCTGTAGTTCATGTGGGTGCGCAATTGCTGCGCGTTCAAAATTCTGTAGCGGTTGCGGAATCGAACTCGCCGCAGAAGATCAAACCCAGGCAACGCAAAGCGCGGCGGACGGCTTGTCCAACACGCATGGGCCTTTGTCACCAGCTATCCGAGCCGAACTGAAGAAATTCGAGCGACACTCAAACATGACCTGTCTCGAATGTGGGTACAGCGGATTGATGGGCGCGATCACCTCCCGGAAAGTTCCCTGGTTTCTTTCCTACTGGACGTGGATACCACTCGTCGTCGTTTTCTTTGCCGCAGCGTTCGCCGCTGGTGCTATCGACACCGGATGGCCGTGCATCTTCCTCGGAGTCGCTATTAGTAGCGTCAGATCACTTCTTTTACGATCGTATCGAAAGGAACGGCTTTCCTGCCCTTCATGCCTCCGCTTGCTGACTGCCAGAAAGTGAAGGCGAGCGGTGATGGTTGAGCGAAAAGAGTCCATGTATAGGGCTGCTTATGATTTCGCCGTATCGAGAATGCTCGACTTCATCTTCAGCAGCCGTTGAACGCGCAAATGTTTGGCGGCTATTGGCGAGTGGCATCAAATGGTCTGGGACACCGAACGGTGAATTTCCGTAGACGACCCTCATCGGCCACACCAGTCTCTGCCTTGATTGTCCGCTTTTGTTCCAGCGTCACGAAATCGCCAGAGCAGCGGGACCCCCGATATGTTTCTTCTCGCTATCGATCCGGTACCTGGAGAGTAAAGACGCGACGCGTTTTCGTAGAACTGGT
>SDBV01008626.1_pt1 | contig 13710 bp, 15 predicted proteins | sample 2277081 | NCBI WGS metagenome assembly SDBV01 (sample SAMN10402039, study PRJNA504765) | marine sediment metagenome | isolation source: marine sediment core GS10_PC15, 223 cmbsf | place: Arctic Ocean: Southern Knipovich Ridge | collected 2010 | reverse complement strand
CCTATGAAAATTTACAACAGTGCCAGAAAGCGGCGCACATGATTGAAGCCCAAGTAGTAAACCGCCGATTTAGACGGTTAAGGGCGCGGTGCCAGCCAATGCTCATAGCCCTACAGGAGCAACCTAATGCCTGAGCCTGTTTGGATTACAGTTATTATTAAACAAATAACTACACTAGCTATATTGGTAGATCATGGTGTAGAAAAATCTGTATGGATTCCACGATCTCAAATTTCAGATTACTCGGAAGAAACATATCAGGTCGGAGACAAGATAGAGATAGAAATTCCTGAATGGTTAGCTCTTAAAAAGGATATGATATAGTGGGTAAACGTACCTATGCGGAAATTCCTAATCCTGGATTTAAAAAGTCTATAGTTGAAGCTGTTAAAATAGAATTAATATGCCCTATTCGACAGTGTAAGACACCTATGGAAGGAACAGGTATTAGTTTAATGAGTGACAAAACCTTTTTGCATAGATGCCCGAAGTGTAAGCATGAAACATATACTAAATTTCAATATCCGAGACTATCATGGAAATAGTACCAGGAGTATTTTTACTTTATCTTGATGTAACATGGCCTGCTTTATATAAAAAACTAATGAAAGAGCCTATACCCGAGATGATTAAACATTTAGATATTGTGTGTAAAATATCTAAGAGTGAACTGTTCACGCTTCCAGTTGCTTGTGCACGTTGGCAAGGGATTCTTGAAGAGATGTACGCCGTTAACGGTAATTTAGAGTTTTAATAGTAAGGAGAAAAAGTATGAGTTTTATTAAAATGCCAGGACTAGGTGATGCACAAGAGCAACCATTACCACCCGAGGGTTTGTATGATCTAGTTATTACAGACGCTCAACTAAGAGAAAAAGATGGTAGATCTAGCATAATGTGTATTCTTAAAATAGAGAACACAGAAGAAGATTATGCGTCACTCTTCCATCATATTGGTCTGCCAAATTCTGAAGATGAACCAGACAAAGCTAAGGCTAAGAATTTATTTGCCAAGAGATTCTTTATGCAATTCTCTATACCTATTGAAGCAGGAGGTTTTGATATAGAAACTCTTGTTGGGTGTAGAGCACGGGATGTTAAGGTAAAAACTAGTGAGTTCGAAGGAAAGCCTACTCGTAATGTAGAGATAGATAGACTTCCTGAAGAAGGCGAACTGTAAGAATAGGTTGGGCCGACTTAAGTCAGAGGAGGTGTTGCGTATAACGTGTCATTGGGCTTCCGTCATAGGTCGGCTCAACCGCTTTTTAAGGAGAATATCTTGAGTACGGATACAGTACGTCTTAGTGTGCCTATACCGAAAGAACTAAATACCACCTTGACTAGCTTCTTAGTCCGAGGTACGAAAGCCCAAGTCATTAGAGAACTGATAGCTCTACTCATAACTGCTCAGAAAGAACAAAAAAATTCCTATATTGTAGACGATCTTCTTCGAGGTCGTTGTAAGATAACCGTTCAAAATTTGAAGGGGTAACTTATAATGACCAAAAAGCTAGAAGATTTGTTCACCAGTTTTACAGAGTTATCTAATCAAGAACAATTAGATAAGATAAGACAAGTTCGGGATACTCGTTCAATCGAGAGACCTGCTGTTGCTAAGCGTAGACAAAAGAAAGCTATAGATAAGACAGAGAAGCAAATTGATAAGACAAAAGGATTATTAGCAGCTTTATCTGATGAGGAGAAAGCTGAGTTGAAGAAACGATTAGGAGGCGAGTAATGGGTTATTTAACAGATGGTCTAACATTTAATACTTTACGAGGCGGCAATATAGCACGTATTCCACAATTTAGAAATGCAAGAGGATTACTAGCTCATAATAAAACTGGATCAGATTGGTCATTAAATGACTGGTATACTGCTATGATAGGTGAAGCAGGAGAAGCAGGTAATTTACTTAAAAAAGTACGACGTGGTGATTTTACTTTATTAGAAGCACAAGAAGAATTAGCAAAAGAATTTGCAGATATTGTAATATACTTAGATATATTAGCAAACCAATGTGAGATAAATTTAGGTGAAGCAGTAATGTCAAAGTTTAATGAAGTTTCTCAGCGTAATGGTTGTACTATCTATCTTGACGCAGAAGATTGGCATATTAGGGAGAATCATAATGAGTGTATTAAGTGATAAAATTTTTAAAATCTGTTCTACATTAAATGATGAGATAAGAGAAGCTAAGAAGAAAAAGTTAATGATTGAAGTTAAGATAGGTAATACTAGTTATTTTATTCATCCTAACGATAAAGATGAAGCAGTTCCTCAGATTGAAGTATATACTTGGAAACGACAATGACTAAAGAAAAAATTGAAGTGGTTAAAACAAAACTAAGGAAAGTTCCTATAGCTGATATTATTATAGGAGATAGATTTAGACAAGAAATAGAACTAGATGAAAATTTTCTAAATAGTATTAAAGCTAAGGGCGTTCTACAACCAATTACGTTGAATAAGAATCTTGAACTTGTTGCTGGTGGTCGTCGCTTAGCTGCTGCTAGTCAACTAGGACATAAAACAATTCCTGCTCTTATTCGTGACACAGAAGATGAACTCGATCTCCGGGAGTGTGAACTCCTTGAGAATAGTATGAGGAAGGACTTGAATTGGGTAGATCAGGTGAAGTTAACCAATCGAATACATAACCTCTTACAAGAGAAATATGGTGATGAACTATCACAAGGTTGGGGGCAGAAAAGAACTGCTGAAGTAATTAATCGTTCTGTCGGCGGTATTAATCGCCACGTACAAATGGCTGAATATCTTGAAATGTTCCCTGCCTTAAAGGATTGTCCTACCGAGGATGAAGCAGTTAAAACTGTTCGTAAGTTAATTGAGAAAGTTCAAATCAAACAGATGGTTGCTGAACATCACGAAAGGCTGGCAGAAACCAGCGACGAAGAAATAAGAAAGATTGAAGACCCGAGGGTTCGTAATGCTATGTCAGCAGAAAAACATTATCGAGTAGGTGATGCTCTCACGGGTATGAAACAAATGATAGAAGATGGGCTTAAACCACCTATCGCTTTAGTAGAAGTTGATCCGCCATATGGAATAGATATTAAGGATAAAAAGAAGGGAGAAGCAGATACAAAACTTAAAAAATATGAAGAGATAGATGCAGAATGGTATCCTAAATTTCTACGAGATACTGCTATCTATGTATACGGCTGTACTCCCAAGAATTGTAGAGTTATATGGTGGTTCGGAATTGAATGGTATAAGGAGGTATATGATGTACTCACCGAGATTGGATTCAGCGTTGACAAGATTCCTTGCATATGGGCTAAACCAGCAGGACAGAGCAATAGCCCTGAATTGTATCTTGCTAGATGCTACGAACCTTTCTTTGTCGCAACAAAAGGGGAAGGTATCCCCATTCGGAAACGAGGACGCAGTAACATATTCCAATTTCCTACTGTTCCGGCAGCTCGCAAGTATCATCCCACTCAGCGACCCGTTGAGCTCATGCGGGAAATACTTCAGACATTTGCTTACCCAGGAAGTATTATCCTCTCGCCCTTTCTCGGGAGTGGGGCAACTCTTAGAGCGGTCTATGCCGAAGGAATGATGGGTTGGGGCTGGGATTTAAATGGAGATAATTATGAACCTTTTCTTGCGGCTGTGGAACAAGATATTCAAGGATACACAGATAAGAGTTTGGAAGATGAAGGAGAGGATACCACTGACCCGGTATTTTAAGAAAGTAGGGTATAGAAGATGGAAGGAAATTAGAATAGAAGAATATCTTGAGTTAATGCAAACTGAAGAGGATGAATTACATTGAGCTTTATTCCCATAATCCCAGATAGAACTATCATGGGTAGAGAGGATGCTGACATTCTTATTGTTGGTGACTGCCCAGATGTTCATGCCATAAAATCCGGTAGACCTTTTGCCGGTCCTGTAGAAAGTTGCCTTGAGCAATGTCTCCATATAACTGGCATGATTAAATCCGACGTATTGATAACTAATATAGTCTGTAATGATACACATACAGAGAGATATTGGGATGAGAAGAAACATAGACCTATAAGAAGTATAAGAGATAATCTTCTTGACCTAGCTAAACTAATAGAGAAAACACAGCCTAAGATAATAGTAACCTTAGGTGATATGGCCATGTGGGCTATGACTGGTACAGCTAAGGTAGCAGAAACTAGAGGCTACCCATTGGTAACTCCAAAGATGGGCCTAACCGTTATCCCTACTTTTCATCCAAGTAAGTGTATATGGTCTAACTATATATGGCGTTACTATATCTCGCATGATTTAGGCAAGGCTAAGAGATTTGTTGAAGAGAATATACAACTTAAGATGCCAGAAACTATCATTCCCGAGACTTTTGGTACCGCAGTTGAATGGTTAAAATACTTTAGGGAGCAGAAAGAAGTTAGTATAGATATTGAGTGTAGTAATTTTGAAGTTAGTTGTATAGGTTTTGCCGATCGGATTGACTTAGGTGTCTCAATTCCTTTTGATATGCGGTGGACAGAAGAAGAAGAAGTTATACTGTGGGGTCTAGTAGCTGATATACTAGGTGATGTGAATATAATAAAGGTTGGTCAAAACTTCATCTTTGATATACATTTCCTCGCGTATAGAATGGGTATTATTACTAGAGGTATGATTAAAGATACAATGATGAGTCACAGTATTATGTTTCCAGATTTCTTAAAGAGTTTAAATTTTCTAGCTTCTATACATACTGATAGGCAGAGGTGGAAAGATATGATTAAGTGGAAGAATATAAAGAGGGAATCCTGATATGGCAGACTATGGAGCTTTTAAAACAAATAGAGACGTACCTAAACCTTGGAAGGCTTGGTTTAATAAAAAGGGAATTGCCACTTATTGCGGCTCTAGTAAAACAAAAGGACAAGCACGACAGACAGCTTTGAATAAATATAGAAGTTATAAAAGAGAACATAGCGTTGCTAAAAAGTTTTTAAGCTTACCAAGAATAGAGATATAGATATATTGCAATGCAGCAATCTGAAGTTTTAGAAAAATAGGAATTGAGATATGAGTGATAAAGAAATACAAGTTAGAGTTATAGCTAAATATTACTGGAGACAACCAACACAATCTATGGAAGAAAAGATAGAAAGAAGGCAAGAACAATTAGTATTAGATAAAATTGCTATTAACATAAGTATAGCTGTAGAAAAGATTATAGAAAGTGTATTAAAATATACGAAATGACTACTCACATAGACAATAATACTTTAATCTATAATGCTTTCGATGCAGCCATCACGCTCGAATGTGCGGATGCTTTTATGCCCGACATATTTAAATCTCCTGCAGATAATTATCCAACATTCGAAGATACCTATAATCATACTATAGATTTGTTTGAACCTCTAATGTATATGATGATTAGAGGAGTTAGAGTAGAACAAGAGAAAATAGCAGAGACCAGAATTAAGATTAACGCCAAGCTAGATGAATTACAAAAAGAAATTAATGAACTTTGTGGTAGATATATTAATCCTAACTCTCCAAAAGATACACAAACCTATTTCTACGTCGAGAAAAGAATTTCTCCCTACTATAAAAGAAATCTAAAGGGTAAAAGTAGTGTAACAACTGATGATAAAGCCTTGCAGAGGATTGCTAGAGGTACGGCTAACAGACGAGGATTGCGAGAAGCAAAGTTAATGCAACAGTGGCGCGGCCTTAGAAAGCTTCGTGGAACATATATAGATATAACATTCGACAAAGATAATAGATTACGTTGTAGTTATAATCCTAGAGGCACTAAGTTTGGTCGTCTATCCTCTAGTAAAACTGTATTCGATACTGGTATGAATATGCAAAATCTGCCAGAAGCATTTAAAGGATTTATTCTAGCTGATGAGGGAAAGATATTTATAGATTTAGATAAACGTCAAGCTGAATGGATTGTAGTAGCATATGAATGTGGTGATCTTAGTATGATAAACGCTATCCAAACTGGTGTCGATGTTCATGCTTACACAGCAAGTCAGATGTTTAAAGCTCCTGTAGAATTAATTCTTAAGGAAGATAAAATAATAGGACATGAAAATGACCCTGAGATTATCCGGCAGAAGCGAGTAAACATACCAGCTATTGATATGATGATACGGGAAAATATGTGGCTTCCCCGTACAACTTCTATAAGACAATGTGGAAAGAAAAGTAATCATGGTCTTAACTATGATGAAGGATACAAAACTTTTTCTCTTATCAATGAGATAACAGAGAAAGAAGGTAAAGTTATTGTAGACTTCTATCATAGTATCTACCCAGGGATTAGACAAGAATATGAAGTTGTTAAACAAGAGTTAGCAAATAATAATAGAACTTTATTAAACTTATTCGGAAGGCCTTGTAGATTCTTAGACAGATGGGGAGACAAACTATTTAAAACTGCCTACAGTTACAAGCCACAATCTACAGTAGGCGAATTAGTAAACCGAGCTATTGTTAAAACCTATAGAGATAATTCTCCAGAGACTGAAGATTTAGAAATACTAGCACAAGTTCACGACAACGTGTTATATCAAAATAAAGTTGATGCGCTTAGCATAAGTAAAGCTATCTTTGTAGCCAAAGAACACCTCAACCCGGTATTGAAAACAGGAGGCAGAGAATTTCAAATAGCAACTGATATGAAAATTGGATACGATTGGGGGAATCTACATAAGGTTCCATTAGTAAATAACCTGGATGATCAAGTAGACCTAGTAAAGGAAACACTAGATGGTATCGAGAGGACTTAGCGATTGGATTTCTGCATACTTAGAATATGTCGATGATACAGAACCACCGCTATCATACCACGTTTGGACAAGTGTCTCCCTAATAGCGGCATCTTTACAGAGAAAGGTATATATACGATGGGGCCATGAAACAATCTATCCTAATATGTACGTTGTACTTATTGGGCCTAGTGGGAAATGTCGGAAGGGAACTGCTATGGCTATCGGCAGAGACTTACTTACAGGTATGTCAAAGGTAAAAGTCTGTAGCGAAGCTATCACGCCAGAAGCTCTTATTAGAATGATGAAGGAAGCTACTGATAATGTCATTGATCCTCAGAATCCTAGTGAGATAAAGTTCCATTGTTCTATTACAGCTTTCTCCGCCGAGTTAAGTGTATTCCTTGGACAAAACGATCTAAGATTTTTAAGTAACCTAACTGATTGGTATGATAGTAACGATCTTTGGGAATATAGAACAAAGAACGCTGGCACTGATGAAATTAATGGAATCTGTTTTAATCTATTAGGAGCAACTGCTCCAGACTGGTTGCAAAGTATACTACCTGCGGAGGCTATAGGTGGAGGGTTCACTTCCCGGATTATATTCGTAGTTGAGGAGGATAAGAGAAAGATAGTTCCTAAGCCTATGCTAACTGAAGAAGGGAAAAAGCTAAGGATTATATTGAAAGAAGATCTGGAAAGAATTAATACTTTAGTAGGCGAGATAACATTCGCCCCGGAAGCTGAGAATATATACACGAGCTGGTATGAAGAACAGAATATAAAGATGAAAGCTGGGAACCCACCCCTGAAGGATCCAAGATTTGCAGGCTATTGTGAAAGACGAGCTACTCATATTAGAAAACTATGTATGATATTTTCTGCTAGTCGTGGCAACGATATGATTATAACTGCTAATGACTTTGAAAGATCACATGAGTTGTTAAAAAAAACTGAAGTTAAAATGACTAGAGTCTTTGGTGGTTTAGGTTCAGCTAAGTATAGTCATATCATAGAGAAAGTATTACAGTTGTTAGTGAAAGAAAAGACTGTTAAAAGATCATACCTGTTGAGTTTATTCTATAGGGATTTAGATTCAGAAACCTTAACTGTGATTGAAGACACGCTGCAAAAGATGAAAGTTATTAAATTAAGTATAGATCCAATAGCTAATGAAGCCACTTATATATTTATTGGGAAGGATTTGATATAGGAGTAATAGAATAATGGAAAAACTTATACTGTATATAACTATTATAATCATAACACTAATACTTATGAATGGTATAGAGGCTATAGCAGAGAAGTTACCAAGACAGGCGATCTATATTGAAATAGTCTGTCCTAATGGTTATCACGCTAGAGTAGAAAAACGACCAGGAACTAGACGATACTACTGTGATAGTAATACACCTAGCGCCTCTAACCCATAATTGGTTGACCCCTACCTCTACCATTGGATTAAATAGATCGTCCAACACAGGCCATTGTGGGGGGTCTCATAGGCATCTATTGACCATATTTCACAGCCTGGTATTCAAAATTTGAACGCGCAACTATTTGTTTAAATCCTCTAGGGATGCTGGTATACCTAAACCATAGGTATTAACTAGATTGTTATAATGAAGATTAAATTCTTCCGACCATAGAGTGATACCTGGAGTTTCGTTTATCTTAAATGACAGACTAAACATCTGTTCTCGCTCAGGATGATCCTTCTTCCTAAGAGACCAATAGAAGACATTGGCTGCTGCTTCAGGTGGTTCATTGACTAAACTCATCCACCAAGTCTTAGGTAGGAATCCTATATCTAGATTGTGTTGTGAATAAAAGGTATCTACTAAAACTCTAGTAGCAAAAGCTGAGAACTCTCTTTCTGCTTGAAACGGATTATCCCCCGCCCCCTCTCCGATTAAATCAATCAAGGCTTTAAAGTCACCAGACTTCTTTCCTTCTTTAAAGGCTGCTCTGAAATCATCCTGACGTAATTTGTATCTAGTATTAGCTGCTCTTGAAAGCTGTCTAGCTTCCGTATTAGATACTGCTGCCGGATGAGTCAGATGGATAACTCTGCGAAGAATTGGAGACTGAGCTAAATCCTCTAATGTTAGTTCTCCATATGTCTTATCTATTTCTGCTGCGGTAGCCGCTGGATCTTTTGATCTAGCTATCTGATCTTGTATCCAGTATGCTCCATAAATATATGTGTTAGTTGGCGCAATAGTCTTAATCGCTTGCTGTGTACGGACAGGACTTATAAAGTCTCCAACACCTGTCTCGGGGTCTGTCCCAATCTTACCTAAGTCTTTAAAGAACTGTGGAGTATCTTCATAGAACTCTGCACCTAACTGTACGTTTCCACCTTTCCATATATCGTCATTAAACCAAAATCTCTTATTAGATGATAAGTTTCTCCAAGCATCTATCGTTGGAATACCAGATGACGTTGCACCAAAACTACCAGCGAATAACTCAGCCCATTCTTCAATTTCCATATCCCAAGTTCCCTCTGCGGGAGGATCGAAATGTCTTTTAACAGCTGCTTCAAATAAAGCTGAGCCGATAAGGAATGAATTATCCTTTTTAATATGATACGTCAAGAATCTTTTATTACCTTTCTCATCAATTATAAATCTATCTGTTGGTATAATTAAGTTAGATAATTGTTCCTGAAGTGGTATTTGTTTCATAGTCTCGGGGTGTACCCAATAGTTATATGTAGTCAAACCTACATAAGCACCAGCAACTTGAAGTTCTCTAAAAGTAGATTCTACTGGATTAGTTCTGAATAGACGAAGTCTAGTTCTTGCTGCCTGAGTAGCTGCATTGATATACGGAATTATAGTATCAGCAGCTTTCGTTACTGTACCACCCTGAGAGAAATCCAAGTATGAACGTGCAATATGAGTAGCTTTTACCTTATCTACTGGTTTGTTCGCCGCCTTCATATTATTGATAACCCGCTCACGAATAGCTAAACGAGTTACTATCTCACTTGTTTCGTTAAGATACGAAAGCCCTAATTTTAAATCATTCCAACGACGACCCGTTACTCCACGACCACCCGCAGTCTTTCGAATTCGTCCTACTAAATCCGTTGCAGTCTCAAGATCTGAAAAAGCATCACGACCTTGATGTGTAAGAAAAGACATACCACCGCCTTCATCTATATATTCATCATACCGCCCGGTTCTGCGTATAGCATCCTTTCCTACTCGTCCTATATCTGCTGCCATTTGTCCAAGATATACAGGAAGAAAACTACTATATTCTAGCCCGGCAGTTGTTCTATAAATATGTAGTATATCTCTAGGAAGATTAGTAAGAACAAATCCTGGATTTATACCAGTAGCTAGAAGTTTAACAACAGCAGTTCCAGAAAGTACACGAGCTATATTAGTCATATAACCAGATAGATGTGGGTCAGCTGTATTCCATTCCTTAGCTAAACTTTCTCTCATATAGAAACCTTCTGTCTTACCTTTTATCTGTACTCGTAAGAGTTCAAATCCTTCAGGCGCAGGTTGGATTTTTCCTTTCTTTCTAATAGCAGGTTTAACTATACTATTATCTTCTATTACTACAGATTTTTTAAGTTTTCCTATATGTGGTTCTATAGTAGTATTTCTTCTGAACTTTTTAATAAAGAACTCCCCTTCTCCTTCTAATCTAATAGCTTCTTTAGCTAATTCAGGATTACTCTTTAAAGAAAATTTATCAAGTTTAGTTGCTGGAATATCTACATATACTATTCTACCTTGACCTCTTTCAATCCCTGCTCTACCAACATTTTGAGTTTCTTTAAAAAATTCCGCAGCATTTAAACTATCGGTAAACCAACCCCCTACTTTACCATCATTTATATCACTAGTTTTAAACACAGTACGATCTTGTTTTGGATGTTCTCCTCTATAAAGTCTAACATTACCTGTAGCTACTGGTGGAGATTCTGGTGTAAGTAAATTAGGTCTATTAGGTATACCATCTTTTCCTATCTTATTACTAGATATATCCCTAACTATAGTTTCTGTTCTAGTAGAATCTGCAATATCTTTTAATACTACATTAGCATCATTTCGTGCTATGCGATTATGAACTCGAACAGTAGCTTCTGCTAACAAAGCTTGAGTATCAGTTCTCTGAGCAGCTGTACTACCAGGACCTAGATGTTTAATACCGCTTTCTCCTACATCAATTCTTCTTGCTTTTGTTCCTCCTACAATAACAGGGTCAAGTGCACGTAGAAAATCTGTTCGTAAATAATTTATATCTGACATACGAAGAAACTCTCTAGGACTAATTATTCCTGCCTCTCTTAAATCTGACAGAAGTTTTAAATGAGCATCGAATAAAGAATCAGCTCGTACTTCAAATTGAGCGAATCTTTTTTCTCCTACTTTTTCTCTAACAGCCCGAATAAAAGCAGAAGCCTCTTTTGGATTAACAAACCGCTTAGGCATATTAGCTTTAGATTTTGTTTTAGCTATTGCTATTGTACGTCGAGCAGTTGCATATTCATCGAAGAGTTGACGCTCAGAACGCTTAATAGTTTTATTTCCTATTTGCCATTTAATTCTAAGACCTTCACCAAGAGCAGAATTAGATAAACTTTTAGCCTGATATATAATTCTAAGATTCTTTTGTAAAATTCTATGTGCTTTAGGAGTAGCTCCAGCTAATATCTCAAAGTTCATTATAGCTTCTTCACCGATAGACCCAAGTTTTCTTAGAGCAGACTTAACAGTTGCACTTCTATCTATTACAGCAGTTGCAGTTCTATGTAATAATCCTTTCTTATTAGCTTTAAGAATTGCATTTTGCTTCTGTGCATTTCTTTCCATCTTAAGAATAGCTTGATCAGAAGCCTTAGCTGCTTGAGTTATTTCCTTATCCGTAAGCTTTAATTTCTCAACTATTCTTACATTTACACTATTAATATTTAAGCCTTTTTCTTTTGCTAAGAATACTATAGTCTGTAAGCTCTCAACACCACTTATAATCTCAAGAGGTAAACCTTCCTCAGCTAATACAATAATAGGATCAGCAGCTTTTCCTTGCTTAATACGTTCTGTAAAAGCCTTAGCTTCTTCTATAGAAAGTTTAGGTTTAGCTCCTTTCAAATCCATAGCAGCCTGTAATTTCATCTTAACTACAGCATGAGTTCCAGCTGGGGCTTCTATACCTTTCTCAAGAGCAACTTTTCTAGCTTTAGCTAACTTAGTGGATGGAGAATTCCTAGCTATAGAACCTCCCCATAAGAGTAAAATAGCATCAGGAATTAAATGTAAAGCTGTAGCAAGATTAGCTGCAAGTTCTGGATTCTCAAAGGCTTTATCTGTTATAGCATGTTCACCTAAGAACACTTTAAATTCTTCTAGCTTCTCAAAAGGTACTTCGATAGCTTCTTGAATTTCCTGAGCTTCTTCTGATTCTGGATTATAAGTAAAGGGCTCTAAGAATTCTAGAACTTGTTCAAAATTTTCTTCTGGTGTTCTAGTAGGAAGGCCAAAAACTCCACGTGCTGGTTGAATTACTAAAGCATCTGCAACAGTGGAAGCACCAGCAAGAGCTGATGAACCTAAATTAGTTATAATAGAAGCTAATGTTTGTGTAACACCTTTGGCAAAACCAGTAGATTCTTGAAACTTTTGTCCTAAGAAACCTTCTTCCGGTTCAGTTTCTCTACCAACAGTTATTGCATCATTAAGAGTAAGGTTACCATCCAGAGCCTCTTGCCCGGTATCCTGCTGAGGTGCCACCGTAACCGGCGGCGGTTCCACCTGAACTGGCGTATCTTCAAAGACTTCCTGCGGCGCTGCGGCGAGATTCAATGTCTGACCTGCCTCTGGCGGCTGCGCCGCTGCTTCACTAATTTCTTGTACAGATGTTAGATCAAGAATAGAAGTTTTTTCTTCCTCTTCTTCATCTTCTTCTACGTTAAAAATTTTATTCAGGTTTAATGTCATTATTTACTCCACGGAAGTATAGTCCCGTTTGGTAATACTAACACTACAAAACTTTTCTCTTCTGAACCTTTCCTAGGATTCAATCTAACAAGGCCTGGTTGGAAAGTAGAACTCTTAGCATTAACACGACGTTCGTAGTCTGCCGGGGTTACACCCATAGCCCGGATGAATCCTTCAACAGCAGATTGTTTACTTGCAGCATCTATTGTATCATTCTTTGCATCTGTACCTAGTAGAGCAGAAGGTTCAGCTAACGCTTTTTCTTTAAGTGTATCTAAATGTGCTACCTTAATAGCTTGTGATGGCTCTACGCCTTGCCTAATAGCTGAACGTAAATTCACAGTACCTTCTGTTACCAGGGCTGCATCATTCTTAGCGAATATAGCAAATCCCTCCTTGCCAAATGAGGTTGTCAGAAGCTGTTCAAAATTTGAACGGGAAGCTTCTAACGTAGCGGGAACTAGGTTTCTGGCTATCAGTTGTTGCTTAGCATCATTAAGATCAAGTCCCTCAGCTGCAGCTAGATTTATAAGTTCTAGTTGTTTATCTGTAGATTTCTTAACACTGGTTCCAGATGCTCTAATCTTTTCTCTATCTATTTGTTGCTGTATAATATCTGATTGAATCTTAGTCTCGTTTACGTCTAACGGCCTGCCTGTTATACCAGCAGCAGAGAATAATTCTTGAGCCTCTTCTCTTGTCCTAGCCTCTATTGGTTGAGATAACGTGGTTCTACCCTGCTTATCTGTTATCGGAATAGTAAAAGGCTGTCTTTTTGATAAGAAGAAATCTTCATCTTGCTCTGGTGGGGGTTGTCCTGCAGGAAAAGATTTAATCAAAGGTTCATCTTTGGCACTGAATCCTTTTATAGTAGCCTGTTCTGGAAAGTTAGCATCAACACTAGCAGATAATGCTTGTAATCTAGCAGGGTCTCGTAATAATTTACTATTACTTAACAACAAGGTTGAGGCTTCTTTCTTATCTTTTGCATTAGCTATC